>Ga0302326_10016537_pt1 | contig 15434 bp, 15 predicted proteins | sample Palsa_T0_3_FD_202264 | JGI IMG/M metagenome (GOLD analysis project Ga0302326, IMG submission 202264) | Peat permafrost microbial communities from Stordalen Mire near Abisko, Sweden - Palsa_T0_3 | ecosystem: Environmental > Terrestrial > Soil > Palsa > Peat permafrost | place: Sweden: Abisko...
CGAGCGGCCCGCGACGCTGGCTGCGGCTCGGGCCCGCTGTCCGCGGCGCTGCGCGACCGGGGCGCCGTCGTGACCGGGCTGGACTCCAGCGCCGGGATGCTGGGGCTGGCCCGGCGGCGGCTCGGCGACGACGCGGACCTGCACCTGGCCGACCTGGGCCGCCCGCTGCCGTTCCCCGACGGCGCGTTCGACGACGTCGTCGCGTCCCTGGTGCTGCACTACCTGGAGGACTGGACGGCGCCGCTGGCCGAGCTACGGCGCGTGCTGCGGCCGGGCGGCCGGCTGATCGCCTCCGTTGACCACCCCCTCCAGGGTCACCCGCTGGTCCGTCCCGGTGCCGACTACTGGGCGACCTACCAGCATGACGTGGAAGTCACCACCTCCAGCGGCCAGAGCTTCGTGCTGACGTACTGGCACCGGCCGCTGCCCGCGATGATCAGCGCCTTCACCACGGCCGGCTTCCGGATAGCCGCCATCGACGAACCGCTTCCCGCGCCCGGCACCCCCCGCGAGCTGCTCCCGGACTTCCTTAAGGACAAGCCCCCGGGATCCGGTTTCCTGTGCTTCCTGTTCTTCGTCCTGGAGGCCGGCTAAGACGGCCCGGGCCGCGGCGTGGGCGAAGCTGCGGCCCCGGGCAGCGCGTCGAGCGCCTCGTGCGTGACGGCGCCGCCGGCCGCGACCGCCTGGAGGGTGCGGCGTGTTGGCTCGCGGCAGCCTCCGGCCGCGAGCTAAGGGACCTGAAGACATCCCCATGGCTCGCCAAGGGCCCTGAAGGGGCTGTCGCGGCCCGTGTGGCCAGTGTGATCCGCGGCAGCCGACCCTCTGGAACATAGGCCGCGGCGCATAGAACCGGCCCGATGTTCCATCGGTACGATATTTTTCGAGTTTATGGGACCCGCCCGCGTACGGTCGCCGAGTAACGAGGATGGGTCCTCGTCGGGTGGGGTGTGCGGCGAGGACGGCTCACGGCCGTACTTCTGCACCTCGATGACCTTCTCCGGGGTCATGTCCAGCTCCACCGCCAGCTCATCCGGCGTCGGCTCCCGCCCCAGGTCCTGCAGCATCTGCCGCTGCACCCGGGCCAGCTTGTTGATCACCTCGACCATATGCACCGGAATACGGATCGTCCGCGCCTGATCCGCCATCGCCCGGGTAATCGCCTGCCGGATCCACCACGTCGCATACGTGGAAAACCTGTACCCCTTGGTGTAATCGAACTTCTCCACCGCCCGGATCAGCCCCAGGTTCCCCTCCTGGATCAAATCCAGGAACAGCATCCCCCGGCCGGTATACCGCTTCGCCAGCGACACCACCAGCCGCAGGTTCGCCTCCAGCAGGTCATTCTTGGCCCGGGTCCCGTCCGCCGCGATCCACTCCATGTCAATCCGCGCATCGGCACCCAGCGCCCGGCCGCCCTCCGCCAGCTTCTCCTCGGCGTAGCGCCCGGCCTCGATCCGCTTGGCCAGCTCAATCTCTTGCTCCGCGCTCAGCGGGGGCAATTTGCTGAGCAGCGCCAGGTAGTCCTTGACCGGGTTCGCATCCGCCCCGGCATCGGCGACAGTGCCCGCCTTCTCGCCGTCGTCCGCGTGCCGGCTGAGCCAGGCCAGGAAGCGGGCTTGCCCGGCACCGGCGTCGTAACCGCTGGTGTGCTGCTCCGCGAGGTACTCACCGAGCTGCGGGTAGAAATCCGCCACGAACAAGTCCGCACGTTCCTGGTGCGCGCTGGCGCCGGTGGTCATGACGCCGTTCCTTCCCCGCTTCCGCTGCCGAACGGGTAGTACCGCTCCAGCCCCGCGATCAGCTTGGCCCGCGCCGTATGCAGATGAGCGTGCACGGTGCCCTCCGCCACGCCCAGCGCGGCGGCGATCTCGGCGGCCTTCATGTGATCCTGCCATCGCATCAGCGAGATCTCTTTCTGCCTCGGCGGCATGTCGTCGATGATCTCCCGCGCTCGTTCCAGCGCGATCGCGTTCAGCGCCTGTGCCGCGGTATCGGCCGCGGTGGCCTGGTATCTGGCATGGATGTCGGCGTGCCGCCGGCGGAACGCCTCCTTCCGCCGGAAATCGCTGATGTCCTTCTTCGCCAGCGTGCCCAGCAGCCAGGCCCGCTGTCGGCCGCTGGCGTGTTCGCGCAACATCGCCCACGCCCTTGCTGCCGCCTCGAACGTGTCCTGGACCAGGTCGGCGGCAAGCTCGCGGTCGCCGTGGGTACGCACGCACGCGTGTCCGAACAGCCAGCGGTCATGAGTCGCGAAGAAACGACTCAATTCAGCCACGTGGCACCGCGGGATCCTCGCCTCACCGCTATCGTCCACGCATCACCTCCGTCGACAGCGCATCACAGCTATGTAGTCGCGCGCCGACGGCAAAACCTTTAGCTCGTGATCAATCCCGACGTCGTACCGTCAAGACGGCAATGCGAACCTAGTGCTCATCGGCGGGGCTGTCAGCTTCGCGGCGCCGACCGTACTCCGCGGCCCGGCGGCGCTCCTTGGCGGCGTAGGCCCTGGCTTCGTCGGCCCGCGCGCGCAACCGCTCGGCGTCATCTGGAGGCCGATGATCGGCGACTTGCTCCAAAGTATCGGCGACCTGTTCCTCGGTGGACGCGACGGCAGAGGCTAGATCGGCAGCCCGACGGCGGAGCTCGTCGGCCCTTTTTCTAACGCGGGAACGATTTTTGTCGGCAGCGGCATCAGGCACAAAGGCCGCGCTACCCCGAAACGAGGAATCAATGCGGGGGACTTGCCTTTCTGAGGAACTGCCCTCGACCGGGGATGCCTAAGCGTTGCTTGATACCGGGACAAACGCCCATGAATGCTTCGTTTACGGTGGTGCCATGCAGGGCGTGCCTTGGTGGGGTCTCGTCTCCTCGGTCGCGGCTCCGGTTCTGATGGTCGGCGGGTGGACGGCGGCCGCCGACCTGCAGCCGCACTTCGACCCGGTGTCCGAGACGGTCAGCTCGCTCGCCGCGCCGGGCGCGACCGACCGGTGGGTGATGACGCTGACGTTCGTGGTGGTCGGCCTCTGCTACGTCGTCACGGCGGTGGCGCTGCGGCCGGCCAGGACCATCGGGCGGCTGATCCTGATCGTGGGGGCCGTGGCGGGCATGCTGGTGGCGGTGAACCCGGAGCACCCGGGAGATCCCTATCCGTGGCCGCACATTATCTGCGCGTCGATCGGGCTCGCGGGGGTGTCGGCCTGGCCTGCCGGGGCCTGGCGGCGCGGACGTACGGCGCCCTGGGGCCTACGGCCGACCGTGGCCGCCGTCGCGGTCGCGGTGCTGCTCGCCCTGGTCGCGTGGTTCGCCGTGGAACTGGTCACCGGAGCCAGCCAGACCGGGCTGGCCGAGCGGGTCGCGGGCGCAGCCCAGGCCCTATGGCCGCTCACGGTAGTGCTCTCCTGCGAGGTTGCCCCCCGTCGGGCGTGGCGGACACTGGCAGACTAGGGCCATGTTCGAGGGCTTCAAGACGGACCAGGTCGACGTCGGGGAAGCATCGATCTTTGTCCGTCACGGCGGCGATGGCCCTCCGGTTGTCCTCCTCCATGGGCACCCGCGAACCTCAGCCACGTGGCATCGAGTCGCTCCGCGACTCGTCCAGCGCGGCTTCACAGTTATCTGCCCGGACCTTCGCGGATACGGCCGGTCTTGCGGGCCCGCGCCGACCCCAGATCACACCGCGCACTGCAAACGGGCCGTCGCGGGTGACCTGATAGCGGTCATGGATACGCTGGGTCACCGCCGTTTCGCTCTGGCTGGACATGACCGCGGGAGTTATGTCGCTCTCCGGCTGGGACTCGATCATCCCGAGGCGGTATCACGGCTTGCGCTGCTCGATTGCATCCCGATCAGCGAACACCTGTCCCGGACCACCGCCGAGTTCGCCACCCGCTGGTGGCACTGGTTCTTCTTCGCTCAGCCGGAGATCCCCGAGCGGGTTATCAACGCGGATCCTGACAGTTGGTACCGTGGCGTCCCCGAAGCAATGGGCCGCGAGAACTACGACGAGTGGCGGAAGGCTACGCGAAATCCGGACGTGGTCCGGGCGATGCTCGAGGACTACCGAGCTGGCCTCACCGTCGACCGGCAGCACGAGGAGGCCGACCGGGCGGCAGGAAACCGGGTACGGTCACCGCTGCTAGTGCTGTGGTCCCAGCGAGACGATCTTGAGGATCTCTACGGCGACCCGCTCGTGATCTGGCGAGACTGGGCCGACGACGTGCGCGGGCACAGCATCGATTCTGCCCACCACATGGCCGAAGAAGCACCCGAAGAACTTGCCGATGCGCTGGCCGAGCATTTCGCCCAGCGGTAACGGGCGCGGTGCAGCGCGGCGGCCGGGCCTTGGCCCGTCACGTGGCCATGTGGAAGAGTTCGAGCTGGATGTTGTCGGGATCCCGGAACACGACCACCGAGTAGGGCATCGGGTTGTCGGCCTCGACCACGCCGGAGTGCTCGATATCGAGTTCGTCGAGCCAGCTGGCCCAGGTGTCCAGGCTGGCCCGGTCAGCGACAGCAACCGCTCCGACGGCCACCAGGCCCACGGCCGGGCGCGGCAGCAGCACCCGCAGCGATATCCGGATGCGCGTGCGCATGCCATCCAGTCTCGCCCGTCGTGCTCACGCTGGCCAATGGGTGCATAGCGATCGCTGAGTGAAAGATGCGAAACTTGAGCATGCTCAGCATGCTCTGGGATCGAGCGCCGTGACCGGGGCGGAGGGTGTCCTGGCCGGGCTGCGGGTCATCGAGGTCTCAAGCTTCGTCGCCGCGCCGCTGGGCGGGATGACGCTGGCTCAGCTCGGTGCCGACGTGGTCCGCGTCGACCCGGTCGGCGGCGCCGCCGACCAGACCCGGTGGCCTCGCGCGGCCGATGGCGCCAGCCTGTACTGGGCGGGCCTGAACAAGGGCAAGCGCTCGGTCACGATCGATTTCCGCTCGCCGCGCGGCCAGGAGCTCATCGCCGGGCTGATCACCGCCCCAGGCCCGGACCGGGGGATCCTGCTCACCAACGCGGTGGGCCGGCGCTTTCTCGAGCACGAGGCCCTGCGGCGGCACCGGCCTGACCTGATCCAGGTCGTGGTCTCCGGGTACCGGGACGGCTCGCCGGCCGTCGACTACACGGTCAACGCCGCGCTCGGCTTCCCCTGGCTGACCGGGCCGGCCGAACTCGCGGCGCCGGTCAACCACGTGCTGCCGGCCTGGGACATGGCGTGCGGTCTGCACGCGGCGATCGGCATCTTGGCGGCCGAGCGCCGGCGCCGGGTCCACGGAACCGGCGGACGGGTGAACATCGCCCTGTACGACGTGGCCCTGGCCATGGTCGGCAACCTCGGCCTGCTCGCGGAAGCCCAGGTGAACCACGCCAAGCGCGAGCGCATCGGCAACTACCTCTACGGAGGTTTCGGCCGCGACTTCCGCACCCGGGACCAGCACACGATCATGGTGGTCGCCCTGACCGCCAGGCACTGGAACGACCTGATGACCGTGACCGGGCTGGCCGGCACCGTCGATCAGCTGGCCGGCCTCCTCGGCGCCGACTTCTCTACCGACGACGATCGCTTCCGCTACCGAGAGGCCGTGGCCGGCCTGCTCCAGCCCTGGTTCGAGAGCCGGGACGCCGACGAGATCGAGCGGCAGCTGACCGGAACGGCGGTGCTCTTCTCGCGGTACCGCAGCGTCGCCGACCTCGTCGGCGACGGGCGACCCGGGCTCACCGCCCATCCGATGATGGCCGAGGTGGACCAGCCCGGCATCGGCCGCTTTTTTGCTCCGGGCTCACCGCTGGAGTTCGCCGGCAGCAGCGCGCAGCCGCCCCGTACCGCGCCCGTCCTGGGCGAGCACACCGCGGACGTGCTATCGGAGATCCTGGGGCTGTCCGGCCCGGAGCTAACCGAACTCGAGCGTCAGCGCGTGATCGGCGAGGCATCGTGACGCTGGCAGGGTCTGGCAGGGTCTGAGGGGGTGATGTCAGTCTAGGCCGCCGCGGCTTATCAGCTGGCGGGCGATGATGTCACGCTGGATCTCGTTCGTCCCTTCCCCGACGATCATCAGCGGCGCGTCCCTGAAGTAGCGCTCGACTTCGAACTCGGTGGAGTACCCGTAGCCGCCGTGGATGCGCACGGCGTTCATCGCGATGTCCATCGCGGCCTCGGAGGCGAACAGCTTGGCCATGCCGGCCTCCAGGTCACACCGCTCACCGCGGTCGTAACGTTCCGCGGCGTTCAGCGTCAGGAGTTCCGCCGCGGACAGCTGCGTGGCCATGTCGGCCAGGTAATTGCCGATGCTCTGGTGTTTCCAGATCGGCTTGCCGAACGCCTCGCGCTGCTGGGCGTACCGGAACGCGTCGTCGAAGGCGGCCCGGCCCACGCCGAGGGCGCGGGCGGCGACCTGGATCCGCCCGTACTCCAGGCCCTTCATCATCTGCGCGAACCCTTGCCCCTCGGTCACGCCGAGCAGGCTGGTGACCGGGGTGCGGTAATCCTCGAACGAGAGCTCACAGCTCTCGACCCCCTTGTAGCCGAGCTTGGGCAGATCACGGGAGACGGTGAAGCCCGGCCCCGGTTCGGCCAGCAAGATGCTGATACCGGAATGCCGGGGGTCGGCGGCCGGATCGGTCTTGCAGAGCAAGGCCGCCACCCGCGAGTGCCGGGCATTGGTGATCCACATCTTGCTGCCGTTGACCACGTAGTCGGCACCGTCGCGGCGGGCCGTCGTGCGCATCGCCTGGAGATCGGAGCCGCCGCCGGGCTCGGTCAGCGCCATCGTGGCCCGGATCTCCCCGGTCGCCATCTTCGGGAGCAGCCGCTCGCGTTGCTCGTCGGTACCGAACTCACCGATGAGCTTGGCGACGACGCTGTGCCCGCCGACGGCGCCGGCCAGGCTCATCCAGCCCCGCGCGAGCTGCCGGGTGATCAAGACGTAGCACGCGGTCGAGACCGGAGTTCCACCGTATTCCGCCGGGATGGCTGTCCCGAATACGCCGAGCGCCTTCATTTGGTCGATGAGCTTATCCGGGTACGCGTTGGCGTGCTCCAGTTCGCGGACCACCGGGCGTACCTCGTCGTCGACAAACTCGCGGATAGTCGCCACGACTAGCTGCTCTTGCTCAGTCAGAACCGTCACTCGGTCTCACCTATCGAATGATCTGAAATCCTCTGCATAGTATGCCTTCGAGGCCGAGTGACGAGCAGGGAGCTTGCGGGATGCGGCAGCTGAGCATGCAGGTCGGAGCCGAACGGCGCCTGGGTACCGCGACGTTCGAATCGATCGATCCATACACCGGTGAGCCATGGGCCGTCGTGCCCGAGACGACCGGAGGCACCCGGGACCCCTTCGTGCCCGGTTGAGCCGGTGGCTGACGGGTCTCTCCCCCTCGCCGGGATCACGGTGGTCTCGGTCGAGCAGGCGGTTGCTGCGCCGTTTGCCACCCGTCAGCTCGCCGATCTGGGAGCGCGGGTCATCAAGGTCGAGCGGCCGGGGCCCGGTGACTTCGCCCGGAACTACGACGAGTCGGTCAAGGGCCTGGCCAGCTACTTCGTCTGGCTCAACCGCGGCAAGCAGTCGCTGACCCTGGACTTGAAAACCAGCGCGGGCCGGTCCGTCCTGACCAGATGCATCGAGCGGGCCGACGTGTTCGTGCAGAACCTGGCCCCGGGCGCGGCAGCGCGGATGGGCCTGTCCGCGGCGACCCTGCGGGCCCGCGACGAGCGGCTGATCGTGTGCGACGTCTCCGGTTACGCGCCGGACGGGCCGATGGGCCACCGGCGGGCCTACGATCTGCTGATCCAGTGCGAGACGGGCGTGCTGTCGGTCACCGGCACCCCGGACGCTCCGGCGAAGGCCGGCATCTCGATCGCCGATATCGCCGGCGGCATGTACGCGTTCAGCTCGCTCCTGGCGGCGCTGTACGCGCGGGAACGCACCGGGGCCGGCGCCGCGCTGCAGATTTCGCTGTTCGAGGCGCTGACCGAGTGGATGTCCCAGCCCATGTACTACGCGATGTACACCGGCACTCCCCCGGCCCGGACCGGCACCAGCCACGCCACCATCGCGCCCTACGGCGCCTTCCGCACCGGCGGGGGCGGCTCGGTGCAGCTGGCGGTGCAGAACGACCGCGAGTGGCGCAGGCTCTGCGACCAGGTGCTCGGGCGTCCCGCCCTGGCCGACGACCCGCGGTTCGTGACCAATACGGCCCGGGTCGCCGCGCGGGCCGACCTGCACGCCGAGATCGAAGACGCGCTGAGCGGGTACTCCGCGGATCAGGTGCTGGCCCGGCTCGACGCCGCGCAGATCGCGAACGGCAAGCTCAACACGGTCGGCGATCTGCTCCAGCATCCGCAGCTTGCGCACCGGTGGACCGAGGTGGACTCCCCCGCCGGGCCGCTGCGGGCGCTGCCCTCGCCGGTCGGCATCGGCGGCGCGGTTCCCGCGCTCGGGCCGATACCGGCCGTGGGCGAGCACACGGACGAGATCCTGGCCGAGCTCGGCTTCGGCGCGGACGAGGTCGCCGCGCTTCGTGATGCCGGGACGGTGTGACCCCGGGCGCGGTCGCGTATTTGCGCAGCCGCGGATGGGCTGGAGCACACTGATGAGATGAACCGCGGACGGGCGGAAATCCACTTGCGGCTGGTGGCCGAGGCGGAGCTGCACCGGGCCACGTCCCATCCGCCGGATGGCGCGGCCACGCTGCGGTCCGCGGTCGTGGCTGCGCTCTACGACCTGCCGGGGCGGCAGCGCGAGCTGATCGCGCTGCGGTACTACGCGGGCCTGTCCGACGCTGAGACCGCAGCCGCCGCGCGCATCAGCCTGGGCGCCGCGAACGCCTTCACCGCGCACGGGGTAGCTGCGCTGCGGGCGGCGCTCGAGATCGACACCACCCGGGTGACCAGGATCGCCCGGGTCCTGATCGCCGTGGGCGCGCTCCAGCCTGAGGTCGCGGACCAGATCCTGGCCGATTTCACGCTGGCCCTCGAGGCCCGGCAGGCTGGTTCGCCGGGCCGTCCCAGCCCGGACCTGCGGTCCGTGCTGCGCGCACCCGTGGCGCACCTGCCCCTGGGCATGCTGATGACTTCCCGGCTAGAAGCATTCCCGAGGATGGCTGCAGTCGGGCCGCCAGCAACTCCCCACCGCGTCGTGCGAGTTGGCCTGATGATCCCACTTCACGCCGCCGGCCTAAATGGCCGCGGCGAGATGGAGGATTTCGGCGGCGAGATGCATCTGCTGTCCTACGCGCGGACGGCGACAGCCGCGCGGTTCACGACGATCGTGCAGGCGCGCGGCGGCGAGTTCGTGCCCCCTGGCATCGAGCACAGCGGCATGTTCGGGCCAGCCGCGATCTTCCCCGTCGAGAAGTTCGTGGCCGCGGACGACAGGGGGACGCGCTACCGGATGGCCTTCAAAGGCAGACGTAGGCGCCGTCCTACCGAACTGACCGGCGAGATGACACTGCATCCCGTCCCGCCAGCGGGGATTCGCTGGCTTGACCTCACCACCGTCCCCGATGAGCCTGCCGTACGAATCGACCTGACTCCGGGGAACCTGCCGTCCGCCATCCCCGAGGTGACGGAGAGCCAGGCCGCAGCCAGCCCAGGTGAGCACCTGCTGCACCACGTGGCGACGCGGCTGCTCCTGCTGACGCTGGCCTACCCGCAGGAGATCTGGCTTCATCCGGCCGCCTACCGGAAAGAGCCGGTTCCCTGCACCGCCGACGGGCTCGGGGACTTGATAGCGGCGCTGCAGGCGTGCGGCGCCATGTCCCCGCTCAGCCCGGTCCCAGGCCAGCTCGCTGCGCTGTGCGCGATCCTGAACATCAGCGGTCACGGCATCACCGCGCCGCCCGCCCGAGACCTGCCCGCACCGTGGCTCAGCATGCTCGCGCACTATCACCGCAGGAAACCGCAGACGGCTCCCGGGGGCGCCGGATGGGCGGCACTGGCCAGTGCGTTTCCCGAACTCGACGGCACCGGGCTCGCCATCCTCGGATTGCACAACTCCGCCGAAGGCACCGTCCTGTACGTGCATGCCAGCGGCATGACGCTTGACCCGCGCACCAGGCTGCCGAACCTGGGCTCGGATCTGCGCCCGGCGATATGGCTCCGCGACAGCGGAGGGTGCTGGCACGCCACCCGCGTCGGCACCTGGAACGCGGAACACGACGACGGGGTCACCATGCACCTGGAAGTAGTACCGCCGTTGAGCCGTACCGCTAGCTGGATCGAGGTGCTCGCCGCTGGGCCGTCGGCCCAGTCCCGCACCACGCTGCCACTTCGCTGGCAGTGACTTTAGAACGGCGAAGGGTTTAGCTGCCGGTCTTGGGCAAGGAACGCTACCTGACGTGACAGAGTAGGCTCATCGCGGCCCGGCGCCAACGGGGACGCAGCGCGCGGAGGCGCGACGCGTGCGGGGGTTATCTACGCCGTTGTTCCTTCTGCCCGAGGTTGGTCATGGTATTTCAGTCTCCGTCTGCCGCGCTGCGGCACCGGTACGAGCGGCGATCGCGGCGCCTGGAGCTGGCCAGGGAAAACCGTGAATCCCTGGTGTCACTAGCCGGGCTGCTGGGACGGCCGGTGAGACACGGCGGCGGTGAGGTGATCGGCAAGGTCGTGGATCTCATCGTCCGGTGGGATACCGACGAGCCGTACCCGCCGCTGTCGGGCGTGGTGGTCAAGGTCGGTGCGCGTCGCGCGTATGCGCCCGCGAGCGCGGTCGCCACGGTACACCAGCGGGAGGTGATCCTGGCGACCGCACGGCTGAGCCTGCGCGATTTTGTGGCCAGGGAAGGGGAAACGTCCCTGGCCACCGGGGTGCTCGATCACCAGCTGGTCGACATCGACGGGGCCCGCGTGGTGCGGGCGGCGGATCTGTACCTGGCCACCTTCGGCCCGGAAGTCCGGCTGGTCGGGGTCGATGTCGGCTTCGGGTCATTGGTGCGCAGGCTCGGCCCGGCGCGCTGGCGTACCCGCCCCACCCCGGAGGCGGTAATCGACTGGGCCTCGGTGCATTCCTTCGGGCCGGATGAGAGCGAGGGCGGGGCGCGGCTGGCCCGCCATCGCGGCGAGCTGAACACGCTGCGGCCCGCGGAGCTGGCCGACCTGCTGGAAGACCTCGGCCGCCGGGAACGGCACGAGCTGCTAGATCTGGTCGAGCCGGATGCCGCCGCGGACGCGCTGGAAGAGATGGACGCGAAGGAGCTCCGCCAGCTGCTGGCGGAAACCGACATCGGAAAGGCCGCCCGGCTGGTCGCCCGGATGGAGCCCGACGAAGCCGCCGACGCGCTGCGCGACCTCAGCGAGGAGGACCGGTCGGCGCTGCTGGCCGCGCTGCCGCAGAAGGACGCCTCGGCGCTCCGGTCGGTGCTGGAGTTCCCGGCCGATTCCGCCGGCGGTGCGATGACCACCGTCCTGGTGCTCGCTCACCCCGAGGATACGGTCGCCGAGGTGCGGCATCGGCTGACCGGGCAGGCCGAGCACCTGGTGGACCTGGACGCGATCATCGTGGTCGACGGCGAGGGACGGCTGGTCGATGACATCTCGCTGGTCGAGCTGCTGCTGGCCGAGCCCGATACCCGGCTGTCCGACCTGATCGGCCCGCCCTGGCCGGTCACCGTCACCACGGAGGCGGACGTGCGCGAGGTGGCGGACCGCATGATCGACGCCCGGCGCCTGTCGGTCGTGGTGCTGGATGAGACGGACCGGCCGCTGGGCCGGATCCTGGCCGACGACGTGCTTGACGCGGTGATCAGCGGGCACCGCCGGTGGCAGTTCCCCCGAACGCGCTGATTCCCGGGTCGATCGGAAAGGGCTGCAAGCTGAGATGGCACCACCCACGACCCCTGAGCAGGCGGCGGCCAGCGAGCGGGAATCACCGTCCGCGCCGGTCCGGCCACGGCGGCGCCGCTGGTGGTGGCGCGCGCTGCTCGCGGTGGCATTCGCCGGCCCCGGCCTGATCGCCGCGAATGCGGGCAACGACGCCGGCGGCATCGCCACCTACGCCTCAGCCGGGGCGCAGTTCGGTTATCAGACCCTGTTCCTGATGGTGCTGATCACGGTGGCGCTGGTCGTCGTGCAAGAGATGTGCGCCCGCCTCGGCGCCTACACCGGCGAAGGGCTCGGCGCGCTGATCCGCGAGCAGTTCTCCCTGCGCGTGACGGCGTTCGCGCTGCTGGCCTTCCTGGTCGCCAACGTCGGGCTGGTGGTGTCGGAATTCGCCGGCGTCGCCGCCGCGCTGGAACTGGTCGGCGTCAGCAAATTCATCTCGATCCCGGTCGCGGCGGCCGTGATCTGGGCGCTGGTGGTGTACGGCTCTTACCGGTACGCCGAGAAGGTCTTCCTCATCTTGTCCCTGGCGTTCCTGGCCTACCCCGTGGCCGCGATCCTGGCCCGCCCCAACCTGACCCAGGCGGGCAGCCAGCTCATCTGGGCGCACTTCACCGACAGCAAGGCCTTTCTCCTGCTGGCCGTGGCCCTGATCGGCACGACCATCACGCCCTACATGCAGTTTTACATCGCGGCCGCGATCGCCGACAAAGGCATCGGCCCCGACGACTACGGCAAGGAACGCGTGGATGCCGTCGGCGGCGCGATCTTCGCGGACCTGATCAGTATCTTCATCATCGTGGCGACGGCCGCGGCCATCAAGACCCGGGCCCCGCTCGCCTCCGCCGCGCAAGCCGCCCAGGCCCTGCGCCCGGTCGCCGGGCGGTTCGCCTCGCAGCTATTCGCCCTCGGCCTGCTCGGCGCCTCCTCGCTCGCCGCCGCGGTCGTGCCCCTCTCGACGGCCTACGCGCTCAGCGAAGCCGTCGGGGCCGAACGGTCGGTGGGCAAGAGCTTCCGCGAAGCCAAGCTGTTCCTTGGCCTGTTCACCGGGCAGGTCGTGATCGGGGCGGCCGTCGCCCTGATCCCGGGGAACCTCATCCAGCTGCTCGTGCAGGCCCAGGTGCTCAACGGGCTGATCACCCCTATCCTGCTCACTTACGTCCTGGTGCTGGCCAACCGCCGGAGCGTGCTGGGGGCAGCCGCGAACGGACGGATCTTCCGCGTGATCGCCACCGTCTGCGTCGTGGTGATCGCCATCATGGCCATTACGGTCCTGGGCTTGACGGTGGGCGGATGGTTCGGCATCGGCTAACCTGGTATTTCTGGTCTGGTAAGTCGGGTTTGACCAGCGGTCCAGTGGATACGATCTCGCCGATGCCTGATCCGTTTTGTTCTGGGGAGGAAGCATGAGCAGCACCGATACCTTCATCACCAACTCCGGCCAGTACGCCGCCAACTTCGACAAGGGAGACCTGCCGCTGCCACCCGCGTCGCACGCCGCGGTCGTCGCCTGCATGGACGCTCGCCTGAACCCGTACGGCGTGCTCGGGCTGTCCGAGGGCGACGCCCACGTCATCCGCAACGCCGGCGGTGTCGTGACCGATGATGTCATCCGGTCCCTCACCATCTCGCAGCGTCTGCTCGGCACCAACGAGATCGTCCTCATCCACCACACCGACTGCGGGATGCTCACCTTCCACGACGACGACGTGAAGGCCCAGATCGAGGCCGACACCGGCATCCGGCCGTCGTTTGCCCTGGAGGCCTTTCCCGACCTCGAAGGCGACGTCCGCCAGTCCATCGCCCGGATCAAGGCCAGTCCCTTCATCCCGAACAAGGACTCGATCCGCGGCTTCATCTACGAGGTGGAAACCGGCCGCCTGGTTGAAGTCAAGGCCTGAACCAGGCTTACCGCACCTGACCATCCGCGCCCGCGTCGCCCTTCGACGCGGGCGCCCTTGGTATCGTGACCCCGTGACGGCCGTAGCGGAAACGAACGAGGCAGGCGGGGACGCCGCCCGGTCGGCCCGGCTGCGCCATCTGATCGTCACGGTCTACGGGCTGTACGCCAGGCGTGACGGCGGCTGGCTGTCGGTGGCGACGCTGATCAGGCTGCTGGCCGACCTGGGGGTAGACGAGCCCGCGGTCCGTTCGGCCATATCGCGGCTCAAGCGGCGGGGAATCCTGGAAGCGGGGCGGCACGAGGGGTCAGCGGGGTATCAGCTGTCAGCGGAGGCCCTGGCCATCCTGCGCGAAGGTGACGCCAGGATCTTCCGGCGAGGCCGTGCGACGCTCGCCGACGGCTGGCTGCTCGCCGTCTTCTCGGTACCGGAAACCGAACGCCACCGGCGTCATGTGCTGCGGTCGGAACTGACCCGGCTGGGGTTCGGGATGGTCGCGCCCGGGGTCTGGATCGTGCCGGCTCACCCGGGCGACGCCACCGCTGAGACCCTGCGGAGGCTGAAGCTCGACTCCTACGCCGATCTGTTCCACGCGGATCATCTCGCCTTCGGCGATCCGGCCGGCAAGATCCGACGATGGTGGGACCTGGACGAGCTCGAGCGGCGGTACGAATCGTTCCTCCGGACGCACGAGCCTGTGCTGCGCCGCTGGGAGCAGGCCGGCCCGGCCGGAACGCAGGTCGAGTCCGGGACGCAGGTCGAGGCGTTCGCCGATTACGTGCGGGTGCTCACCGACTGGCGGCGACTGCCCTACCTCGACCCGGGCTTGCCCGCGGAACTGCTTGGAGGGGACTGGATCGGCATCCGGGCCGCCGAGGAGTTCTTCGCCGTGCGCTCCCTGCTCGAGGAACCGGCCCGGGCCTACGTGCAGCAGGTGATCAGCGGCTGACCGCCGCGATGCCCTGGATCTCCACCAGCGCCATCGGGTCCCACAGCCGCGACACGCCCACCCCGGCCATGGCCGGATACCCGGTCCCGGCCAGCCGCCGCCATACGGCGCCGATCTCGCGGCCGCGGGCCTGGTAGTCCTCCACATCGAGGAGATAGATGGTCAGGCTAACCAGGTCCTGCGGCTGGCCGCCGGCCGCGGCCAGCGCGGTGAGCACATTGGCGAGCGCCTGCTCGAACTGCGCCACGACGCCGCCGTCGACGACCTTGCCGTCCCGGCCGGTGCCGAGCTGGCCGGCCAGGAACACCATCCGGCTACCGGTCGCGGCCACGGCGTGCGAGAAGCCGGAGGGCCGGCCGAGTTCAGGCGGATTGATCCGTTCGGAGTTCATGACGGCACCATATCGCGCCTTATTGACGATCGTAGAAGTTCCGACATAGCATCGGGCTCTGGGGAGAAGGGACGAGCGCCATGCGTATCGCGGTCCTTGGCGGCGGTCCCGGCGGCCTGTACTTCGCGACGCTCGCCAAGCAGCTGGACCCCCGGCATGAGATCACCGTCACCGAACGCAACGCCGCCGACGACACCTTCGGTTTCGGGGTCGTGTTCTCCGACGAGACCCTGGGCGGCATCGAGCACGCCGATCGTGAGATCTTCTCCGCCATGCGCCGCGAGTTCGCCCGGTGGGACGACATCGACGTGCACTTCCGCGGTACGACCTGCACCTCCGGCGGGCACGGCTTCGCCGCGATGAGCCGCAAGCGGCTGCTGGCC
>Ga0302326_10016538_pt1 | contig 15433 bp, 9 predicted proteins | sample Palsa_T0_3_FD_202264 | JGI IMG/M metagenome (GOLD analysis project Ga0302326, IMG submission 202264) | Peat permafrost microbial communities from Stordalen Mire near Abisko, Sweden - Palsa_T0_3 | ecosystem: Environmental > Terrestrial > Soil > Palsa > Peat permafrost | place: Sweden: Abisko...
GGTGCGGTCTGTGGGCAGGGATCCTGGAACCTGGAGCAGATTGTCAGGCTGAGCTACCCAATGTTCAAGATCGTCGGAGTGGTAAACGCCAAGTCCATGCCATGCATCAACGATCATCCAGAACCGATTCTTCCAACGAAAGACCTTCGGCCCCTCGCTGCCGCGATCGGTAATGGCGGCTCCTTTCGCCACCCAATGCGTAAGGTCTGAGCTGTCAGCGTAGTGAATATGGGCTTCGTCCCGCTCGTCCTTGTACCAAACACGCCAGACGCCATTGGGTAGATGATAGAGCGAAGGATCGATGATCCGGTCAGACCCTACTTCGAGCTCGGAAACGTAGGTCCACTTCTCGAGATCATTGCTGGTTAGATGGATGATGTTGCGGGGCGCATTCCAGTCCTTGAAAGTGCCGGGAACAATGACGAGGAACATATGATACTGGCCGCCGGCGTAGACAATGTCGGGGGCCCACTCGGTGTAGTCTGGCTTGCCGTAGGGTATATTCGCGACACCGCGATACGTCCAGGTTGCCCCATAGTCACGAGAGACGGCGATGCCAATGCGAGTGGCATGCACCCACGCAACATCTTTAGGGTCGGATGTTGCCAAATCGGCGCGACGATTAGTGTAGAACATCCACCATTCATGCCGAGCCCGATTCCAAATGAGAGTTGGGTCGGCCGCACCATCATGGACCGGATCCCGGAACAGTGGCTTGGGGGCGAGCTTACCCCGCTGATCTTTAATCTCATCACTCGGGTTCAGGACGAGGCCTGCAAATGAGTAGAGTCCAAAGGAGTAGACTCCAGATGCAATGAGTACCAGGATCAGGTTTCGTCCTCGCGCTACGAAGCGAAGCTTCCGAGAGTTTTCCATATCTCCTTTCGCCCTTAGGCTACACGGACTGACAGTCCTGGTTGTTTTCTGCCACCCTTGCGGGCAGGGGTGGCAGAGGGTTTTTAAGATTGATATCAGCCGTCAGAACGTTAATCGTATTGCTCCCTGATTTTCGCGGTTATCAGATGCTGTGCTGGTGATTGTTCCGAAGGCAGCCCCATCATTCACGCCAGCGTCCGGGAATCCAAACTGAGGATGATTCAGTGCGTTAAAGGACTCGAAGCGAATCTGTAATCGTACGCGGTCGGCAAGAGAGAACGATTTGCCCACCGTGAGGTCCATCCTTTCGACTCCTGGCGCGCGGACAGCATTGCGGGATGAATCCCCGAAGGTGCCCACCGCCGGCTGCACGAAAGCGGCCGTATTGAACCAATGCGTTGGGTCTTTCGTACTGAGGTTTGGGTTGCCTACGATATTCGCTCGCTCAGCAAACGACTCATTGAAGCCATTGATATCCGATGCAAGGATGGTGAATGGGAAGCCGCCCTGAAAGATGCCGACACCCGAGACTTGCCATCCGCCAATGACGGCATCAACGCCGCGGTTTACATTGCCCGCGAACTGCTTGCCTCGACCAACTGGCAGTTGACCGATAAAGCTAACCGCAAGACGCTGTCCGACATCGTAGCTGCTGCGCGCATAATCCGCGTTTGGATCGTGAGCATTCTGCACATCGATCCATCCTGCCGCATCGCCGCTGAGGCCGGAAGATAGCGACTTGATGTCCAGACCCTTCGACCATGTGTATGCGGCAAGCACGGTGAGGTTGCTCCCACGACGCTCTAGCTTCACATTCAACCCGTTGTACCGCGAGTATCCGATCCACGTGTTGTCGATGAGAAAGTTTCCAAAGTTCGGATATGGGTTTCTCGAACTCGGCGATTCGTAGTTGGGACTGGTTGGGTCGGGGCTGCATGCAGGAGCTACGCACGGCAGGGACTGATTGACTTCAAGGCGGGTCATCAACTTAAATCCCCTGTTGCCCGTAAAGTTCATGTCGAGGACGGTGTTTTTGAAGAGTTCCCGTTGAATGCCGAAGGTGTAGTTGGCGACGTAGGGGTTCTTGAAGTGTGTGTCAGCCAACTGGGTTGGCGACGTGGAGGGACTATAAGTCAAGGCGGGTGGAGGGGCAAACAGATTGTTGGTACTGAGGATGGTTCCGTTGTTCCATGCGGCGTGGAGGTTTTGGCCCGTATAGTACGGGTAAATGCCGGTCGAATACGCCCACTCGTTGCCTTGGGAGGTATCCATGAACATACCGTACCCCCCGCGAACTACTGTCTTGTCGTTGCGAAATGGCCGGTACGCAAAACCCAGGCGAGGCACGAAGTCGTTCTTGGGTACAGGGCCGGGACCTCTCTGGCCGCTATAAACGTAGACTCCACCGCCATAGGAAACGATCTTCGGATCCGCGACGCCGATACCTCCGCCCGGCAACGCCGAGTCGAACCAGGCCAGCGTGTTCCCCTTGTCGTACGGGACGGCGTTGAATTCATAACGAAGGCCGGCATTGACGGTAAGATATTTGGTGACCTTCCAATCATCCTGCACATAAGGCGCATAGGTTTGAAATAGGATGTGCGGCTTGGGTCCGCTGGTGGCATTTCCCAAGGGACCCACCTGCGGGCTGCCGTCCGCGCCGTTCGGGTTCCCCAGCAGAACGTCCGCGATCTGGTTGCCGGAAAATTCGCCGTCCTCGGTGAACGTGCCTTGAGGATTTGTTATGTTGTTCGTCTGGTAGGTAGGTCTGCGTATTCCCATACCCAAGGTAATCGTGTGCTGGGCTCTATTCCAGGAGACATCGTCTTCAATGTCCCACATCGACTCGAGGTTTTCCGTTGGGGCGTTGTTTGCACCGCCGGTCGCGGCGTAGCTCTGGCCAGTATTCAGGTCGGGCCGAGTCGGGTCTGAGTAGCCGCTGAACTGGATCTCGGTATAGCCACCGTCCGGGATGACAAAGAGATTCGTCAGACCGATGGCAGTAATGTCTGCCGGGTTGGCAGGTTGGGCGCCGCGCACAACCTGGAATTCCAGGTATCCGATACGAAACTGATTCAGCAGGTTTGGCTTGAAGGTGTGAGTCTCGGTCAACGTGTAATTGCGGGCAGCCTGGACGGTATCGACGTTTCCAATGGGCGTAAGGTAGGTGGGCGAGACCGCGAGGATATCCGACTTGGCAGCCCTGAAGAATGCTGCATCGCTGGCGCCGAACTGCTGGTCAATCCTGTAGTTCTGCTGGTCTGTGTTGACCGGCGCACCCACTCCGGAGACAAAGTTGTGCGCTCCCGTGGTATTCGGAAGAGGCCACCAATAAGTTGGATTGGACTGGATAACCTTGCCGAAGCGTGAAATGCGATCGGCCGGGAGGGTGGTTGAGCCATCGGCATTTTGCGGGAAAAGCTGGTCAGTTCCCGTTACCGGGTTATAGGTCAGTGGGTCATAGAGTGCAAACGGGAAGGTTCCCGCTACTTCAGCGGCAGTGGGCACAAGCCCACTCTCTGGCTGCGTCGCCCGAATGCGTTGTCCTTCATAATTCGCAAAGAAAAAGGTCTTATTATGCCCGTCGTAGATCTTGGGTATCCAGACCGGCCCTCCAAACGAGTAGCCAAATTGGTTCTGCCGCAATGGATTCGCGGACACGGACGCCGGCAAAAAATAATTCCTTGCATCCAGGGCATTGTTCCGGATGTACTCGAAGGCAGACCCGTGGAACTGGTTGGTGCCACTCTTCGAGCTGATGTTGATCTGATTCGCACTGTAGCCGTATTGCGCTGAATAGGTGTCTGTCTGGACGTTGAACTCTTGAATTGCGTCCAGCGAAATGTTGTACGCCGGCACGCCATAGCCGTAGTCCATAATGCTGGTGCCATCGATGAGGTAGCCATTCGACTCGCTTCGCGATCCCTCAATGGCGATTGCACCGCCGCCATCGTAGCGGAACTGCTGTTGCTCACCGGTTTGCTGGACTACCCCCGGAGTAAGGAAGAGCAGGCTGGTGAATTCGCGGCCGTTCAGCGGGATTTCTGTGACTTGCTGTTCTCCGATCGTCTGCCCAACTTCCGAGGAATCCGTGTCGAGCGTCAGAGCGCCCGACTGCACCGTAACGGTTTGGCTCTCGACTCCCACCTGAAGCGCAAAGTCTGCTCGATCGACCCGGTCCACCTGAAGGACGAGACCGGTCCTGACGGCCTTCTTGAAGCCGGCCGCCGAGACCGTCACGGTATAGTCGCCCGGCTTGAGGAGCTGGGCCGTGAAGTCTCCTTTCTCATTGGTCGTCACCAGACGGCTGTCGCCCGTCTCCACGCGCACAATCGTTACCTGGGCGTTCGGCAGCGAGGCACCGGTGGAATCCGTAATGGTTCCGACAATGCTGCCGGTTGTGTTCTGTCCCCACGCCGTGAGGGCTAGGTTTAGCCACAATATCGCCAAGACAGCTTGAATTTTTCTCACGACCAGCCTCCTGAGTTCTTTCAGTGCTCGCTCGATCTTTTTCAGCTCCGGATGTTGCCCGGTTGGATAAGCGGCTACATTTGAACCACCCACACCGCACGGCTGGAATGCTTGTAGCTGTTTGCTCGGGTGCTCCATCGATAAAAGACTTATTTTTCATACAGTTAGCTAGGCCACGGTCGACCGTTTGTTGGGTGCATACGGGCCCGTTTGCTGTGTGATAGAGTGGCAACCGGACGGAGTCCAACCAAGGTTATGTCGACAACCGATCCAGTTTGGGAGCCGGATGAACTCAGTCCGCGGCGGATCGGATTGGTGCGGGATCACCTCGAAGAGGTGATGGCGAGTCATGCGTTCGCGGGAAGCAAACGTGCCCAGAATTTTCTCCAACTGATCGTAGGACATGCACTGGCAGGCCAATTCGATTGTCTGCGAGAGCGGATGATTGGGGCCGAGATGTTCGGGCGCCCGATCAATTACGACACGGCGAACGATTCCGTGGTCCGCGTCAAAGCTACAGAAGTTCGCAAGAAGCTGGCACAGTACTACCTTGAAACGGAAAGGAAACCGGCAATCCGCATCGAACTTCCGAGCGGATCCTATGTGCCTAGGTTTCACTTCGCGCCATTGACGGCAACCAGCCTGCCGCCGCCCGAAGTAGTCCCTTTTATGTCTGGGGAGCAAAGTACCGCTCAGGGCCGCGGAACGTCCGACGCAAGTCACAAGGCGGGTGTAGTCGAGGCGCCCCGACCACCCGACCGGAACTTGTGGCGTGCGGCGCGCGTGCCGGCCATCGTCGTACTTGGATTAGCCCTGATTGCTGTGATCGGTTACGCGGGTTTTAAGAGATGGTTTGCCGGTTCCAATGCCCAGCCGGAGATCCGGTCGATCGCGATTCTGCCCCTTGAAAACCTCTCCGGCGATCCCGGACAAAACTACTTCGCCGACGGTATGACGGACGAACTGATCGCCGACCTGGGACAGGTTTCTGCGCTACGCGTCATTTCCAGAACATCGGCAATGAGTTACAAGGGCACGAAGAAAAGGCTGCCGGAGATCGCCCGCGAGTTGGCAGTGGAGGGGGTGGTAGAAGGGTCTGTACTGCGCGAGGGCAACCAGGTGCGAATCACGGCCCAGTTGATCGATGCCAGGACCGATCGTCACCTCTGGGCCCATACCTATGTCCGTGACCTGACCAGCGTTCTGGCATTGCAGGGAGAGGTGGCGCAAGCCATCGCGGACGAGGTCAGCATCAACGTTACGCCGCAGGAGCAAGCGCGCCTCGCCCGCGCACGCCCAGTCAACACGGAAGCCCAAGATCTGTATCTACAGGGCATGCTCGGCTTAAATGCGGGCGATTTCAAGAACGCTATGGGTTATTTTCAAAAAGCAATTGATAAAGACCCCAACTCTGCGCAGGCGCATGCTGCATTGGCGGATAGCTACGGTTGGATGGGTGAGTCCGGCTGGCTCGCCTACACGGAGGCATTTTTTGAGCAGAAGACGGAAGCAGCCCGGGCGATCGAGTTAGATGAATCTCTACCCGAAGGCCATGTCGAACTTGCGAATGCCGCGATGAATTTGAACTGGGACTGGGCGACTGCAGCAAAAGAGTTCCACCGGGCGCAGGAGCTCAACCCAAACTCAGCGTCCATCCATGAGAGATACGCGGTTTATCTGGAGCGGATGGGCAAACTGCCCGAAGCCCTCGCAGAGGTAAAACGAGGTGTGGAACTCGATCCTGTTTCAGGCCGTTCGTTCAGGAATGCGGGATTCACCTATTATTTTTCTCGTCAGTATGATCAAGCACTTCCGCTCATCCGAAGAGCACAGGCACTGAACGTCAGTCTCCCTGAATATGTCTTTCCCCTTGGCGATATCTACGCAGAGAAGGGTCTATACGCCGAATCCATCAGTGAATTCCTCAAGTTAGGCGATAAACCACATGCCTTAGGACACTTAGGCAATGCCTATGCCCGTGCGGGCAAGGTCGATGCCGCACGCAAGACCATTGCGCAACTGGAAGAGCACGTGCGGAAAGATGGTTTGGGTAGGTACGAAATAGCGCTCGTTTATGCCGGCCTGGGTGAAAGGTCCGAGGCGTTCAAATGGCTGGAAGAGTCTTATAAAGCGCACGATGAGGGGCTCACGAATCTCAGGATCGATCCGTGCCTTGACCCCTTGCGCTCCGACCCGCGCTTTGATGGGTTACTGCGGCAGGTCGGCCTCTCGCTATAGATAATTCACTCATTGAGTGACAATTCCAAATTCACGATGAGACCACCATCCAAAGCATTCGCTGCGCTCACAGTTCCGCGCTCGTCATATATAGTTTCGATGATGAGGGACCGGCGAGTACTCCTCTTGATCGTTGTAGCAGCGGCTTTCGCGACGTCTGTGCTTCAGGCACAGCAGCCCTGCAACAGTCTCTTGCAACGTGGGTCTTCGACCGTCTCCATTACCCTCGCCACCGAGATCGAGACTGGCACCTTTACGCCGAGCGATAGCACCATCCCCCTGCATAACCTGCCTGTCTTTTGCCGGGTCACCGCGACGCTCAAACCTACTTCGGATTCGGATATTCACGCCGAGATCTGGCTTCCTACGGCTACATGGAACGGCAAGTTTCTCGCCGTAGGCAGCGGCGGCTGGGGAGGCTCGATAGCCTATCAGAATATGGCTGCGGCGCTGCGCCGCGGCTACGCTACCAGTGCTACGGATGACGGGCATACGGGTAGGAGCGCCAGCTTCATCATGGGTCATCCGCAGAAGTTCGTCGATTTCGCCTACCGCGCAGAACATGAAATGTCCGTCGAAGCCAAGAATCTCATCAAGGTATTCTATGGCCGCGATGCACGCTATTCCTATTGGGACGGTTGCTCCGGCGGTGGACGCGAGGGCTTGCTGCAGGCTTTTCGATATCCCGACGAGTTCGACGGCATTGTTGCCGGCGACCCGGCCAACATCCGCCGCAATGCCTGGGCGCTGTGGCTGGCGACACAAGCCTTCGAGGATCCAGCCGCCTACATCCCGCCCGAAAAGTATCCTATGATTCACCGCGCGGTTCTGGACGCCTGTGACGCCAATGACGGTCTGAAAGACGGCCTGATCGGGGACCCTGAGAGCTGCCATGTCGACTTGAAAGCTCTGGTGTGCAAGGCATCCGACGGTCCAAACTGCCTGACGCCACGCCAGGTGCAGACGGCGCAAACCATCATGAGTCCCGCGACCGACGCGAAAGGCAAGGTGCTTTTTCCTCGCCTTGAGCCGGGCACGGAACTCAGATGGGCTCGCCTTGCCGGCGGCCCGCAACCCGCCGAGCTCTTCCTGGACGAGTTCCGTTACGTCGTTTATCAAGAACCCGATTGGGATTGGCGAACCTTCGACCTGGAGCGCGACGCGGCAAAGGCGAACGCCGTCGACAAAGACGTCGACGAGCTGGACCCCCATCTCGGGCCTTTTGCGAAGCATGGTGGCAAGCTGCTGCTCTATCACGGTTGGGCCGATCAACAAGTCGCCCCCGGTTCCAGCATTGAGTTCTACATATCCACGATCAAAGACAGCGCGGATGCAGCACCGGGTTCGGACTGGGCCCGGCTCTTCATGTTCCCAGGGATGGGACACTGCTCAGGTGGGGAAGGTCCCGACAGCTTCGATGAAATTACCCTGATAGAGCAGTGGGTGGAGCAGGGCAAGGCTCCGGCGCAGATCATCGCGGCACATTCCACGGCGGGTAAGGTGGATCGCACACGTCCTGTTTGCCCCTATCCCCAGGCCGCTCACTATAACGGCAGCGGCAGTATCGACGATGCATCGAGCTTTTCTTGTAAAGCATCGCGGTAAGGTCTTCGCTATCGGCTGGAATGGCCCAGCAGGGATGCGACCCGTTCCGTGCTGGCGTGCGCCCATGCAGTAGTCGACGCCCAACCCAGCAGCAGAACGATAGCACTGCAACCGGTCATGATCCACCAAATGGGATGGGTCGCCTGGGTGAAATCTGATCCTTTCCCGCGACTGGCGGTGACCACTGTGCCGGCCACCGCAACCCCGAGCGCTGCGCCTACTTGCCGGCCGGTGGAGGCAATGGCCGCGGCGACGCCGGCTTGGGCGAGGGGCATGCCGGCAACGGCGCTATTGGTGATGGCCGGGTTGACCATACCCAGGCCGACCCCGAACAACACGTAAGCGACCATGATGAGGACCAGCGGCGTGCTGACAGTGAGGCGAGTCAGCATCCAGGTACTTAGCAGGAAACCCACGCCTGCGGCCAGCAACGAGGGACGTGGGCCATGGTGACCCACCAGCCTGCCGGAAAGCGGCGCGCATACCATCATGGCAATGGCCAGCGGCAGCGTGCACAGGCCAGTATGAAAGGCTGACAAGCCTCGGACCTGTTGAAGATAGAGAGCGTTCAGAAAGAGAAAACCCGCGAAAGAGGCAAAGGCGCACACCGCAAGCAGGGCCGCACTGCTGAAAGGCACACTGCGAAAGAAGCGTAGGTCCAGCAAAGGCTGCTCGCGACGCGGCTCGTAGAAGAGGAAAAGGGCCAGGGCTGCACCCGAAGTAACAAACAAACCGAGAATCCGTGAGGATTGCCAACCAGCGTGCGGACCTTCAATAACCGCATAGGTAAGCGATGCCAAGCCAACAAAGACGAGAACCTGGCCTATCGGATCAAATGCGCGGGCCCGCGGCGCTTTCGACTCGGGGGCGAACCGCGCTGCCAGTACCACGGCCGTTAGACAGATAGGCAGGTTGATCCAGAAAATGGAGCGCCAGCCCACCGATTGCGTCAACGCGCCGCCGATGACGGGGCCCAGCGCAAGCGATGCGCCTGCGACCGCGCCCCACACACCCACCGCGCGGGCCCTGGATTTCGGTTCGGGAAACGCGTTGGCAATGATCGACAATGCTACCGGGTTGAGCATCGACGCACCGAGACCCTGCAGAGCACGGAAGGCAACGAGCTGGCCGATCGTGTGGGCCAGGCTGCACAGCAGCGACCCGGCGGCAAAGAAAAGAAGACCAAACTGAAAGACACGCCGTCGCCCAACACGGTCGGATACCGAACCGGCAAGCATGAGCAAGCTGGCGATGACCAGCGTATATGCGTCGAGGATCCATTGAAGTCCCGATACGGTGGCATGGAGATCGCGTTGAATGGACGGCAACGCGACGTTGACGATGGTCACGTCCATGCCGACGACCAGGAGGCTCATGCAGCAGATGGCCAGGATGAGGTTGGGATGGGTTTGCTTCTTGCCTGCGTCCCCTGCTGTGGCCGTGTCTCTACCAGTGGGGGATATCGGCGGTGCGCTTCTATTCGGCAAGGGACTCCACAAGTTTGGATGCGGTACCAGCGAAACGGATTCTGAGTATTCCATCAGCCAGGTACGGCCTTCTCACCACCTCGACGAACGTTGGAGATTATGGCAGTGGGAGGATACGCGGCAGCCTCAGTACGAGTCCGGTGCTGAGCGACTTTGGGCGATAGTTGTAATTGTTGATCGTGGACAAACCTCCGTAACTGTATTCGGCGACACGCCAATCGATGCGGGGCAGGATCGTGAAGTCCAGGCCGCCCAATAGCTGGTACTCGAATCTCGTCTCGTCAACAGGCGATCCCCCGGTGAAGTTCAGGTGCCCCAGTCCAACGGTTCCCTCGACGTATGGCTGGATGGGGAGGATGTGCGTATTCAAGGCGATTCGAGGGCCGATCGAGCCGGTGTCGAAGGAGGCCCCGCTGCTTCTTGCAAATGAGCCTCGAAGGTCCACTCCCAGGCTCAATATCGCCAAGCGTCCGCTCGCCAGGTAGGCCCCAAAGGTACCTCCGTAGAGGTCGTAACCGTTGTTGTTAGGACCGCCCAGGTTCTGCGCGGTGAACGTACCGTAAAGCCCAAGTTGCGCGTGGAGGCAGAGCGGAGCGAACAGGAAGAGAAACGGAGCGAGCAGCCGAGACAGTTTCATGGGCGAAGACTCCTGTCACAACCGTACGATTCAACCGCAGACCCATAGTCCCACAGATTCGGGTCTTGCGGCGCAGGTTGTTTCGGTCATTACCGTCCCGGTCTTCTAAAATGGGGCGGGAGCCGTCTGGTGATTAAAGTAACGCGGGCTTTTTATCTGCTGATGCTTTCCGCTCCAGTTTGGGGACAGGCTGCCTCGCCCGCCCCAATGCAAGATGCAGATCAAAGCCAACCGCCGGTGATAACGCTGAAGGTGGTTACAGGTCTGGTGGCGATCTCCGCCGTGGTGAAGAGCAAGGACGGCGAGACGAAGACGGGGCTGACCAAAGATGATTTCGTGCTCAAGCAGGATGGCAAGGAAGAGCCGATCCGGTTTTTTTCTCGAGGATCGGATCTTCCCCTAAGCCTCGCCCTGATGGTGGACACAAGCGCGAGCCAACAGACCTTCATCGGGGATGAAGCGCTGGCGAGCGATGTCTTTTTCGAAACCATGCTGGGCCGGAAAGAGGACCGCGCGATGCTGGTGCAGTTCGACAGCACTGTGCTGCAACTCAAAGGCATGACAAATTCCGCGAGTGCCCTCCATTTTGCGTTATCGCATGTGAGTCAGCGCGGCTCCGGGACAGGAGGAACCCTTCTGTACGACGCAATTTACGTGGTTGCGAAGAACGCTCTGGCAAACGAGACGGGACGCAAGGCAATGGTGATTCTCACTGATGGGGGAGACAACGGTAGCCGTCGGACGCTCCCCGAGGCCATTGAGCAGGCGCAGCGCGCAGACGTCCAGATCTACTCCGTTCTATACAGCATGCGAAACAGCCTCAGCGCTAGCGACATAGGCCGGGCACCCGCGTTCGATCCTGGCCTGGGAGCCTTGGAGAAACTTTCAGAGAGTACGGGTGGGCGTGTCTTTACAGTCTCGCGTTCGATGAGCCTGCGGGAGATCTATGATCAGATCGGTCAAGACCTTCGATTGCAGTACGAACTGGGCTACAAGCCTCCCCCAGGCACACAACCGAACACCTATCACAAGCTGGAGTTGAAGGCGAAAGACAAGAAGTTGACCGTGCAGGCCCGTAAAGGATTTTTCGAGCGGCTAGATTGACGGCAGTTTACGAACGTGACGAGGTTCCATGCGGATAAGGCTTGCTATCTCTCTGTTGATCCTATCCCAGGTGCCTGCGTGAGAACGACCGTCCCGAAATCGAGTCCCGGAGGGACAGCTGACCTTCAGACCTGTCCAAATTAGATTTTTGAGTTGTGCAAATTCGACAGCACCTGAATCCTTCACTGCCCCAAAGAGGCTGGGAAGAGAGTGTCGAACGAAGGGCACGGGTTCAGCCGTGCCGTAAAAGGCCTACGCGGTTGACGGCTTCAGAAGCCGCTGAGGTACGCTTTTGGAAAGCTGCCGGGCGAAGTCATCTCTTTGCGCGCAGAGTTCGCCACAAACGATGGGGCAAGACGTACCTCAGGGCTTTTAGACCTTGGGGTAGGTTTTCTCGCAGGCCTAAATTGGAAGAATACCTCAGGGCCTGAAGGCCACATGATCTCGCCGTCTTCTGTAGGGCTTTAAGGGGCTAGAAAAGAACCGCAGGTCGCCCGACGCAATCAGTCCCGGAGGGACGGGACAATCTGTAGCCCGGCACGGGAGTGCCGGGTAGGATTTCAGCAAATCGAGTCCCGAAGGGACGACACAATGGGGAGTTCTCACGCAGACTCTGAAGCCCTCATGATTGCGAGCGCTATGTGGCACGGCTGAAGCCGCGCCCACATCCGCTCGGAAACAGTCGTCTTGAAAAATCACCATGTCCCGGTATAGAGTCATCTATACCAAGTTGTTTAGGGCTTAAAAACCATGGCGAAGAATGACTTGCAGGGCGCGCTGGACCTTCTTGTTCTCAAAACCCTTGCTCAAACCGGGAGAATGCACGGCTACGGGATCGTCTTGCACATTCAGAGAGCTTCCGATGAATTGCTGCGCGTGGAGGAAGGCTCTTTATACCCGGCTCTGCACCGCATGGAGCAGAGCCGATGGATCGTATCAGAGTGGGCCACGACAGAGACGAACCGGAAAGCCAAGTACTACAAGCTGACCGCCGCGGGCAGGAAGCAATTGCAGGAAGCTGAGAAGAATTTTGAGCACTTGGTAAAAGGTGTTCGCGCGATCCTCCGCTACGCATGAGCAAACTGATGTCTATTTTTGCCCGGATATCGAATTTGTTCTCCCGATCCAGCTTGGATCGGGAGATCGAGAGCGAACTCGAGTCGCACATCGAGATGCGGATTGAGGACAACCTTGCCCAAGGGATGTCTCCCGAGCATGCACGGCGCGATGCGCTGGCGCGTTTTGGCAACCCGACGGCGACCAAAGAGCATGTCGTTTTCGCCGATGCGGCCGTGGCTCTTGGCAGCGTTTGGGACGATACACGCTATGCATTTCGGCAATTGCGCAGATCGTCCGGCTTTGCAGCCACCACTGTACTTACCCTGGCCATCGGCATCGGCGCCAATCTCGCAATTTTTCAGCTGCTCTATGGAGTGCTGTTTGCACATTTGCCGGTTAAGCAGCCGGCGGAGCTTTACTCATTGCACGCAGTGCAATCGCCGTTTGATGGGGAGTGGTTCTTTTCTTTCCCTGCTTACCAGCGCCTCCGGCAGGCCACGCAGGAAGATGCACCTGTATTTGCCCGCTCAGGGTTTGGCATAGGAGTTCTGCAGGAAACAGATGGGGCGACAAGCCGCATCGAATTCCAGCTTGTTTCCGACAATTTTTTCAGCGTGCTGGGGCTCGCGCCATCGGCTGGCCGGTTCTTCCTCAATGGCGATGACCAGCGGCAACAGTCGGAGTGGCCGGTGATCTTGCGCTATGACTACTTCAGGCAACACTTTGCGCCGAATCAGCCGGTGCTTGGTAAGCGTTCGACTTTCAATGGAGTTCCCATCGTGATCGTCGGTGTTGCGCCGAAGGGTTTCAGCGGAGTGGTTCGTGGAGAGGCTCCTGACCTTTGGCTTCCACTCGCTGCCGATGCGACAAACCGTTTCGGTACCTGGTTCGATTCGCTGGGCACCGGGTATGTCGACCTGGACCGGTCGCATCTCGACCAAGCGAGTTTTTTTTGGTTGTGGGTACTGAGCCGGACTCGCGATGGCGTAAAGTTCGCCGCGCCGGCGCGCTGGACGTCGGCTCTTGCACCCGACCTGTCACTGATTGCGGGCGCGTCCAAAAACACGCGGGATCGCACACGCATCCTCCGCTCACAGGTAAAGCTCATATCGGCCGAGAATGGGGAGGGTTCGCTGGCGAAAAAGTATTCCCCGCCCCTGATCATCCTGATGGCGATGGCGGTAGTGATTCTTCTCGTGGGATGCCTGAACCTGGCCAACCTGCAGATGGCGCGGCTGCAGCAACGCGAGATCGAGATCGCCACACGGATTGCACTGGGAGCCAGCCGGACGAGAGTGCTTCGCCAGGTGGCAATTGAAACTGTGGTGCTTGCCGCCGTTGGTGGAGTGCTTGCGTTCGCCACCGGACGGGCGGCCAGTTCACTGCTTTTGCACTGGGCGTCCGGTCGAGGGCAAACCATCCCCATCGATCCTCAGATCGGAGCCGCAGCGACTTTGCTGGGCACAGCCCTGCTGCTGGGCGCGTTGGCTGGTTTTGGCTTGTTACCTGCATGGCAGATGACGCGCAAGAGTTTCTCCATGGCATCGAAGACGAGGGTCGGTCAGCTAACGGGTCAAAGCAAAGGCGGCCGTCGATGGTCGAATCTGCTGCTCGCCAGCCAGGTGAGTTTCTCGTTGCTGTTGCTTTGCGCCGCGGGGCTTTTTGCGCAGACTCTGCGCAATCTAAGCCGCGTGGATGCGGGCATGGACCGCGACCACGTGCTCACTGTCCATTTGGATATGAGAAACACCGGCTTTGCCAAACAACAGAATAATTTGCCGTCGTTTTATGACACCCTGATTCAACAGCTGAAAGCGTTGCCCATGGTTCGCGAGGTCGCGGTTCATATGTGCACGATTCCCAAATGCGGCTGGAACACTGCGGTGCACGTATTTGGAAGTCCTGAGATGGCGGAAGCACAACTGCACGGAGAGGAGGATCACGTTGGGGTGGGCTATTTTCGCACCCTTGGCATTCCGATTCTGCAGGGTCGCGACTTTAGCAAAGAGGATAATCAACAATCGCAACAAGTCGCGATTCTTAGCCGCTCTTATGCACGAAAGCTCTTCGGGGATGAGAGCCCGCTCGGCCATTGGGTTGGCTACAGGGAGCCGCCGGGAGATCACCAATTTCTGGTGGTAGGCGAGGTGGCCGACGCACGTGTGGATGGTTTGCGTTCAGAGGCGCCTCCGGTCGCCTATTTTCCCATCGATCAACGGCCGGAACCCGTTCAATCGGTCGAGGTGCGGGTGCGTGGGCCGTTGTCCAGCCTGCCAGCCGAAATTCGCGAGAGCCTGTATAAGCTTGCCCCGGCTCTGCCGGTAACGGAGATTGTGCCGCTGGATTTGGAGTTTGACGATGGTCTGTCGACGGAGGCGCTGCTCGCCCGGCTGACCAGCATTTTTGGCGCACTGACCCTGGCATTGGCAGCCCTCGGATTCTATGGATTGTTCTCATTCCGGGTGGCAAGAAGGACGTCTGAGATCGGTGTTCGCATGGCATTGGGGGCGACGCGCTCGCAGGTGCGGGCGCTGTTTCTCGGCCAGACTCTGCAGATCATGGTGGCCGGACTGATCCCCGGGTTGGCGCTGGCGCTCGGTACCAGCTATTTCGCACGCAAACTTCTATACGGTACCGGACGCATGGATCTTTGGGCGCTGGGTTTTGCGGCCGTGATGCTCGCCGCTGTCGGCCTGTTGGCAACGCTCGTGCCTGCTCACCAGGCTGCGTCGATTGATCCAATGCGCGCTCTACGCACCGAGTAGCATAACTTGGGCAATGGAAACTGATCCTGCGGCCGAGGATGCAGTCTATCGGCGGCGCAGCGGTTGGAGAAAAGAACGAGGTCCTCTTTCCTGGACGGGTGCCCCTCAATGTTCGCCCAGCGGGCTGAAAAAGATGGGGCGCAGCCCCATAAGCGCTAACTTATTTAGGATGTTTTTCTTCAAAACTTCCA
>Ga0302326_10016539_pt1 | contig 15433 bp, 7 predicted proteins | sample Palsa_T0_3_FD_202264 | JGI IMG/M metagenome (GOLD analysis project Ga0302326, IMG submission 202264) | Peat permafrost microbial communities from Stordalen Mire near Abisko, Sweden - Palsa_T0_3 | ecosystem: Environmental > Terrestrial > Soil > Palsa > Peat permafrost | place: Sweden: Abisko...
TGGGCCATGTCGCCATGCAAGTCGTGAAAGGCTTTTCCAGCAGTTCTGTGCAGGCGTTTCGCGACCTTTGCATCGCGCCGGGGGCGCAGGTCCACACCGATGGACTGCGCGCTTTCAACGCATTTGGTGAGGCCGGGCGCAGCCATCAGCGCACCGTGACCGGCAGCAAACGTCCGCCACGCGAACGCGGCGCCGCGTTCTTTGTGGTCAACACAGCGATCGCCAACCTCAGCACCGCTATCAAAGCCACGCACAAAACCGTCTCAGCAAAGCACGCCAACGATTATCTTGGTGCTTTTTGCTGGACCACAAACCGACGGCGCAACATGACCGGCATGGTTCCCGCCCTCTGCCGCGCCGCTATTGCTGCCTCGCGCCTCACGCGAAGGTCCGTTTATGCAGCAGAGCCCGTGTCGATTGGTTGATAAGCGGGAAAAACTTTTGCTCATTTTTCCTGGCGCTGCGGGAACACTCTGATTCTGAACAGACAAAAGTTTTTTGGTTCTTTTTTTTCAAAAAAGAACATTCCTAGGCTTCGCGTCGCTCCGGCGCTGACAGTCGACATGAAGGGTCCTAGGGGCAGAGCCGCCAGCCGTTCTAAGCTTCGAATTCGCCGAAATCCTCTCCGGCGCACGGGGCGGTGCTGGCCCAATCGCCCGGGAGCAGGCCGCGGCGGACGTAGCGGTGGAAGGAAGAGTGCGGCCAATCCGCAACGCGTTCGACCAGCCGGTGTTTTACAGGGTTGAAATGAATATACTCGATGTGGCGGGCGAGGTCAGTCTCGTCGCGTATCGCGTGCTCCCAATAGCGCTCCTGCCAAAGCGCGTATTCGCCGCGTGCTTCGCGTGGAGTTGGAGGACTTGCGGCCGCGACGGCAATTGTAAAACTGTTGTTGATATGCCGCCACCTTTCGGTAAAGCCGTCGTCACGCTGCGGCAAAGTCAGGATCGCGTGAAAATGGTTGGGGAGAATGACGATTGCCTCGATTTTGAAAGGGGCTTTCGCGCGCGCGTCACGCATCGCCGCCTGCAGCGCGGCGATGTGATCGACCAGAGCTGATGATTGGCGGTCCGCAAGGGATAAGGTATAGTAGAATGTTCCGCTTGGGTTGAACTTGCGGCGATGCCCCGCCATCGTGAGATTCCGGTATGAATGTTGTGGGCACGGCTTGACAGCTCAGTTTGCCAAAATGAAAGCCCCACGTAAAGGATTGTGTTGCAAATCCGCGCTACAGAAAAGCGGCCTGGCAGCGAGGGGCCGCCGCGCGGGGGCGACTGGGCGCGGCACTGCAGGAGGGGTCCGGTACGTCGCGCCGGAACGCCCGGTGAATCGCGACCGTCTCAAACGGGCTTCAAGGTTTCCTGGGCTGCCAGAGTTCAATCTTGGTGCCATCGGGATCCAGGATCCAGGCGAACCGGCCGTTGGGATCCTTGTCATCCCGCTTCAGGATCGTGACATTCCTGGCCGCAAGCTTGGCAAGCAGCGCATCCATGTCATCGACCGCAAAATCCACCATGAATTCACGCGTCGATGGCGCCATGTAGCCGGTTGTTTGCGGAAACGGACTCCACGCTGCGATGGGCGGATGATGTGGTGCCTCATAGCTCAGCGCCGCGCCGCCCCAATCCTCGAGCTTGAGTCCCAGGACGTCGTGATACCAGGCGGCCAGGGCCTTGGGGTTGCGGCTCTTGAAGAATATGCCGCCGATGCCGGTGACGTGACCGGTCGGGACATCGCCATTCCGCGCGTCGGCCGGGCCGGCGGAAGCGCCTGCCTGTGCTGTAATAAACGCGAAGGCAACTGCGATGCGGGCCGGGAGTTTTGCGGTCATTTTGGGCTCTCCTCGGCACCGCACTATGCCTAATCCCGTGTACGGACAAGCTCCGCGCCCCGCGAGGCTTACTAACGAAGGGGGTCTGCGGCCATTACGCGTAAGCGCGCTGCGCACGACGGTCCCAGCTTGGTCCAGTGGCAGAGCCTCATAAGCGCTAGGTGAAGGCAAGAAAGGCCAGTGCAGCGCTTTGGCCTTATTCCCGCCTTACGGAATGAACTTGTAGATCGTGCCTACGTCGAAGGCGCCGCCGGTGAAATCCGTGCCGTAACCGTTGCCGGCGCTGTCCAGCACCAAGCCCGCATACGGCGAGTAACCGCCGGTGGTGCCATTGAACAGGTAGCTGGCGTACTGCAACCAGGTCCCGGCGCCCCCGGTGGGCGGGCTGAGCACGAACAGGCCGCCGCTGCTGTTGACATCGTTGCTGTTCAGCAGCGGGCCCCAGAGTTTGCCGGTGGTGTCGAGTGCCAGGTCGCCGAACGGGTTGCTGCCCTCAGCGCCGTTAAAGGTGAAAATCACCTGATAGCTGTATCCGGTCGCGCTGTGCGCGGACGGGCTCAGTTCGAACACCGTGCCGTCACCCATTCCGGTACCGCCGAACGTGGCGCCGTAGATAGTGCCGCTGGTGTTCGCCACCATTGCCCCTTGCGGGGAGCCACCATCGGCACCGCCCTTGAAGGCGTGCAGCAAAGTAAAGTTCCAGGATGACTGACCCGCCGCGGGCGGGGAGAGTTTGAAGGCGCTGCCGGCATAGGGCGCGGCACTTGTGGTACTTGCGGTGCCGAACAGGTTGCCGGCGCTGTCGATCGCGAGGCCGCCATAAGGCGTGCTGCCCTCCGGCCCCTGAAAGCTGTACAGCACGGACTCGGTGAACGTCTTGGCGGTCACCTCAAAAACGGCACCCTGGTTGAATTGGCCACCGGAGGTGGTCACGCCGTAGAGGTTGCCCTTGGCGTCGCCGATCAGGCCGGCGAACGGCTGAGCGCCATCGGGGCCGGTGAAACTGTGGAGGATCCGCTTGGTCCAGGCCCGCTTGCCGGTGGTGGGTTTGAAGAGTTTGAACACCGTGCCGTCGCCACCGGCGCCGCCCAAGAATGTGGTGCCGTAGAGGTTAGAGGCGCTGTCGGCGAGCAAGCCACCCGTAGGCTCGGCGCCATCGGTGCCGCCTTTGAAGGCACAGAGGACCGTCTGGATCCAGCCCTTCGTGCCAGCGGGCGGCGCAATCCGGAACACCGCGCCGGCCGGGTATGGGTTTTTCGCGGTGATTTTCCCGCCGACCGAGAGGTCGCCGTAGAGATCGCCTTTGGCGTCGAGGATCATCTTTCCATATGGTTCGGCGCCTTGGCGAGTGTTGAAATTGAACAACGTTTTGACCGTCGCCGCGGCCGAGGGCGCGGTTGGCGATAGCGCGAAGGTGGCACTGCCAGCTATGATTGCAAAAATGGGACGCATTGTATCAATCCTGCCTTAATTTCATATCTGATTAACCAATAGGACAAAATTAGATACGATTGCAACTGAAAAGCACGTTTGCGGCGTTCGTGTCGGGCACATGCACCGTGTGCTAGGGCTCGGCGCTAGACACGCTGGGGGCCGTAGACCCCAGATCTCATTCCTTAGGATGGTTCGCAGGAGGCGGTAGCTGCGCAGCACCGATTGGATCCGGGGAGGCCGGCTGCGTCGTGGCAGAAAGCCTCCAGCCGTTGGTAAGCGCGTCGGGTCGGCCGGCGGCGGCGCGCGAAAAATGCCCCTGATGCCAACAGCCCTAAGTGTTGACCTGTCGCTACAGGTCAACACTTAGGCCGTTGGCTTAGAGGCGACCAAGCGGCTTGCTGGCGCCGAGGCGGCGAACCGACCGCGTTCAATTCGGGTCGTTCACGTAACTCCAGGTTAGCTGCGTCATGGTCACCTTCGGCGCATCCGCTGGGCGACCCTGCCGGCGCAGGATATCCTCGAGCGTGCTGGTCTGCCCGATCAGCGCGAAACCCTCTGGCGAGAACGCCAGATCTCGCGCACCTACCTTGTCTGGTGTCGTCACATCGCCCCAGATATGTTCCGACAGCAGCGGATTGGGCAGCGCCTGGCTGAACGCATCCACTGCCACCATCGTCATGAGCAGGCCGGGCAGGGGACTATCCTGTACCCGATCCTCGGCGAACAAGCCGGGATACAGTTCAATCCGGTCCGGTGTGGCATAAAGCGCTTGCAGCTTGGCCTGCACATCCGGATTGCTTGAAATATCGGCGAAGCTGGCTGGAACCTTGTGATTGAACGCTGCGCAGTAGGCGACATAGGGCGGCAGGTTGTTGTCGCGCCCCTGCTGGATCGACGAACTTTCTATGCCCAGGAGAAAAGGTTTTTGTGTGTTCATCGCGCCCAATTTCGCGGTCGCCTGCGCGGACGCCGCGGTGAACGCCGCGTCGAGCCCGGCGCTGAGCAATGGCGTATTGTCGAGCGTGAACTGATAAAGCGGTATGGCGCCGCCCGGCCAGTTGATGTTGTCAGGCATCAGCGAATGCCAGCGGTACAGCAAGCTGAATTCTTCCGTCATCCAGTTCGCGCGGTTCCATTTCGCGTTCCATGCGACAGCTGGGTCCGCCGTCAGGTTGAACGGTATCGGCGTGATGTGGTTGATATATTCCTCGACCACGATCTTGATGAACATGGCGATGATGACGTTGCGCGTGACCTGGAACACATGCTCGTCGTCCCAATCTTGATGGTTGCTGTCCAGGATGCCGGCGACGCGGTTATGCTCGCGCAGCAGCAGTGTATTGATCATCGCGGCGAACGGCGAGGCGTTCACCCGGTCGCCGCCGACCGCGAAGAGGCTGGCCAATTGTTGCGCCGAGGGTTGCGAAGCACCAGCCGGAACCGGCGGCGGCACGGCCGGAGTGCCTACCGCCTGCCCTTGCCCCATCAGCGGCGTATCGAGCGCCGCGAAGGCCGGGTCGGTGAGTTGCCCGTTCAGGTCATACAGGGCGGGCGAAAATTCCTCGATCGTTCCCGCCGCGTTGGGACGGAAACTGCATTTCAGCCGGCCGCGCTGACCCTGGGTAGTGTTGTTCAGCCGCAACGCATCCGTCTGCGTGCGCAGCCGTCCATAAAGCGGGCACAGATCGATTTCGTGGTTCGACGTCGTTTTGCGCGTATCGGTCGGTACGGTGCGGATGAACCCGTCGGTCAGGTATTGCGCGAAGGCTGGAAACAGGCAGGTCGATTTCTGTGACAGCACCTGCGTGCCGGCCGGCCGCGCGAACAATTGTGCCACGTCGGCCAGCGGCGGAAGGTTCGCCGGCGGTGCCACCGGCCGTAGATGCATGGCCAGGTAGGTTCGGTCGGTCAAACCGTCCCAGTTTGGATAGTCGATCAGCGGCGCGCTTATATCCGGCCGGTAGGTGCTCCACGGATGCGGTCGGTTGCGCGTCGATCCCACCGCCGCGTTAATGACAATGGCATTCACCGTACTGGTCAGCCAGCCGGCGTTCTGCACCACGCCGCCGATGGTGCTGAGGAATTCGCGGTCGAACCAGTTTGTCATCTTGGTCTCCTGTCCAGGCGGGGCGGGCGGCAGCAGCAACGGCAGGGCGGCTGGCTCCACGCGCGGCACGTGATTGAATTGATGCCGATAGGTCGAAATCGTCTCGTACACCGCGCGCCGCACCCGGTTGATGCCGCCGAGCGGCCGGTGCTCGGCCACCGCGTGCCACGGCGTGAACGACAGCGCCTCGCCGAACGCGCGCTGGTCCGGCGTATCGAAATTCTGGCGCGGAATGGTGATGCGCGCCACGGCCACGAACGGTGCGGGGTCCTCCGGCCATTCGATCGTCGGGTCCTCGATCGACATCGCGGCATCGGTCCGCAGTTGCACCATGAAGTCGAATTCCGCATCCGCCTGCGCGAGTGCCTGCACCATGCTCAGCCGCATGAAATCATACTGGAGCCGATTGAGGGTGCCGGGACATGCCCCGGCCGGCCGCGCCGAAAATTTGCACGCGGCGCCGCCGAACGCGTAGGGCGTCATGCTCCAGTAGCGCACCGCCAGCGGATTGCATGGTAGCTGGACCGCGATCGCCGCCGCGATCGCCGCCTCGTGCAGCCGTGGATGCGTCAGGTTCACGAAAAAATCGCCCTGCGGCTTGGCCGTGCTGAACGCCACATAATCGGCGGCATTGCGGACGAAGAACACATTGTGGTCGATCAGCAGAAAATCCTGCGTGGTGGAGGCGCTGCCCACGACGCCCAGCAGTTTTATCGCCATGCCGCGGCCATCCGGTACCCAGTCCGCTTGCAAATTGCCGGAGCCGTTTGAAAACCGTATCAACGCCGGATAGGCCGTGGGCGCCGCGAACACGCCCACGCGCAGCGATGGCGGCAAATCATGCAATATCTGGAATGTCGCCTGCACGGTAGCGTGCGCCTTGGCGTGCGCATCGCGCCGGGCCATGCCGTCGGCCTGTGCCTGCGTCGCGACCTGCTGCGCGATCGCCTGCCGGACCGCCGCAATCGCGGCTGCCTCGTCCGGCGGGATCATTTCACCGTCAAATGGCGGTCCAGCTGCCAATATCGCTGGCGTTGGCGGCTGCTGCGGAAGATCTCCTGGCATGAGTGCCGCCTCCCGTCGTAGGCATTCTTGTACAATTCACACCCGGGTGCCCAGCAGCGCCGCGCGCTCGATCGTTACGTTCTATCAGTAACGGCGCCCGCCTGCCGGAGTCAACGGGCAAGCGCGATGCTGCGCAGCTATGCTAGCGCCACGAGGGCTGACACCCGGGGGAGCCAAACTTGCCGGACCAACAGATCATTCCCGCCGATCAGCCGAGGGAGGCTGGCCACCATCGCGCAGTGCACAATGGCGAGGAACGGAAGCAGGTGCGGTCCGTTAAGAAGGGACCCTTCAAGCCGATCGGATCCATGGCCTCGATACCGTTAGAACGCCAAGCGATGCGCGGCAGCTGCGCCTACGCCCTTCCGCCGAACAATGCCCCCGAAGATTTCGGCGACGCTATCGCCGGCGCCGCCGCGCTGGGTTTCGATACAATGGTCCTGTTGGCCGGGGTGCCGGACGATCCTGCGGCGGAGACGGTGCCCGCGCCGTCGCTCACCGCCATGGCCCAAAGCGCGCATCGTCAGGGCCAGAAATTCCGCGTAAATCTTGCGCTGGACAGAATAGCTTCAGGCCACGCGGTAGCGGGATCGCGCTGCCGTGCGGTGTTCAGCCCGCCGCCGGTGCGGCCGTGGACCGTGCTGGACCCGCGCAAACCCATCCTCCGCGGCGCCGGCGTGGTCCTTTTGCGCCGGCCCGACGATGCCGGGCTACACGCATGGTGGCTTAAGCGGCTTGCCGGCCTGCGTGGTCTGGGTGTCGACGGATTTACCACGCTGAACCCATCCAGGGCCGGTAAGGAGCTGGCTAAATCGCTGACCGAAGCGGGCTACAGCATAGAATACTATTCTGCTGCCGATTCGACGCCGCGCGACGCGTGCGGCAATATTCTTGTCGCGCTCAGCGCAACCCATGGCGACATGGCACAGCGCCGCGCGCAGCTGGCCACGGTAGCCTTCACGGCCGACGCCTGGATGCTGGCGGACGGCATGGAATCCGGGCTCGAGCCGGCGATCCGGGACGTGAACGCGCTGCTGCACGAACGCCTGCCCGGCGAGCGGCGCCCAGCGCGGATCTGGACCGGCCCGGCCGCCACATTGTCAATCACGTCCCGCCCAAAAGACCGGGACGCGATCCTGCTCGTGCAAAATCGTGGACCCACGCCGCACCAGTGGCCGCCTCGTTTTATGCCGCCGCTGCCCTGGCAGGTTTTTACGCGCGTTCCGGGCCTCGCCGGCGATGGCTTCACCATCGGGCCGGGCGAGACGTGGCTGCTGCACGCGGCGGAAGCCGCGCCCGCGTCGGCCCGCCCATATGCGAACGCCTCGCAGGCGGCGGATCCGGCGGCCCGTATCATCATCGCCACCATGTCGCCCTCGGTCGATCGGGGCGCCTTCGCGGTCAAGCGGGTCATTGCCGAACCGATCGACGTGGTTGCCGATATTTTTACCGATGGCCACGAACAACTCGCGGCGTCGGTGCTGACGCGCGCCGAGGATGAAGAGGCCTGGGTTCGCCATGACATGCGCGCCGAGCCAAATGACGTCTGGACGGCCTCTTTCCATTTTTCGCGTCTCGGCCGCCATGAAATGGTCATTGAGGCGTGGATCGACGAATGGGGCGGCTTTGTCCGCGATCTTGCCGCCAAGCGCGATGCGGGCTTGGCCGTCCCGCTTGAAATCCGCCAGGCGCACGTGCTGCTGGAGGTCGCGCTCTTGCGCGCGCCGGCGGCGGCGGCGCGCGAAATCGAAAATGCCTTGGCGCGGCTTGACGATTCTGGCGCCGAGGATTCGGCATCGCGGCTGCTGGCAGCACCGCTTGCCGGCGCGATGGCGGTTTCCGCGGAGCGCCGGTTCCTGACTCGCGGCTTTGCCCAACCCGTGGAGGTGGAACGCGAGGCTGCGCGCTTCTCGAGCTGGTACGAACTGTTCCCACGCTCGCAGACGCACGATCCAGCACGTCACGGCACGCTCGCCGACGTGGTAGCGCGCCTGCCGCTTCTGGCCGCCATGGGCTTCGATACGCTGTATTTGCCGCCGATACATCCCATCGGGTCGCGTAACCGCAAGGGCCACAACAATGCGCTGACCGCGTCACCGGGGGACCCCGGCAGTCCCTACGCCATCGGCGCAGACGAGGGTGGCCACGACGCCATTCATCCGCTGCTTGGCACGCTCGAGGATTTTCATGCCCTCATGGCGGCGGTGCGCGCCCACGGCATGGAAATCGCGATGGATTTCGCCGTCCAGTGCTCTCCCGATCATCCTTGGCTCAAGCAACATCCCGGCTGGTTCGCGTGGCAACCGGACGGCTCGCTGAAATATGCGGAAAATCCGCCGAAGAAATACGAGGATATCGTCAATGTCGATTTCTTCGCGCTCGATGCCGTGCCCGCGCTGTGGGAAGCGCTGCGCGACGTCGTGCTGTTCTGGGTCGCGCAAGGCGTGCGAGTGCTGCGGGTCGATAACCCGCACACCAAGCCCGTTTCCTTCTGGCAATGGATGATCGCCTCGGTCAAAGCGTGCCATCCGGAGGTGATTTTTCTGTCGGAGGCCTTCACCCGTCCGAAGCGCATGTATCACCTAGCAAAAATCGGCTTCTCCCAGTCCTACAGCTATTTTACCTGGCGCAATAGCAAAGCGGAACTGGCCGAATATCTGACCGAACTGAGCGACACCGGCGTGCGCGAATTCTTCCGGCCGCATTTCTTTGTCAATACGCCCGACATCAATCCATATTTTCTGCAGCATGCGGGCCGCGCCGGCTTCCTGATCCGCGCGGGGCTGGCGGCGACCTTGTCTGGCCTATGGGGCATGTACGCGGGCTTCGAGTTCTGCGAATCGGCCGCCGTGCCGGGGCGGGAAGAATATCTCGACAGCGAGAAATATGAGATCCGTCCGCGCCCGGATCGCGCGCCCGGGGATATCGTCGATGAAATCACCATTTTGAACCGGATACGGCGGGCCCACCCGGCCTTGCAATGCCATTTGCATGTGTCCTTTCACAATGCTTTCAACGACCAAATTCTTTATTTCTCGAAAGCCGCACCTGGCGACGAGGATCGCATTCTTGTCGCGGTGAGCCTTGACCCACATGCGGCCCAGGAAGCCGATTTCGAAATGCCGCTTTGGCTGTTCGGCCTGTCTGACGCGGGCGGCCTGCTGGTCGAAGACCTGATCGCCGGACACAGTTTCATCTGGACCGGGAAGATGCAGCACATGGTTCTGACTCCATCCAGGCCCTATGCGATTTGGCGCCTTGGGCGTCTAAAGGAATAGGGCGATGTCGAACCGCAAACTCGCGAGCACGGTCACACGCGATCCCCTCTGGTACAAGGACGCGGTGATCTATCAGCTGCATGTGAAATCGTACTTCGATTCCAACAATGACGGCGTAGGCGATTTTCCCGGCCTGATCCAACGGCTCGACTATTTGGCGGATATGGGCGTGAACTGCCTGTGGCTGCTGCCATTCTACCCATCGCCGCGGCGCGACGACGGCTATGACATCGCCGAATACTGCGACGTGCACCCCGACTACGGCAAGCTCTCCGATGTGCGCCGCTTCATCCGCGAGGCCCATGCGCGCGGCATCCGTGTGATTACCGAGCTCGTGATCAATCATACCTCGGACCAGCACCCCTGGTTTCAGCGCGCCCGAAGGGCGCGTCCGGGGTCCGCGGCTCGCAATTTCTATGTGTGGTCCGATACCGACAAGGCGTATGCCGGAACCCGCATCATTTTCCTCGATACTGAGAAGTCTAACTGGACCTGGGACGAGGAAGCAAAAGCCTATTTTTGGCACCGCTTTTACGCGCATCAGCCGGATCTGAATTTCGACAATCCCCATGTGTTGAAAGCAGTCTTGTCGGTCATGCGATTCTGGCTTGACCTGGGCGTTGATGGCTTGCGTCTGGATGCAATTCCCTATCTGGTCGAACGAGAAGGTACCAGCAACGAGAACCTCGCTGAAACGCACGAGGTACTGCGGAAAATTCGCGCCGCGCTGGACCGTGACTATTCTGACCGCTTGCTGCTCGCGGAGGCCAATATGTGGCCGGAAGATACGCAGCAATATTTTGGCCGCGACGGCGACGAATGCCACATGGCCTTTCATTTTCCGCTCATGCCACGCATGTACATGGCCATCGCCCAGGAGGACCGCTTTCCGATCACCGATATCATGCGGCAAACGCCGGAAATCCCGGAAAGCTGTCAGTGGGCGATCTTTCTGCGCAACCACGACGAGTTGACCCTGGAAATGGTCACCGACAAAGAGCGTGACTATCTGTGGGAGACCTATGCCTCGGACCGCCGCGCACGGATCAACCTCGGCATCCGAAGGCGGTTGGCGCCCCTGCTTGAACGTGACCGGCGTCGCATAGAACTCATGAATTTCCTGCTTCTGACCATGCCTGGCACGCCGGTACTGTATTACGGTGATGAAATCGGCATGGGCGACAACACGCATCTCGGCGACCGCGACGGCGTGCGCACACCTATGCAATGGTCCAGTGATCGCAATGGCGGATTTTCGCGCGCCGATCCCGCGACCCTCGTTTTGCCGCCGCTCCAGGACCCGCTTTACGGCTATCAGGCGGTCAATGTTGAAGCGCAATGGCGCGATTCCCACTCGCTGTTGAACTGGATGCGCCGGATGTTGTCGGTGCGCGGACAGCACCAGGCTTTCGGTAGAGGCACGCAGCGTTTTCTGCGTCCCATGAATCGTAAGGTGTTGGCCTATTTACGCGAGTATCAGGGCGAATCCATCCTCTGCGTGGCTAACCTTTCGCGTTCCGCGCAAGCCGTGGAACTCGATCTCAGCGAATTCGCCGGTCGCGTGCCGGTCGAGCTCTCGGGCGGCACGGCATTTCCAAAAATCGGTCAGCTTACCTACTTGCTCACCCTGCCGCCTTTCGGTTTCGTATGGTTTCTGCTCAGCGCAGAAGCGGAAGCGCCTGCCTGGAGCTCGGCCACGGCCGGGCCGCTTTCGGAGCATTATACCTTCGTGTTGCGCACGGGTTTGCAGGACATCGTAACCGGTAGCGCGCGCAAGGTGCTACAACACGACATTCTGCCCTTCTATATCGCGCAACGCCGTTGGTTCCAGAACAAGGACGAAGGCGTTGGCGGCGTCGAAATAAATGCGTTCGATGCGCTGCCGGGTGCCGGGCCGGACGCGATCTTTGTAGAGCTGTGCCTTGAAGTCAGCGAGCGGATCGAACGCTACACGCTGCCGCTGACGGTGGCATGGGAGGATGCGCCATCATATCCGTTCGAGGCACCGCTGGCACTGGCGCGGGTGCGGCGGGGCCGGCGCGTGGGCCTATTGACCGATGCCTTCGCGACACCCGTTCTGCCGCGCGCCATGATACTCGGCCTGCAAGCCAAGGCGGTGGTTCCGCTGGCTAGTGGCGGCCGGCTGGTATGCCGGCCGACCAGTGCCATGGCTTCGGTCTCGATCCCGGAGGATGCCGAAATCCATTGGCCTGGCGCGGAACAGACGAATTCCACGCTTGTCGTGGGAAACCTGGCGGTGATCAAACTGTTCCGCCGCCTGACTCCTGGCATCCATCCCGAAGCAGAAATGACCCGCGAGCTGACCGAGCGCGGCTTTTCCGGCGCGCCCGCTTTGCTCGGCGACATAGTACGTGTCGGCGCTGATGGGCGGCGCTTCACGCTCGCGGTCGTGCAGGCGTTTGTCGAAAACCAGGGCGACGGATGGGCCTGGAGCCTGGCGCAACTCTCCCGGATAGTGGAGGAGGGAGCAACCCCGTTCGGCCACGACGACGACTTGGTTTTCGCGCCCTACGCGACATTCGCGCGAACGCTGGGAAAGCGTATCGGCGAAATGCACGCCGTGCTGGCGCAGGCGAGCGACAACCCGGCCTTCGCGCCGGAGCCCTCCTCTGGGGGTGATGTGCAGGCCTGGCGCGATCATGCGTGTGCGGAATTGGAACGGGCCGTTGGGGTGCTTGGACGCCAGGCGGCGCTCGGGGCACGGGAGGCCCGGCTCGCCGCACGTTTGACGCGGGAACACGAAAAACTGCTGGACGGCATGAGGCAATTCGCGGCGGGCGAGGTCACCGCGATCAAGATACGGATCCACGGCGACATGCATCTGGGCCAGGTGCTGGTGACCGGCGCCGACGCGCAGATCATCGATTTCGAAGGCGAACCGCGCAAATCGATCGACGATCGCCGCGCCAAGGCAAGCCCGCTGCGCGACATTGCTGGGATGATACGATCTTTCGACTATGCGGCGGCAAAAGTGGCGCGTGACCGCGCCGCTGCGGCGCCCGAGATGGAAGCACGCGCCGCCAACTTGCTACAACGGTTTCGCAACGAGGCAACATCTGCCCTGCTCGCGGGCTACGCCGTCGGCGCGGCCGATGCACTGCCGCGGATCGACGCCGAACTGCTCGACCTTTTCATCATCGAGAAGGCTGCCTACGAAATTTGTTACGAGATTGCGAATAGGCCCGATTGGCTTTCGGTGCCGCTGAACGGTCTGGCGCAACTCGCCGACCGCCTTTTGGGAGGCCCGAACGCATGACCACCCAGCAGATTCGCGTCGACGTGGACGCAACAACCGCACGGCCGCCACGCGCGCGCGGCCGCGTCAAACCGGCGCCCCTTAGCCCCCTCACGGACCCGACGGACGCTGAGGCTGTCACATCTGGGCGCGCGCGCGATCCGTTCGCCATATTGGGTCCGCACGAAACGCAGCACGGTTCCGTGGTGCGAACATTCCAGCCTGGTGCGCTGGCCGTGCGTGTTGTGTGCAGGCGCGGCGGCACGCTGTTGGCTCAATTAAGGCCGGAGGGAGCCGAGGGGCTGTTCAGCGGTCTGGTCGCCGATACAGGCCCGTATCTGCTGCAGATTGACTGGGGCGCCGCTACACAGGAAACCGAGGACCCGTACAGTTTTGGCCCGATCCTGGGTGCGTTGGACCTGCATTTGTTCGCGGAAGGAAAGCACTGGAACCTCGCGCAACGGCTCGGCGCCATACCGCGCGAATTTGAGAGCGTCGCCGGCGTCAGTTTCGCGGTGTGGGCACCCAATGCACTGCGTGTCTCCGTGGTCGGCGATTTCAATTCTTGGGATGGGCGGCGCCATTCGATGCGGCTCCGCATAGAATCCGGCGTGTGGGAACTTTTCGTCCCCCGACTCGGCGAAGGCGCCGTTTACAAGTATGAGATCGTGGCAGCGGACGGCACCTTGCTGCCGCAAAAAGCCGATCCGTTGGCCCGGCGCACGGAAGTGCCGCCGGCCACGGCCTCGGTGGTCGCCTCGCAACAACCGTATCGATGGTCTGATGAAGATTGGATGGCGGCGCGGGAGACAAGTCAGCGTGCCGACGCGCCGATTTCGATTTACGAAGTACATGCCGGGTCCTGGATGCGCCCCGAGGACAACGCGAATGCAACGTTGAATTGGGTTGCACTCTCCGAAAAACTGATTCCGTATGTCGCGAGCCTCGGCTTTACCCATATCGAGCTGATGCCGATCATGGAATACCCGTTTGGGGGTTCCTGGGGCTATCAGCCCCTGGCCCAGTTCGCGACCAGCGCGCGCTTCGGTACGCCCGTGCAATTCGCTGCCTTCGTCGACGAATGCCATGCGCACGGCATCGGCGTCATTCTCGATTGGGTTCCCGCGCATTTCCCAACTGATCCACATGGCCTTGCGTTATTCGACGGCACGCATCTCTACGAGCACGCCGACCCACGCGAGGGTTTCCACCAGGACTGGAACACGCTGATCTATAATCTTGGCCGGACCGAGGTGCGGGGTTTCCTGATTGCGAGCGCCCTCTATTGGCTCGAGCATTTCCATGTCGACGGACTGCGCGTCGATGCGGTGGCGTCAATGCTGTATCGCGACTATTCGCGCGGTCCCGGCCAGTGGCGCCCCAACATCCATGGCGGCCGCGAAAACCTGGAAGCCGTCGCGTTTCTCAAGCATTTGAACCAAATTGTCGTCGAGCGCTGCCGTGGTACAATGACCATAGCGGAGGAATCGACCGCCTGGCCGGGCGTTTCCGCGCCGCTGGCGCAGGGTGGCCTGGGCTTTACATTCAAATGGAATATGGGATGGATGCACGACACACTTGGCTATTTCGGCAAGAACCCGATTTACCGCAGGTGGCATCATAGCGACATGACATTTGGCCTAGTTTACGCCTATTCGGAACGGTTTATCCTGCCCCTTTCGCACGACGAAGTAGTCTATGGCAAGGGCTCGCTCTACGAACGGGCACCCGGCGATCATTGGCAGAAACTCGCCAATATGCGCGCTTATTTTACCTTCATGTGGACCCACCCGGGCAAGAAACTGCTTTTCATGGGTGGTGAAATCGGCCAGCGGCGCGAATGGAACCATGACGGCGAGGTGGATTGGCAGACATTGGACGATCCGATGCACGCCGGGCTGCAGCGCCTCGTTGCGGATCTGAACGACATCTACTGCAACGAGGCGCCGCTTTACCAGGGCGACAGTGAGCCCTGGGGCTTCGAGTGGGTTGTCGGCGATGCCGTGTCCGACAGCGTATTCGCCTATTTGCGCAAGGACTGCGCCGGCGCCGCGATGCTGGTAGTCCTCAACATGACGCCGCTGATGCGGGATGAATACCGGATCGGGGTGCCAGCCGCGGGATATTGGGCGGAGCGCCTGAACAGCGACGCCGCGATTTATGGCGGCGGCGATGTCGGCAATGGTGGCGGCGTAACCACGGATGCGATACCATCGCACGGACATGCGGCCTCGTTGCGGCTCCGTCTGCCGCCGCTCGGCGCCCTGATCTTGCAGAAGCCGGCATGAACTTTGCCGGCAACAGATTTGGCCCGATTTTGGAGCATGGTGGCGTTCGGTTCCAGCTTTGGGCGCCGGGCGCGCATAAAGTTGCCGTTCTCATTGTGGGACGGATGCCCGCCGCAATGCGGCGCGAGGACGGGGGATTTTGGGAATTATGGTGCGATGCCGGCCGCGGCTCCC
>Ga0302326_10016541_pt1 | contig 15430 bp, 9 predicted proteins | sample Palsa_T0_3_FD_202264 | JGI IMG/M metagenome (GOLD analysis project Ga0302326, IMG submission 202264) | Peat permafrost microbial communities from Stordalen Mire near Abisko, Sweden - Palsa_T0_3 | ecosystem: Environmental > Terrestrial > Soil > Palsa > Peat permafrost | place: Sweden: Abisko...
CCGCGATGAAAACTCGTACTTGCCTATTTTCAAAACGTCGTCTGGCATGGTTTTATCCACCCGCTACTGCGTTGATGATTTCGATTGCATCGCCGTCGACGGGACGATAATCCTGCAGCCTTCCGCGCGGCACGACCGCATCGTTGACCGCAACGGCGATACCGTAACTCGGGCTCAGCCCAAATTCGTCCAAGATCTGCGCAAGCGTCAGGCCCTCGCTTACATTGCGCTCGTCGCCATTGACGATCAGCTTAATCACTAGAGACCCGTGTAAACCGGCCCTTCGCCACCTTGCGGCGGCACCCACGTGATGATCTGATACGGATCCATGATGTCGCAGGTCTTGCAATGGACGCAGTTCGAGAAATTGATCTGAAGGCGACCTTCGACGTTTCCCCCCTCCGTTGCCGTGAAATGCGGCTCGTATACCGCGGCCGGACAAAAATACTGGCACGGATTTCCGTACTCGTGCGTGCACTTCTGCGCGCAAATATTCGTGTCGGCGACGTGCAGATGGACGGGTTGATCCTCATCGTGCATCGTTCCGGAGTTAAACACGTCGGTTACCTTATCGAACGTGAGCACGTTGTCGGCGACGACGCGCGGACGCACGGGCCGAGGATGCTCGGTGATCTTCTGCATCCGCGAATATCCCGGCTCTCCTTCGAGACGGTCGCGCAACGCAAAGCCTTTGCCGCCAAAGAGCGTCCCGAGCCCCGCGTTCAACATCCCCATGAACAGGCCACCCTCGAAGCCTTGATGGAAGTTGCGCGCGGCGTGCAGCTCTTTGTAGGCCCACGAGGCTTCGAATGCGCTCTGGTACGCCGAGAGCGCCTCAGCGTCACTCTTTTCTTGCACGAGTGCGGCGAAAGCCGCGTCGGCAGCAAGCATTCCGGATTTTACGGCGAGATGAATCCCCTTCAGCCGCATGCCGTTGAGAAAGCCGCCGGTGTCGCCGATCAACATCAATCCATCGGCGTAAAGCCGCGGCATTGCGTATAGTCCGCCCTCCGGAATCGCCTTGGCGCCGTAACGCAAGAGCTTGGCGCCCTCGAGCATGCGTTTGATCGCCGGATGTGTCTTGAAACGCTGAAAATTGTTATGCGGATCCGTTTGCGGATCGCGATAATCGAGGCCGGTGACAAAGCCGACATCGAGGATGTCGTCTTTCATTCCGTAGATGAATCCGCCGCCGAACTCATCGCTCGTAAGCGGGAAACCCATCGTGTGAATCACCATGCCTGCGGGCACGCTGCCCGCCTTGCACTGCCAAATCTCTTTCACGCCGGCCGCGTACACTTCGGGCTCGCGTCCCGCAGCGAGACCGAGCTTCGGAATCGCTTGCTTTGCAAGCGTCCCGCGCGGCCCTTCACCGAGGATAGTAATCTTCGCAATAAGATCGGGGCCGGGTTCATAGTTCGATTTCGGATTGCCGTTCTTGTCGACGCCCTTATCGCCGACGCGTACACCGATGACGCGCAGGCCGTCCCACAACAGCTCTTGCCCCGGAAACGACGGAAAGACGTCGGCGCCCGCGGCTTCGGCCTGCTCACCCATCCACTTCGTCAGCTTTTGCAGCGACGCGACGTACTTGCCGCGATTGTTGAGAACGGGCGGAACGAGCGGCGCTTTGATTTTGCCCGATGCGGTGAGAAACCAAAGCTCGTCGCTCGAGACTGCAGCTTCAACGGGCGCTTGCGTCCGCCAATCTTCGAAGAGCTCATCGAACGAGCGCGGATCGAGGACGGCGCCCGATATTCCGTGATTGCCGATCTCGCCGCCCTTCTCGATGACCATTACGGAGATCTCACGGCCTTGCTCGGCGGCAAGACGGCGCAATCGGATCGCACCGGCCAAACTCGCCGGACCACCTCCTACGAAAAGGACATCGACGTCAAGGCTATCGCGCTCAGGCATGCGGCGGCGCTTTCGCTGGCAGTGATTTCACCCCCGCCAGGGCCATCGTTACGACAAGGCGATGCATTGCAATACGATCTTCCCACGAACGTCGCCGCGGCGTCTCCGCGGTTACGTAGCGAGTCGTGGCCGCGCGTAGGAGGTAGAGCGAGAGCGGCAGACCGGGAAAGAGACGCATTTCGGCGCCGGCATTCACCAAGACGCGGCCGCGCTCGAGCCTTCGCAGCCGGTCCGCTTTGTTCGGATCGCGCGGATATCCGAGGTCGAAAAGATGGTCGAGAGATTGTAAAGGAAAGCCGGCCAGCTCGATCGCTTCCAAAATCGCTTCGCTAAGCGGCGCGCGTCCGTCGACGAGCGGCTCATAGCAATAGAAGCCATCGGCCTCAAAGTCTTCGTGAAGGTCGAGTGCGAACGCGAAGCCGCAATCGCGATTCTCGGCCATCATCGCGCGCGATTCCGGCGTCGATGCGTCGGCGCTGAAGCTGCGGTTGACGTCGTTTCCGTCGGCGTTGACGCGCGTTCCGGCACGATAACCGGTCGGATTCGTGCACGGCCACAATCGGTAAGAAAATGTGGAGTCGAGCAAACCGCCTTCGACGCTGGACAGCAGCGCCCAGGGCCCTGCGGGCTCATCGCCGTGTACGCCGGCCGTGATATGGACCACAGGACTGTTCGGGGGACCGAACTCGACCAGCATCAAGGCGCGGTCGCCGGTATCGCACGGGACCTCGCGGAAGCGAAAACCCCGCCGGATACAGGCATTTTGCCAGGCCTCCAGCAGGGCCTTATAGCCGGTGACGTTCCTCACGTTACCTGTTCCAATGAACGATTGACCTCACAGGTTCCCTTCGTTACGCAGGGGACGGTCGTTAGCCGAACAACCAATCAATGTTGCACCGACGGCTTTCATCAGGGAGGTAGGGATGTTTCTGGGCCGGGGTCACCGCGTAATCGGGCGTCTACTTTCAGTAGCGTTAACCGCGGCTTTTGTGTTGATGCAAGTTCCTCATGTTAGCCGTGCCGTCTCAGAGAAGACGGTCGTTCGGGTTTCCGGCGATGTCGGCTATCAAACGGGCGCCAACACTCCCTTCATTCCCATTACGGGACAGCAAGCAGTCCCGGACAACTCGTACGTTGTTACGCATGGAAGCGGCGTCGCCGACTTGGTGATGCCGGACTCGTCCGTCATTCGTATCGCGCAAGCGGCGACGATTCAAGTCGGCGCTTTCCACGATCCGGGTACCGGTGAAAATCAAATCACGGTTTACAATGGGTCGTTCCGCTTCAAGGTTCAGCATCCAGCAGGCGGTGTCTCAAACTACAAGTTCGTGACGCCAACTTCTCAGATTGCTGTGCGCGGCACCGAAGGCATTGGAAGCGTTACCGCGGACGTGACGCAAGTTTCAAACACGTTATCGACCACGCCGAACGACGTGCAAGTAGCGGCCGTCAAGATGAAGACCGCTTACCTGCCGATGAACGCAAGCGCGAAAGAGTTGCAACTCTTCTTGCGTGCAGATCCAAACGATGAAGTGCAGCTTGCGAGCATGGCGCCCGAACCGCGTCTCGTTGCGCAAGTACAAGTCGTCTTCCAAGCTTTGGCGCAAGGCTTCACCGCAACCGTCACGGTGAACGGCGTCGTCGTCGGTCAATTCGTACTCTCCGGTGCCGCACTCGGCGTCGGTGGTACGCTCTCCTCGGCCGCAAGCGGAGCCGCGGGCGCCGCAGGTTCGAGTGCAATCTCCGCTGGTACGTCGGCCGCAGCAAGCGCTGCGGGCGGTGCAGCGGTCGTAACCGGTGCAGCGGCAGCGGCCGCAGCTGCGGGACTCGCCGCAGCGGCATCGACGACGAACAGCGGCGTAAGCTCGGCTACACCGTCACCGACACCATCACCGACTCCGTCACCAACGGCGAGCGTCGTGATCTCAATCGGCAATCATGCGAGGAAACCGGAAGCAGCACCAGCTGCGGCGCCGACTCCACCGCCAATGCCGGTTCCAATACCACCCCATAAGTAAGACAATCGAAGCCCCTGAGCGATCAGGGGCTTCTTCTTTTTTACGGCGCTTCGCCCCAGGCTCCGCGCCCCCCACGCTTTGCGTGGGGCCCCCAAACGTTAGGGCCCATCGACATTGCGATAACATAAGCATTCCCCGAGGGGGCCCTAAACTACATTACCTATTTGAATCGATTGATCCAGGAATTCGATCGGGTGCATCGATTCGATCGACTCGCCGCGGGCGCGTAAGCGCGACTGAATTTGCAGCGTACAGCCTGGATTCGCACTCGCGATCAAACGCGTCTGCGTCTTGAGAACGTTGTCGGCTTTGCGATCGCCGATCTCACGCGCGCTTTCCGGCTCGAACAGGTTATACGTCCCAGCGCTTCCGCAACACTGATCGCCGTCCGGTATCTCGCACAGCTCGAGACCTGGAATCTGCTGCAGCAGACGACGAGGTTCGGCGCGGATTCCTTGCGCGTGCGCGAGATGGCAAGCGTCGTGATAGGCGACGCGAGCATCGATTCGTCCGCGCGGCGCCTGCGGTTCGAGTCCGGCCACGAGTTCATTGACGTCGCGGACGCGCGAGGCAAATCTCGCTGCTTTCTCGCGATACTCGGGCTCGCCGGCGAAAAGTTCGTCGTATCCTTTCATCGCGGAGCCACAACCGGCCGCGTTGATTACGATCGCGTCGTATGACTCTCGGTCGAAACGATCGATAAGCGCGCGCGCAAATCTCTTGGCTTCTTCTTCACGGCCCGAGTGCAGCGAGAGCGCTCCGCAACAACCCTGGCCGCCCGGTACGTCGACTTCGCAACCTTCGGCGGAGAGGACGCGCAGCGTTGCGGCGTTGACGTTCGGGAAAAAAACGCGCTGCACGCAGCCCGTGACGAGTCCGACGTGCATGCGTTTGGTTCCGAGCGCGTCAACGTGCGCCGGCAAATCTTCAGTCGCTGCCGCCGGCGGAGCCAGATCCTCGAGTTGCTGCAGCCGAGCGGGCAAGAGATTCAAAAACCCTGAACGCCGGACGAGCGTTTGCAATCCGCTGCTAATGTAGAGTTGGAGCGGCGCGCGCAGCGCGGCGAGACGCGCGGGATACGGGAAGATCGCGAAGACAAAATCGCGGAAGAGCCGATCGAAGAATGGACGCCTCGTCTGCGTCTCGACTTTCGCGCGGGTCGATTCGATCAGCAAGTCGTAGCGCACGCCTGACGGGCATGCGGTGACACAGGCCATGCAGCCAAGGCAGCGATCGATGTGCGTGCGCACGACATCCGAAAGCGGGATCGCGTTCTCCTCGACGCCTTTCATCAAGTCGATTCGGCCGCGCGGCGAATCCATCTCGACACCCCACGAACGGTACGTCGGACACGCCGGCAAACAGAAACCGCAATGGACGCAGTCCGAAATCAAATCGGCGTAGGTTCGTGTGCTCACAGGCCTCCCACGAAACGGCCGGGATTGAGGCGGCGCCGCGGATCGAAGCGATCTTTCAATGCACGCATGATCTTGAAGGCCGGCGGCGGCGTTCCCCACGCGTCGATCTTGCCACGCCATTCATCGGGCATGTTTTGCACGACCAGCGTCCCACCAAGCGATTCGAACGTCGCGCGGAGTGACGCCACTGCTGTCGCGTTGTCACCAAAATGCACAACACCGAGGCTTGGGTACGCCAACGCTTCACCTTTTATTTCCCGGGCGATGCGTGCAAATTCCGTCGGCGGATATGTTGCCTTCAGGCGATACTTCTTCTGCCCTTCGATACCCACTGTGTGGGCACAGGCTACGTTCGCTGCGCTCACTACGCTCAGGGTGACACGCTTGGCAACACCTTCACACGCGGCGATTTGCGCGTCGACGCCGGGGCCGAAGCCCTCAAACACAACTTCAATCGTCGCGTCCTCGCCGTTGATGCGAACGGCGATTGAGGACGGTTCGAGTTGCGCTTCGCGGAGCGCGAGCACGAACGGAAACACGTTCGCGATCTTTGCGTTGAACGTGAGACGCCGCGTGCTTTCGGGGAGCGGATGGACGCGGAACGTTGCTTTCGTGATGATCGCGAGCGTGCCGAGCGAGCCGACGATCAGCTTCGAGACGTCAAAGCCCGCGACGTTCTTGACGACTTTGCCGCCCGCGCGTGCGACCACGCCGTCGGCACGGACGAGCTCGACGCCGACGATCAGGTCCTTGAGCGTGCCGTAGCGCAGCGCACTCGGACCGTAGGCATTCGTCGCGAGCATCCCGCCGATCGTGACGCCGTCCCCGCCAAGTGACTCGATCGCCAAGCGTTGCCCGTGTTTGCCCAGCTCGACCTGCAGCTCACCGAGCGTAATTCCGGCCTCGACAACGACGACTTGATCTTCCGGCACGTAGTCGACGATCCGATTCAATCCACGGGTGCTGAGTACGATGTCTTCGCGCTCGGCCGGATTGCCGAACCCGAGGTTCGTGGCGGAGCCGACCGTCGCGATCGCTTGATCGCCCGTCGAGCGCACCATTTCGGCGACGTCCTCATCCGACTTGGGTTCGAGCGTCTGCGTCATCCCCGTCCAGCCAAATCTTGCTTCTCGGTTTCGTGCGCAACGTATGGCCCAGGCCGATCGCCGCACAAACGCGGCGTCGGAAACACTTTCGCGGGATTGAAAATCCGCTGCGGATCGAAGGCGCAACGCACGCGATTCATCGTCTCGAGATCGTCGTCGCTGAAGAGCTCGCCCATATAAAACTGCTTGTCGTGTCCGACGCCGTGTTCGCCGGTAATCGAGCCGCCGTAGCGGATACAGATGCGCAAGATCTCGCCGGAGACGTGTTCGGCGCGTTCGGACTCACCGGGTTTACGTGCATCGTAGAGGACGAGCGGGTGCAAGTTCCCATCGCCGGCGTGAAAGACGTTCGCGACACGCAAACCTTCGCGCGCAGCCAGCTCTGCAATTTCGCGCAAGACCGGCCCGATCGAACGCCGCGGCACGACGCCATCGCCCACGTAATAATCCGGGCTGATGCGCCCAACCGCCGCAAACGCACTCTTGCGGCCCTTCCACATCAAGTCGCGTTCGTACGCATCGCGCGGCGTCCGAATCTCGATTGCGCCCGACGCTTTCGCGATTCGTTCGGCTTCCGCGGCCGTGTGCGCCGCTTCGGCCTCAACGCCGTCGACATCCATCAACAACACCGCGCCGACGTCGAGCGGCCAATCGACGCCCGTCGACGCGACGATCGCTTCAATCGCGAGCGTATCGCACATCTCGATCGCAGCCGGCACGATGCCCGCCGCGATGATCCGCGAGACTGCGTTGCCGGCTTCATCCGTCGTCGGGAACGTCGCAAAGAGCGTCCGCGTCGACTGCGGCTTACGCAGGATCCGCACCACGACCTCGGTCACGATCCCGAGCATGCCTTCGCTGCCGACGATCGCTTTCGTGAGATCGTAGCCGAGCGGATCGCCATGCTCCGCGCCGACATCGACAACGCTCCCGTCTTCGAGCACGATCCTCACCGCGACGACATGATTCGTCGTGAAACCGTACTTGAGGCAGTGCGCGCCTCCGGAATTCTCCGCAACGTTGCCACCGATCGAACAGACGCTCTGCGAGCTCGGATCCGGGGCGTAGTAGTAGCCGAGCGGCCCGAGGTGCGCGCTCATTGCGAGGTTGATGACGCCGGGCTGCACGCGCATGCGCAAGTTCGGCACATCGACGTCGAGGATCGCATTCATGCGCGAAAGTCCGATAACGAGGCAGCCTTCGGTTGGCAGCGCGCCACCGGAAAGCCCGGTCCCGGAGCCGCGCGGGACGACCGGCATGTTCGCATCGCGTGCAATCCGCACGCAATCCGCAACTTGTTCGGTCGTGCTTGGCAACACGACAATCCCCGGGCGAACGCGATAGCCCGTCAGCCCGTCCGCTTCGTACGTACGCAGCTCGGTTGGATCGGTAATGCAATGCGCAGCACCAACCGCAAGCCGCAAGCGGTCGACGACGTCGCGTGACGGAGCGATCATTCCAGCGTCGTTCGACGCCGCCGAGGAATTCCTAAGCTAGTTGCAGTCGCAGTCGAAAGCGTCCGGACTGACGATCGTTGCGTGAGTCCCCGCAAGAGTGCCCGACGACGTCCCGGAAAGATTGTAGAAGAGCTGGAATGCCGAGGACGCTCCGATGCCGTTCCAGATCCCGTCGTACGTTGTGATCGCCTGCGTAACGTTCGCTCCGAACGCCGGGAACGGCGCGGGCGTCGCCGGCGCGCCACCGACCTCCAGCTCGAACGCAGAAACGTTGGTTGAGTTTCCGACGAGCGACACCAGGCTATTCGTCCAGTTAAACGTCATTTGCCCTTGACCGAGCGGAGCAGAGTACGAAAATACCGTGCTGCCCGCGAAGTCACAAGACGGCAGCAGACACGAGAACACTGATTCGGCACCGCCATTGCCGCTATCGAACGCAGTGAACGTAAGATATCCGTAGCCGTCGATGTTGTCGGCTGAGACAGCGTAGGTCGTCGGCGTGATGAGACCGCCTGTCTCTGTTAAATTGATCGTTGTCGAAAACGGGGAGCTATTGGCGTCGGAAACCTCGAATATGTTTGCCGAATTTGAGCTCGTCGCGAACACGTAGTCGGTGTAATTATAGTCGCCGTTAATATTGTCAAACGGAGCCCACGCGACGGAGATGTCAACCGGACCGCCGACCGTCCCGGTCGGTTCGAGCGTCGCCGTCGTTAAGGTCGGAAAGTTGTTGTCGTTAACGGATTGAATCGATCCGTCGGCATTCAAGATATAGATTATACCGCTGCCGACGCCCTCACTCGGCGAAACGGCGAGCGCAAGTGGATTACTTCCAGCGAGTTGTATCTTAGTAGCCGGCTGCGCGTTGATGATACCGCCCGTTTCCAGGAAGTCTCCGAATGCGTACCGGTTGATGTCAACCAAAGTGAGATATGGAGTGCCTGAAACGTTATCGAGAACTCCGACGCCGGGGACGTAATCATCCTCGCCGATTGCAACAGGGTTCGTGAACGCCGTGATCGGCGCTCCAGTCGTGTAGTTTGCGAAGGGAAGTGGGCCGCAGTTATACACACCCGGCCCCGAATCGACGAGACCGACGACATTGACCCCGCTTGTCGATGGAGATACCGCGAGGCGATCGACCGAATACAAGTTCCGCGACGTACTCGGCGTTAAGTTAATTCCGACGGCACCCACGCTCGAGCTCACGCTGACGACGCCCGTGTTTCCGCTCGCCGAAGCGACAAACTCGAACTCGGAGAAGGCGCCGTACACGTTGCTGACCGTATATGGCGTTGTAACTGGCTGCGCGTAGAGATTGTAGAGCGCGAAATTACCCGTCAGGCCGATGGTAACGGGATTCGCCAAGTTGCCGCTGATGGGATATCCGGCTGCATCGGCGATGAACGACTCGGCGACGAGCGGCGAACCGCTCGGATCGATGCACGAAGTCGGCGAATCTATCGCGAGATATGATGCGACCGCATACGTCTGAATCGAAATCGGACTCGCATAACCCGAGGACGAGATCGTGTACGTCGGCTGCGTTGCTGAAACGAAGTTCGTCCCCGGCATTCCGGGCGTGATCGCAAGCAGCTGGCTCGCCGAGTCGTACATCGCCACATAAAACGAGTCGCTGCCGTACGGCGCAAAGACAGGCGTGTAATTGGTGCACACCACTTCGGCGGCGGCCTGGCTATACGCGCAATAGAAATCGTATGCGCCATAGGTCGTTCCAGCGGTGAACGGGCCTTGCGTAAGCGCGAGATTCGTGCCTTGATAAATAAAGATCGAAATCGAACCACCGATCAGCCCCTGGCTGATATATTGCGGCTTGCGCCGAATCGACGCCGGAGCTTTTTTCGGAGTGAATGCCTTCGCGCGGCGCTGCTTGTACGCGGGCTGATAAGCAGGCTTCCACCATCCCGCTGTGCTGCTCCGAGGTACCGCAAACGTCATTCCAACGCGCGATGAGTTCGCCGGCTGTTTGTTCTGATGAAGGCCGCCCTGCGATCCAGTGCTCGGCAGCGAAGCCCTGCCGCCACCACCGCAGCCGGCGATAAGAATGATTCCGGCTGCCGAAACGGCTGCCGTTGCTTTACGCGCGTCCATTGTCGGCCACCCTTTCGCGGGAACGAACACTCGCCCTCGTCCCGGCCTGTGCCACCGCTCACTTGCCGAGGGGGCCTTCTTCCTTTAACCGTACAGGCTTGGTTAAGCGCGTGCTTGTGACGTTCAACACGACCCCGCCCTTGTTGCGAATGTTCTGCACGAATTCGCGTCGCCTGATCGCAAGCAAGGGGCGATCCGGGAATGGGTGACGCTTGTACGCCTCCTCATACAAGCCGGCGTACGAGGCTCCGGTTCGCTGCAGCCAGTGCGTGTATTCACCGCCGAACGACCACAGCGACGTCACGCGATCGACGTGAATCCAATCGTAGCGCAGCGCAATGCGCAAGATCATCTCGTAGTCGTCATTGGGCGAAAGCGCGGTGTCGAACGGTCCGATCTCGCGGAAAATGTCGCGATGGATCGCGGCGGATATCATTCCGAGAAACGGGCAGACGACGAGCGTCTCTTCGATGTCGACGCCGCTGACGGCACCGGCCGAAAAGCCGACCAGCTCGTCAGGCGCACCGCGGATTCCCATCAGCGCGTCCGCGTGCGCAGCCTTTCCGCGGGAGCGTTCGAGTGCATCGACGAGCGAGGAGAGATGATCCGGGAAAAAGATGTCATCGTCGTCCAAGAATGCGATGATCTCGCCCGCTGCGCGCTCGATGCCGGAATTGAGCGCCGCGCCGTGACCGCCGTTCGCGTCGCGGTTCACGAGCGTCGCGCCGAAACGCTCCGCAATATCGGCGATGTCTTCTCCGGCATCGTTGACGAGTACCATTTCCACCGAGGGATAGTCTTGACGCTTGATACTTTCGAGCGCACGCGGTAAGAGCGTCCGTCGATTGTAACTTGGCGTGATCACGCTGACGCGTTGGGCGCGCTCGCGAACGGTGGCGCCATTTTTTCTGCCCTTCGACTGCGGCTCGCTTTGCGAGCCTACGCTCAGAGTGACACCTTGGGGCGGGGCGCTGCCGAGGGCGCGGAGCGTTGCGGCGAGCACCGAGTCGCGATTCCAGCCATCGTACGGAGCAACGCCGGCCAGAAACTCCTGTGCGCCAGACGTGCGCGCGACTGCGAGCGGAACGCCGAATCGTGCGAGCGCAAGCGCGGTCCCCGGTTGATCGTCGCTCGTATCGACGATCGCGGCGGCAGAGCGCAACAACGGCTCGGCTTGCGCCACCGTCGCGCGGTGTATTGTTTCGGGGACTCTTCCGCCTTTGCAGACGACGTAGACGGGAATGTGCAGCTCCTCGAGCGCGCACAATGTAATCCCGATCTCGTCAGCGCTCCGGTTTCCCGCCCAAATGACGACGTGATCGGCGTCTTGCGCAGGTCCCGATGGTTGCGGAACCGTCACGTCACTTTGTACGACGTCCGTACGTGCGCCCAGCCAACGTCCGAACAAGAACGCCAAACGCGTGTAGGCAGCTTCCGACACGACCACAGCACTATCGGCGAGACACCACAACGCGCGGGCGTGCGCGAAAGCCTCGCCCTGGATGCCGCCGAGCTCAGCCTGCCGCTTTCCGTCGACCATGACCGCCCCCATCGCAATCGCACCGCAAACACCGCGGCGTTCGTCGAAGGTTTTCGCGGAGCTCAGCAACTTTGCAGCCCATGTGCGCGTGAAGCGATTGGGATCTTCGTCGATAAACATAGCCAAGCCGAAGGTCTCGCCCCGCGCACGTCGCCGCACGCCTTCGAGGATCGCATCGAGAAACGCAGACTCGTCGGCGGCAATGACGTTGCCGGGGGTGTGCGCACTTTTTGCCCAGCGGCGAGCGCGCTCGCCAAATGCCTTGATCACGGGAGCGGCCGCGGTGGTTCGAAACGGATCGCCGGCGTTCCCCAGCGAGGTGTCATCTCGACACCGCGATGCTGATCGATCATCTGCTGTCGCATCGCATCAATTTGCGGACGCTCGACGAGCGGATGAAGCTCGACGATCCGCGCGAACGCGCTGCCGAAGCGCGCCGCCTGCGTAACGACCGTGTTCGTAGCGTCAGTTCGAACCGAGTAAATGCCCGTGACGTACGGGACGTACTGCACATCGTAGTGCTCGGCCAAGCGAATCCAGAGCTCCCAATCTTCCGCGAAATCGACCGATTCCTCGAACCCGCCCAAACCCTCGAGCACGGATCGGCGCATCAGTATCGACATCGGCGCAATCGGATCGCGCACGTAGATATCCGAACGATCTATGTGGCGTGCAAGCGCGACGCGATAGCCGTAGACGGCGTAATCAGAGAACGGCGTCAGCTCGAGGTAGCACGTAATGGCGTGCGTGTTCGCAGCCGCACCACCGATCCGCTCCATCGCGTCGACGAGACGCGAGATATGATCGGGAAAAAGCATGTCGTCGTCATCGAGCAACCCGACGTACGTGCCGCGCGCGGCGCGCAAGCCGACGTTCGCCGAGGGCGTCGTTCCGAGATTCTTCTCGTTGACAACCAATCGCGCAAAAGGAAAGCGCGCAACGATCTCGTCGACCGGCTCGCCTGCATCGTTGACGACGACTGCTTCGACGTCGCGATAGATTTGCGAGGCAATGCTCCCGAGCGCTCGTTCCAGAAACCGCGGACGGTTGTGCGTGCGAACGATGATCGAGGTGAGCGGCCCATTCGTGCGAAGATTTGGCGCGCGCAACGGCGTTTGCGTTGCTTCGGCGATCGTTGCCGGCGGACGCCCGAGCGCGACTTGCACGCCCTCGCGAATGCTACGACGCATCCATGGCAGATAACCAGCGATGCCGGGAACATATTCGTGCGCGCCATTGGTGAGCGGCGTGACGACGCGATGTCCGAGGCGCGTCAGCTCGATTGCATCGTGTGGATCGGAGAGCGACGCGTCGACAACGACAGCTGCATCTGCAAGGATCTCGCTCGCATGTTGCGGACGATGAGCCTCGACCTCCGGATCGCGGAACGTTCCGCTCTTACAAATCACCACCAGCGGTAAATAAAAGTCGAGAAGTCCGTAGACGAGCAGGCTGAGCTGCGGAGCTTGCAGCTCCGGCGCCCACAAGACAATTTTTCCGGCGTCGCTCTTCGGTCGAGGTAAATCGAGCGGTTTGCGCGAGACAACTCTGCGTACTTCCGACGGCTCGAACCCGAGCAAGCGGGTTATGCGTGTCGCCTCCGACCAACTGCGCACGACAAGCACGTCGGCCATACGCGCAAAGTCCCGCAACGTGTCGAACGCGCGCGGATCGGTCGTCGACATTTGCCCCATCGGTTTTCCGTCGATGACGGCGCGATGGTTTGCAATCTCTTCGAACATCTGCATTCGGTCGTCACGGTACTTGTGCTTGTTGAGCACGTTCGCCGAGAGTGCCCACGCCAGGGATGACCTGGGATCGTCCATCGCGATTGCTGCCAACACCGGCTCGCCGCGCTTTTTCGTCTCGATTGCTGTCAAAAACGCAGAAGACGCGCCGGTCGGATCGACGATGATGAGCTGTTCGTCCATCTCGTCAAACCGGCGCGCCCACGCCCGTGCATCATCGCCGAAAGCTAGGATCGCCACGCGCGACCCATTCGCTCTTGCGTCAGCCGCGCGCCTTTAGGGGTAGGTCAGCGTGACGTATGTGTTGGGCCAGCACATCGAGGCGAGATATCCCCAACTGCCGGCGTTGTAGCGCAGCCACGTGATCTCGCCTGTTCCATAGCACGCACCCGAGCCAATGGGACCGCCATAGAATCCAACGACTCCCGGCGTACCCTCGAGGCCCGGTTCGACGCGGAACGCGCTGTGCGCAAGGGTGTAGATCGCAGGTGTAGCCGCAAAGGTCGAAGCGAAGCTTACCGGCGTTAGGTAGGCGTTGAACGCATACACGTACGGAGAGTTGGTCGCAACCATCAAACTCCCGGTCCCTGAGTCGAACGACATACTCGCCGGATTGCTATCGGTATTCAGCGCAGTCACGCAATAGAAACCCATTGAGTAATTTGCCGAGTCGAAAGCACAGAACTTTTGCGAGCCCGCTCCACCGCGAATGAACTGATACGAATGGGTCGGGCCTGATGGCGCGAGCGCCCAAATCGCAGTAAAGTCATATGGTGACTGCGACATATCGATCGTCGCGTACGGCGTGTTACTCGACGTATTGATACCGTACAGATACGGCGTCGTCGGCTGGTTGTAGTACAGGACGCTCGTCCCAGGGTAACCGCTTAGGCGCGTAAATGGGTTGAAAAATAGTTGTGCGGCGTAGGAATGGTCCGACGTTATCGCGCCGTTTGTGGTGTCGATGAGATCGACTTGGCCGTTCGTCGGATTCGAGAGCACATCGATGCGGCCCGTGACTTCCGGCGAAGTGAAAAAGTTGACAAACGGCCCCGGCGCCGTGAACAATCCCGTCTGGAGTAGGGTTGTACCGTAGGTATCGTACGTCGTGCGCGTATAGTCCGCGACAACGTACGCGTCGAAGATGCCGACGTTGTTGCTGTTGTCAGCGACGACCAGATACGGGGCGCCGCCGACCGAGAGTATGGAGCCGACATACGCCGGGGTCGTGAGATTCTCGCCGGAAGTGCCGGCGTTGCCGCACAGTACCGCTTGGTTCAGACTTTGCTGAATGGCGATTTGATAGATACCCTGAGTCGGATCACTCGGGATTCCCCACGCGGTATACGCGCCGGTCGCCGCATAACCGCCGGTCGCGCTGTACGTTAAGTATGTTCCATATTGCAGCACCGGAAGATTCTGCACGGTGGCCGCGATCGTCACGGCACCTTCCGCGCCACTGACGTTAATGTACGGCGACGAATAGATCGATGAGTCGTAGATGGTGATCCCGTCGATCGAAACCGGCGAGCCGTTGTAGATCGCATAGATGTCGACCGCACCTCGACCGGCTCCGTTATACGGCGTAAAATTCGGCGTGATCGGGTTTGCGAGTGGGCCAACGATCGTGTTGCCGTCGTAATCCTGCAAGTAGATTGGAATGCTCTGCTGATGTCCGGCTGCAAAACAATCGTTGCTGGCGTCGTACGACGTAAGCTGCGAGACCACGCCCTGAGTCGTCACGGACAAATAGTTCGAATACGGCGATCCGTTCGGATAGATCGTGACGGGGCTTGGATTCGCGAAATAATTCGTCGAAAGCAGATAACCGCTCGAGTCGTACAAGCCGGTGTAGAGCGTGAGCGTTCCGGAAACGAGATTAGTGGGGCACGAGTACACCGACGCAGCGTACGTGCATTGTCCGAGCGCGAAATACGTCGAGTAAATGTCCGTGCCAGCGTAGACTTCGTCCAACGCCACGTAATATGTCGACGGGCTGACAAATGCGGGTCGCCGCCGCGTGGACGCACCAGACCGCAACGACATCGTCGCGCGCCCGCGATGCGCCGATTGCCCAATTTTATTGGGCAATCTAAGACTGATCGTCGCGGTGA
>Ga0302326_10016544_pt1 | contig 15428 bp, 10 predicted proteins | sample Palsa_T0_3_FD_202264 | JGI IMG/M metagenome (GOLD analysis project Ga0302326, IMG submission 202264) | Peat permafrost microbial communities from Stordalen Mire near Abisko, Sweden - Palsa_T0_3 | ecosystem: Environmental > Terrestrial > Soil > Palsa > Peat permafrost | place: Sweden: Abisko...
CGATAAAGGTGACCGCGGCGTCCGGCCCGTTCAGCAGCCTGGCGCGGGGCTGCCCGCCGCCGGCCAGCCCGTCGGCCGCCGCCCTGCCGCCTGCCGGCCTGCCGCCCGCCAGTCCGCCGCCCGTCGGCCCGGGGCCGGCGCCGAACAGCGCGAGCCATTCGGCCAGCCCGCCCGTCCCGTCCGGGAAGCGGTTAAATTCCGGGCTGTACGCAGTCCTGATGCCCTGGTCGAGCCGCGCGGCCGCACCCGCCCAGCGGCGCGCGTCGGATTCGTCGCGCAGGCCGGTCGCGAGCCGGACCGCGGCGCGCAGCCCGGCGAGCAGCGGGCCGGCCGTGCCGATCGTCGGCTGGCTCGTCCGGTCCTCCCAGTAGTCGGGAGACGGCGGCGGCAGCCCGCCGCGCGACAGGCTGGCGGCGGCAGCATCCGCCGCCAGCCGGACGGCCGGCCACAGGGCGGCTAGCTCTCGCTGCCGCGCCACCCCGCGGCCGCCGTCGGAGTACCAGATCCAGACGGCCCACGGAAACCACCCGCAAGCGTCGAGCTCGGATCCCGGCCCGGTCACCACCGGCGTTCCCGACAGCGTGTACTTGGCTGCCCAGCGGCCGGACGGGTACTGGACCCTGGCAAGGAAACGCAGCACGCGCAGCGACTCGCCGGGATGGCCGGTCGCCGCGAAGGCGGCGGCTGCCCAGCTGTCGTCCCGCGGCCAGGCGAATTTCCACTCGCCGTACCAGGCGGCCGCGACCGCGCCGTCGGGCCGGGTCAGCAGCCGCAGGTCGACGAGCGCGCCCTCGGCCATCTGGCGCAGTGCGGGAGTGCTGCCTGGCACTGATCCGGCCCTGAGCCAGCGCAGCGCCGCATTGTCAGGCGATGCGCCGGCCGCGGGCGACACGCCGCCGGCCGGCGAGCCAGGGCTGGCGGGCAGGACCCTGATGCCATCGGGAGCCGAGTGATCAGCGGTGATGCCGCCGAGCAGCAGCCGCGGCGCCGGGGCGGCGCATCCGGTCACGGACGTCACGCACAGCGCGGCCAACGCCGCCCCCGCGCATGCCCTCGCCAGCCACGCCCGCGAGCTCATCGGCTGTCATCATTCATGTGCCGGCCCGTGGGTCATCCGCCGCCGCCCGTCAAGTGCCGGCCGTGGGTCATCCGCCGCCGTTATTCATGTGCCGCCGTCCGTGGTGCGCCCCGAAGATCAAGCGCGAGCTTACCGCCGGGCCAGTTCGCCCCCGCGGAAGGACCCGAGGAAGACTTATACCGGATGATATTAGCAATATATAGATTTATGTCCGAAAGATTATACAGGATGCTGTATAAATCGAATTTGTGTCTTTTGCATCACACAGTTATTGTCCGGGTAATGAGCGGGAGCAGCTCCCCTCCGGTGCCGGAGTTGTTGATTCTCGGTGCCGGGCTGGTTCATTGTCGGGGCTGCCCGGCGGCGATAGAGTTACCAAACTAAGCTCACCCGCGAGAGATCAGCCAAGCATTGCCGGAATGCCGTCGTGCTGGCGCGAGTGCCCGACGTCATTTACCCGGTAGCCGGCCGGGCAGGAGGATCAGCCATTTCCAGGCAGACATCGCAGGATGGCGGGAAGGCGCGGCGGCCCGCCTGGCCTGCCGCCCGGGCCGTTGTGCGGCCCGCCGCCTGGCCTGCCGTCCGGCCTGTAGCCCGGCCTGCGATCCGGCCCGTCGTCCGCGCGGGCATGGCCGGCGCGGCCGCGGTGGTCGCATTAGCTGTTGTCGTGGTGACTGGCGTGGTCCTCACCAGCCATATCCTGCGCGACGTGGCCGCGCCTGCCGGGGGGAGCCCGGGATGGCAGGGGGCGTCACCGGCCGTAGCGCGGATCACGGCGCCAGGCGCGGAACCCGGACAGGCGGCGCCGTCCGCCGCGTGGACGCGGGCCGGCACGCGGCCGGGCCCCGATGGCGTCGAGGCGCGCTGGGTCATCGCGGAGAACCGGCGGCCTGGCACGACCGCGTGGAAGATTCGCGATGCCCGCGGCAGCATCAGCGGATTCGCCAACCGGACATATGCTCGCGCCGGACAGCAGGTGACGCTCTACGTTACGACGGCCGCTGCGACATTCCAGGCCGATGCATTCCGGATGGGCTATTATCAGGGCACTGGTGCCCGGCTTGTCTGGCAGTCGGATGAAATAGCCGGAAAGGTGCAGCCGCCCTGTCCGGTTAACTCCGGCGTCAATATGGTGAGCTGTGACGACTGGACGCCTTCGGTCACCTTCACGGTGACCGGCGCCTTCGTGCAGGGTGACTACCTGATCAAGCTGGTCGGCAGCGGCGGCCAGCAGAGCTACGTCCCGCTGACAGTCTGGGATCCGTCGTCCTCGGCCACGTACGTCGTGCAGAACGACGTCATGACCTGGCAGGCGTGGAATCCCTACGGCGGCTACGACTACTACCAGGGCCTAGGTGACTGCCCGGCCGGGGAGTATCCGGTCTGCTCGCGGGCGAGAGTCGTATCCTTCGACCGTCCGTACGGGGCCGAGGACGGGTCGGGGAACTTCCTGGCGCTGGAGTACCCGCTCGTCCGCTTCGCCGAGCAGCACGGCCTCGACGTGACCTACGCGACGGACACCGCGATCGCCCAGCATCCGGGCTTCCTGCTGCGCCACCGCGTGCTGCTGTCCCTCGGCCACGACGAGTGCTGGTCGCTGGCCGAGCGGACCGCCGCCGTGACCGCTCGCGACCGCGGCATGAACATCGTGTTCTTCGGGGCCAGCCCGATCCTGCGCCATGTCCGGCTCCGGCCCTCGCCGCTCGGGCCCGGCCGCGAGGAGGTCGATTACCGGGACCCGCTGGAGGATCCGCTGGACGGCAAGGCCAGCCCGCTGGAGATCACCGCCAACACGTGGGGGTCGCCGCCGACGAACTGGCCGGAGAGCGACTTCGTCGGCGAGATGTACGCGGGCTTCCTCGAGCCCGGCCGCCATGTCGCCCTGGTGGTCGCCGACGCGTCGTCCTGGGTCTACCGCGGCACCGGCCTGCGTGACGGGTCGGCGGTGCCCGGCGTGGTCGCCTCGGACGTCGACCACTTCTACCCGGCGATGACCCATCCGGCCGACCTGCAGATCCTGTCGCACTCGCCGATCCCGCTCAGCATGGGCCAGACCGAGATCGGGCCGTTCTACTCCGACATGACGTACTACACCGCCGCCGGAAGCGGCGCCGGGGTGCTGGACACCGGTACCACCAACTGGATTACCGCGCTCGGCTCGGACCGGAGCGGCTGCGGTGTCAGGGAGCAGCCGGGCGCCCGGCGCTGCGCGTCGGTGATCCTGCGGCGGATCACCGGCAACATCCTGCGGGCTTTCGGCGCCGGGCCGGCCGGCCGCGAGCACCCGTCGGCGGCCAACTGGCGCACGTTCGCACTAGCCCCGTAGCGCTGCGAGCGGCGTGATGTCCGTCAGCGTGGAGGATCCGCACGCTGGGTGAAGGCGGATCCTCCACGTTGTTGCGATCCGGCGCGATCGGTGAGGCAATCTGGCACGGCCGGGCGGGCGGGTCCTAGTGGCGGGGGAGTGCCTGCTCGGCCCAGACGACCTTGCCCCCGGTGGTCCGGCGCGAGCCCCAGCGCTGCGCCAACTGGCTGACGACCTGGAGCCCTCGGCCGCGCTCATCCTCCTCCCCCGGGTACCTGAGCCTGGGCAGGGCGGCCGAGTTGTCCCGCACCTCGCACACCAGCCCGCCCTCCAGCACGAGGCGCAGCCCGATCGTGCCGGGCGCGTACCTGACCGCGTTCGTGACCAGCTCGGAGACCAGCAGTTCGGTGACATCGATCAGCTCGGTCAGCTTCCAGCGGGTCAGCGGCCGCCGGATGAGCGCGCGCGCCCGCCGGGCCGATGTCAGCTCCGGGGGCAGCTTCCAGCTCACGTGCCGGTCCGGCGGGAGACGGCTCAGCCTCGCGATGAGCAGCGCGATGTCGTCGCGCTGGTGGTCGGCATAGACGCCGGCCAGCGTGGTGCGGCAGAGGTCATCCAGCGGGCGCGCGGCAGCGCCGGGGCCGAAGACCTCGCTGAGCCGCGCCAGTCCCTCGTCGATGTCGCGGGTCCTGTTCTCCACCAGCCCGTCGGTGTACAGCACCAGCAGGCTGCCATCGTCGATCTTGATCGACCGGCTCTGAATCGGGCCGGTCCCGATGCCGAGCGGCGGCGCTGGCGAGACGTCGAGAAACTCCCGCCGGTCGCCGGGCCGCACGAGTAACGGCGGCAGGTGCCCGGCCGAGGCAACCTCCAGGACGCCGGATACCGCGTCAAAGATCGCGTAAACGCAGGTGGCAAAATGCGGCTCGCGTGCCCCGAGCTCGGCCATCAGCTCGTCGAGCTGCTGCAGGGTCTGGGCGGGCGGCAGCTCCAGCATGGCCAGCGTGTGGATCGCGGTCCGCAGGCGGCCCATCGTGACGGCCGCGTGCACCCCGTGCCCGGCCACGTCGCCGACGACCAGCGCCACCCGGCCGCCGGGCAGCGCGATCGACTCGTACCAGTCGCCGCCGACCTCGATCATCTTGCTGCCCGGCAGGTAGCGGTGCCGGACTTCGACCGACGACGGCGCGGATAGCCCGGTCGGCAGCAGGCTGCGCTGCAGGGTGAGCGCGGTGGCGCGTTCCCTGCTGTACCGGCGGGCGTTGTCGATGAAGATCGCGGTGCGCGCGGCGAACTCCATCCCGATCTCGGTGTCGTAGGCGTCGAACCTCCGGTACCCAGCGGTCCGCGTGCAGACGAAGAAGCCGAGCGTGACATCCCTGGCGACCAGCGGCAGCAGCAGCATCGACACGCCGGAGAGCAGCCGGGCGACCGGGCCGCGCAGCCACGACGTGGCGATCCGGGTGGCATTCTCGCCGCCGAGGCGTGCCTCCAGCACCGGCTCGCCGGAATCCATGCACCGGGTGTAGGGCGTGCCCGGCGGATACCTGAGGATCTCGCCCGTCGGGAACGCCGCGTCCCAGCCCGGGTCGCCGTCGTCATGAGCGACGGCGAGCCGCCGGAGCGGATGCGACCCGTCCGGCGCGTCCGGGAGCTCGTCGCCGCCCACCAGGCTCTCCAGCACCAGCAGCCCGGCCGCGTTGGCGAAGTGCGGGACGACGATGTTGATGACTTCCCGGGCCAGCTGGTCGATGTCGAGGGCCGCGCCGATTCTCTTGAACGCGCTGTCGAGGAGCGAGTGGCGCATGACCGCCGGATCCAGGAACCGCCCCTGCGACGGCGGTGCCATGCGCAGCACCGCCAGCGCGGCGAGACGGGCATCGGCTGATCTCATCGGCTGCACGGTGACTACCGAGTCGACGTGCTCGCCCTTGCCCGTTCGCAGCGTCAGTACCGCCGTGCCCTCGCGATCGGACCGGGCCGCGCTCAGCAGGCCGGCGAGTAACGCGCCCTGTGACTCCGGCCCGGCCAGTAGGCTGCTGAGCTCGACGCCGAGCAGGGCGTCGCTCGGATGGGCGAGTATCTCCGCCGCGTTCCGGTCGTGCTGGACGATGTGCCCGGTCGTGTCGACTCCGAGGATGAGCGTCTGCGCCGAGGTGTTCGACAGGAGCGCGGAGATATCCGTGCTGACTTCCGATGTCACGGCAGCGCTCCCTCCTACTGGGCCGCCTCCTACTGTGGCCGGTTTCGGCTGTGGCCGCCTTCGACTTCGGCCGGTTTCGGCTGTTGCCGTGAGTGGCTCGTTCGATTATGGAACAGCAATGCGCAAATTCTGAAAGAACGGGCAGTTCGGCGCCGCGCCCGCGGCCGAGCCGACGTCCCCGAGCCCGAGCCGACGTCCCCGAGCCCGAGCCCGAGCCCGAGCCAGGTCAGGCCGGCCAGGAGGTGGCGGCGCTTCGGGCTCAGCCGTCCCTGGCCGGCTCGCCGTGGCTCGCGTTCGCCCGGCCGCGGCCCCAGTAGGCCTTCGGCGAGACCTGCCCCGGCTCCAGCCCTCGTGCCGCCAGCACCTCGCGCAGCCGCGCCACCACTCTGGCCTCGCCCAGCAGGTAGGCGTGCCCGCGTCCGGCCGGGAGCGCAGCGCTGGCGGTGGCGGCAGCCAGCGCGTCGGGCTGGCCGGCTGGCTGCCCGTCGCGATGCAGCCAGGTGACGCGGGCGGCTGCTGGGGCGCGCAGTTCCTGCTCGTCCTCGGGCCCGGGGATCTCGAGCAGCACCTGCACCGGCGTGCCGCCGGGCAGCGATTCGGTCATCCGGAAGATCGCGGGCAGGGCCGAGAAGTCCCCGACGAAAAGGTGCCAGTCCGCGTGCTGCGCCGTGGTGATCTTCCCTCGCGGCCCGATTCCCTCGATCCGGTCGCCAGGACGGGCGGCCCGCACCCAGCGCTCGCCAGGGCCGTCGCCGTGCAGCACCACGTCGAGAGTGATCATCGCCCCTGGCGAGTCGACCGCGCGGATGGTGTAGCGCCTGCGCACCGGGCGGTTGCCCTCGACGCCGACCATCAGCATCACGTCCTGGCCGGGGGCATAGCCGAAGCTGGCCAGCTGGGGCGCGGTAAGCCGTAGCCGGAGCATGTGCGGCGTCAGCGGCACCGACTCGGCGACGACGAGCGGCAGCCGGGACGTCCCCGCCAGCGATCCGGTCAGCTCGGCGAACGGATCGTCGAGCGGCATCTGGGCGGTGTCCGGCAGCGCATCAGCCATGGACAGTCAGCCCTTCCTCGTCTGGGATTCCCGGCGTCTGGGAATCCCGTGTCGGCAGCCGCCACATGACAGCAATTCCCGGCGTCGGCAGCCGCCACATGACAGCAATTCCGGCGTCGGCAGCCGCCGCATGACAACGGTTCCCGGCGTCGGCAGCCGCCGCATGACAGCGCCCCCGGCAGCGATGCTATAGCTGACGAGGGCGTGCCGTGGGCCGGCGCACTGGTCGCCTCTCGGCGAGTGGCGCTGCGCGGCTCCAGCCGAACGGTATTCCGCGAAGGCAGTAGTTGCGGCCCGGGGGACACAGCGCACCGACTGGGGGGTGGAACGCCCCGGGGCGCGAGGGTATTCCGCCCGGCGGTGTGCGAGAGGCGCCTGTGCGGCGTCCGTCGACCGATGCCGGTGACGGGGATAGTCTGAGCACCCTGGTCTGAGGTGGTAGGAGGAGTGGCTGCCGGTGCCTCGGGAATACTCAGTGATCGGCTCCATCGGCGTCCTCCTGATCGGCACGCGAGGGCCGAAGGGCCCCGGGGAAGTGCTGGTCAAGATTCGCGGCGGATCCGAGGCCTACATCGCCTGGTCGCCCGAGCCGATACCCAAGGGCGCCACGGTCCTGGTCATTGAATCCCGCGGCGCCCGGTCGGTCGACGTGAGCGAGTGGACCGATCCGCTCGATCCCTTTCCTGATGACGCTGGCGAGTAGCTGAGCCGGGCGTACGCTGAGGCTGGCAAACGGCGCAAACTGACGGAACTGTCAAGAATGCGCGGGGCAACGTCGCTCGCACCTGGCTTGGAGATGGGAAATGTTTGGTTACCGCGTTCCGGCACCTGATGAGGCCATGCTGGTCTCCGGCGGAAGATACGGCCGTGACGGCTCGCCGTTCCGCGTCGTGACAGGCCACGGCGCCTTTATCATCCCATTTATTCGTAAAACCCGATTCCTGACTCTGGCCATGTGCGAGTCCGAGGTTGCCGAGACCTGCGTGACGAAGCAGGGCATCTCGCTGCAGGTCCGCGCGGTCATTGCCTTCAAGGTGGGCAACGACGGGGAAAGCATCGTCAACGCCGGGCAGCGGTTCCTTTCCGACCAGGATCAGATGTCGACGCTGACCGGCCGGATTTTCGCCGGGCACCTGCGCTCGATCATCGGCTCGATGACGGTCGAGGAGATCGTCACCGAGCGGCAGAAGCTCGCCAGCGAGGTGCTCGACGGCTCGAAGGCGGAAATGGTCAAGATCGGCCTCACGGTCGACTCGCTGCAGATCCAGTCGATCGATGACATGAACTCCGGCTACATCGAAGCGATGGCCGCGCCGCACAACGCCGCGATCCAGCGGCAGGCGCAGATTGCGCAGGCCCAGGCCAACCAGGCGTCGGCGGAGGCCCAGCAGGAGTCACAGCGCAAGCAGGCGGAGTACGCCCGGCAGACCTCCGTCGTGCAGGCGCAGTACAAGGCGGAGATAGACAAGGCGCAGGCCGAGGCCGCGCAGGCCGGGCCGCTCGCGGAGGCGCAGGCGACGATGGGGGTGCTGGCCGCGCAGACTGAGCTCGCGCACCGGCAGGCCGAGCTGCGGCAGCGCCAGCTGGTCGCCGAGGTGATCAGGCCGGCCGAGGCCGAGGCGGAGAAGGTGCGCATCCTCGCGCAGGCCGATGCCCAGCGAGTCAAGTTCCAGGCCGAGGCAGCCGCCTCGCACCAGCGGATCGCCCTGGACCGGATGCTCATCGAGCAGCTCCCGCAGATCGTGCGGGAGGCAGCCGGCGGCCTGGCCGGCGCTAATCTGAGCGTGCTGAACGGCGCCGACGGCCTCAGTGAGATCGCCGCCGGACTGGTCGGCCAGGGCCTGACGATCCTCGAATCGGTAAAGAAGAGCCTGGCCGGCACCGCGGAGGCATCCTACGACGAGCCCGGCGCGGCGGATGACAGCCCGCCCGCTAACGGCGTTCCCCCCGCGATCGGATGACCTCGCCCGGTCGCTCCCGCGACCCTGGCGGCGCCGGCCGGCGGCCCTGACCTGGGCCGCGCGCCGCTCGCTCCGGCGGGCTGACGCTGCCGCTCCGGGGCCCTGAGCTGGGGCGCCGCCCCGGGCTGGCCGGCCGCTGCCGCCGTGAGCACGCCAGGTCATGCGTTCAGAAGAATCCGCGATTCCGTGCCGCGGGTGACTGGCATGCCGCCGCGCAGGTGACAGGTGCGGCGCCCCGTCCCGCCCGCCGCCGCCGGGGATTTCTTCAGGCAGCGCGTCAACCAGCTCCGGGGCGGGCGCGTCTCACCTGTAGATCGTCACTTAAAGTAATCATAATGATACTTTTTGTGACTAGACAGCCAATTTACCCCGGCCTGACGCTGCCTGCGGCGCTCGGCGCCGGCCGGAGAGGAGCCAGATGCGCCATCGCCTTCCGAGGGCACTCGCCGCGTTGACGGCCGCCGCCGCGGCCTGCGCCGGGTTAGCGCTGGCCCCCGCCGGCGCCGCGACGGTTCCGTCGCACCGGGTCATTCGCAACGCGACGCCGTCCTGCGGATCGTTCTGCGCCAACTATTTCGTGCAGAAATACGGCCAGGGTTTCGTCCTGGACAATTACCGCGGGCGGCACCGCATCGGCAACCGGGTGATCCTTTTCGCGGCCAGCAATAGCGACCCCAACCAGGACTGGACGCTCTGGCCGTCTGGCACCGTGCAGCAGCTCGCCTCCTTCGGGGTGGTCAGTCAGATGCTGGCGTTCAATTACGGCGCGGACCAGGCGTTCGAGATTGAGTTCGCGCCCTATGGCGTGGGCACGGGGAAGTGCGCGGGGACGGCAAATGCGGCCAGCGACGATCAGCCGGTCACCTTGCAATGGTGCGGGCGCACGTCCCGGACCATCTGGGTGGCCGACGCCGGGGCCGCGTTCGATTCTTACGAGCCGCTCATTAGCGGATCGGACACCGACTTCAGCGACCCGCAGGTCCTCACCGAGCCAGGATGGCCGATCAGGCGGCCGCGGCCCGATCTGACCACCTACCGGTTGCAGAGATTCGCCGATAACACCGTCTTCGACGACCAGATGTGGAACAACACCATCGGCGTTCTGCCGTAGCCAGGGCCTAAAAGCCCATCAGCGCTGGTGAAAGGAGGTGAACCACGTGCGCGCAGCGATCGCCGGGCACGTCGCCGGCCGACTGCGGCCACCCGTTCACGACCACGTGAACCACGACGCGATGAATTGCGGTGACGTTACGTCATTGCTTCGCTACCCGTGGTAGCGTTCCGCTTACTGACTGGCAGGGCGGGATCGCATAGCGCTACAACGGCAAGGATCTGAGGCACGCCGAGACAGGCCCGAGCTTGACCGCCCAGGCAACCAGGGATCGAAGCCGGTCCGGCAAATCGACACAGGAAGGAATCACCATGCGCAACCGCTACTCTCGGGCGTTCTACGCGATGGCGAGTACCGTAGCCGTTACCACGGTGGTCGGACTCACCGCGGCAGGTGCCGCGAGCGCGTCCACGACCCGGGCGAAGCCAGACATCACCCCGCCCTGCGGGGCCGACTGCATCACCATCTACAACCAGAAGTACGGCGACACCTACGTGCTCGACAACCACAAGACCCGCAAGCGCGTCGGTAACAAGCTCGAGCTGTTCGCCGCGAGCAACTCGGACTCCGCCGAGGACTTTGCCCCCATCGACGAGGGCACGGTGGACGACTTCTACGACGTCGGCCTGGTGAGCGCGAAGCTCGCGTTCAACTATGGCACCGACACCGCGTACATCCTGGAGTGGGCTCCGTACGGGGTCAGCACCGGGCTGTGCGAGGGCACCGCGGGCACCGCGCACAACGGCGAGCTGGTCAGCCTCCGGGTCTGCGGGCAGAACGCGGACACGGTGTGGGTGGTCGACAGCGCGGACGCCGACCCGACGACCGGGCTCGAGCCGCAGATCGCTGGAACGGACACGAACTTCAGCGACCCGCAGGTCCTGACCACGGGCGGCTCGCCGTGGCTGGCGTCACAGCCGCAGCTGAAGACCTACCGGCTGGAGAGCTTCGCCGGCGGTCAGGTCTACAACACGCAGCTGTGGTTCGACCCGACCGTCACTCCTCCTGGCCCGGCTCACCACAGCTAGCGAGCTGGTCCACCGGAGTTAGCCAGCTGAGGTGCCCGGGCTGGCACGGCGGAAGTTACGCCGGCCAGCCCGGACCACCTTGCTGCAGCCGGGCCTAGGCCGGGCAACCTGCCAGGCAGCCCGAACGTCCGGCCAGGGTCGACGGTGCCCTCTTCGCCATTAGGCGGAGGGGGCACCGCTGTCGCTAGGGGGTGCGTCCTCTGCGGTCCCGGCGTGTGGGCCGGGGTCACGGCGGGGGGCGCCGGGTCACGGCGGGGGCGCAGCCGCTGTTACGGCAGGGCGCAGCCGCGCTGCGGGAGTGCCCGGGGGCCTGCGCGCCAGCCGTTCAGCAGGCCGAGCAGGCATACCGGGGCAACGGCCAGCCCCGCCAGTGCCCAGGCCAGGCCGAAGCGCTCGGCGAGGAGTCCGACCGCCAGCGGGCCCGCCCCGCCGGCCAGGCTCGCGGCGCTAGCCAGCGTGACCGCGACGCCGCTCTGCCCGGGCAGGCTGCCGTACAGGCTGGCCTGCAGCACTGGGTACCACGGTGCGGTGGCGAGGCTCAGCCCGGCGAGAACGACGAGCTTGGGCCAGAGCCCGGGCACCAGCAGGAAGGCCGGGTATGCCACGGCGCTGACCGTGGCACTCGCGGTCAGCAGCCGCAGCGCCGCCATTCGCTCCAGCGCCCGGACGACCAGGATGTCCCCGGCCAGGCCGGCCACCAGCCGGACGGCAACGCCGAGCGCCGCCTCGGCGGGCGTGGCATGCGCGACGTCGACGAGATAGAGCGCCAGGAACCCGGTCAGGACATCCAGCAGCAGGTCAGCTGACTGGAGCAGGACGAGCCAGCGGATTACCCCGGGCTGGCGGAGGCCACTGCGCACCCGTCGCACCGCTCCGGGCTGGCCTGTGCCGCCGGGCTGGCCTGCGCCGCCGGGCTGGCCTGCTGCTCCGGGCTGGCCTGCTGCTCCGGGCTGGCCTGCTGCGCGGAGCCTGGCCGTGTCGCCGGGGCTGCCCGCGGACGCCGGCGCCGACGGCCGCGGCCAGCCGAGGATCACGCCAAGCCAGGCCGCCGCCGCGCAGGCGGCCAGCGCGAGATATGCCGTCCGCCAGCTGCCGCCGGCCGCCAGGATGGCGATGAGCAGGAGTGGCCCGGCGACCGCGCCGGCCGATCCGGCCAGGTTCCACCGGGCCATGAGCTGCGGCTGACGGCCGGGACCGGCGTCCATCAGGCCCGACTGGGTCAGGCCGGCGAACGCGCCGGACGCCGGGAAGAACGCCACGAACGCGACGACCAGCGCCGTGAACGAGCGTGCGGCCGCGGCGTCGATCAGCGCGGCGATGACCACCAGGCCGCCGGCTGCGACGGCTGTCCGCTGTCGTCGGCCATGCCCGGCCAGCACTCCGACGGGGAGTTCCAGCAGGCTTCCCAGCACCAGCGGAACGGACGCCAGCAGGCCGATCTGGCCGTAGCTCAGCGCCAGGTCGTGGCGGATGAGCGGCATCGCCGCGCCCTGAGTGCCGCCCGCCAGTTCGTCAGCGAACTCGACGGCGAGCGCCGTCAGCAGGGCCGAGGCACCGGCCAGCGCCGGCCAGGAGCCTGATCTCATGCGTGTCACGTGTCGTCCTTCCTTGTCTCACCGGCAAGGTCAGACAAGGCAGGCGGGCCACGTGCCGCAGGGCTAGGTCACAGTCAAGGGAAATCCATGGCGCCGATGCTACGTCTGCGGCCGGCCGCCCGCCACCCGGCCCGTGCGCTCGTAATCTGGGCAGCGTCGCATTCCGCCGAAGGAGCCACGCACATGACCGCGCCCTACCCGCCGATCGAGCCGTACGACCACGGGATGCTCGACACCGGCGACGGCAACCTCGTCTACTGGGAAGCCTGCGGCAACCCCGATGGCAAGCCCGCGCTCGTCGTGCACGGCGGGCCGGGATCGGGTTGCGGCACCGGGCAGCGCCGGTCCTTCGACCCCGGCCGGTACCGGATCATCCTGTTCGACCAGCGCGGCTGCGGCCGCAGCCGCCCGCATGCGAGCGACCCCGCCGCGGACATGAGCCTGAACACCACCGGGCACCTGCTCGCTGACATGGAGCAGTTGCGCGTCCTGCTGGGCGTCGAGCGCTGGCTGCTCTTCGGCGGCTCCTGGGGGTCCACGCTGATCCTGGCCTACGCGCAGCGCCATCCGGACCGGGTCTCGGAGATCGTCATCGCCGGTGTCACCACCACGCGGCGCTCGGAGACTGACTGGCTCTACCGCGGCGTGGCGCGGTTCTTCCCGGCGGAGTGGGAGCAGTTCCGGGCCGGCGTCCCCGCGGCCGACCGCGGCGGCAACCTCGTCGCGGACCGGAGCGGCGACCTCGTCGCGGCGTACGCGCGCCTGATGGAGGACCCCGATCCGGGCGTGCGGGCGCAGGCCGCGGCCGACTGGGCGGCGTGGGAGGACGCGGTCCTCTCGCTGGAGCCCAGCGGCAAGCCGAACCTCTACGGCGACCGCCCGCCTGACGCGCTGCTGGCTCTCGTCCGGATCTGCGCGCACTACTTCTCCCGCGGCGCCTGGCTGGAGGAAGGTGCGCTGCTGCGCGACGCGGGGCGGCTGGCTGGCATCCCGGGAGTCCTGATCCACGGCCGGCTCGATCTCAGCAGCCCGCTCGACACGGCCTGGGAACTCGCCCGCGCCTGGCCTGACGCGCGCCTCGTCATTATCGACGACTCCGGGCACAAGGGCAGCGCCGCGATGCACGCGGAGGTCTACGCCGCGATCCGCCAGTTCGCGCCGCAGTGAGCCGCTATCAGCGGCGCCCGCGCCGCGCGGAGCGCGAAGCTGAGCAAGGATGAACTGTCTACTCACGCGCATCGCCGGCACCTCCGGCTCGACGCGCAGCTGAACTCCTCCGTCCAGTACCAGGATCAGTGCGTTCTCACGTGGATGCCAGGAAGCAGGATGACGCGAAATGTCGAGTCAATCGTCAGCAGCCGCGGGCCAGTCGCCGGCGCTGCGTCCGCAGACCACCCTGATCACGGCCGGGAGGCCCGCCGATGAGCCCGGCCAGCCGCTGAACGTGCCCATCGTCCTAGCGTCGAACTTCCGGGCCGGTCACCAAGGCCAGATCACGGCCCGGGAATACTCCCGCGGCGATGCCACGCCCGGATGGGAAGCGCTGGAGGAGGTCATCGGCGAGCTGGAAGGCGGCGAGGCCGTCGCGTTCGGATCCGGGATGGCCGCCGCGTCAGCGGTCTTTGATCTCCTGCCCGCGGGTGCCCGGGTGGTGGCCCCGGCAGATTGCTACGCGGGCGTGCATGCCCTGCTGGAAGACGGCCGGCAACAAGGACGCTGGCAGGTCGAGCTGGTGGACATCACTGACACTGCCGCCGCCGCAGCTGCGGCCCGCCGCGCGGACCTGGTGTGGCTGGAATCGCCCACCAACCCGCTGCTCGGCATCGCCGACCTGCCCGCTGTGTGCGCGGCAGCACGCGAGGGCGGCGCCCTGGTCGCCGTCGATAACACCTTCGCCACCCCGCTGCTGCAGCAGCCGATCGCCCTCGGCGCGCACATCGCCATGCACAGCGCGACTAAGTTCCTCGGCGGCCACTCTGACCTGCTCCTCGGCATTGCCGTCGCCGGCAGCCCGCAACTGGGCGAGCGGCTGCGCCGCCGCCGGGAGGTCGCCGGAGCCGTCCCCGGCGCGCTGGAAACCTTCCTGGTCCTGCGCGGCCTGCGCACCCTGGCCCTGCGGCTGGACCAAGGACAGCGCAGCGCCGCCGAACTGGCCCGCCGCCTCGCCGGGCACCCTGCCATCACCCGGGTGCGATACCCCGGCCTGCCCGATGACCCCGGCCACGCACGAGCCGCCGCGCAGATGACCGGATTCGGCGCCGTGCTCGGGTTCGAGGTCCAGACCGCGGCAGCAGCCAACACCGTCTGCGACACCGTGCGCGTCATACGTTCGGCCACCAGCCTCGGCGGCGTGGAAAGCACCATCGAGCGCCGCGCCAAACTGTCCGGCCAGGAGCACCTGCCCGCTGGCTACGTGCGCCTGAGCGTGGGCTGCGAGCACGTCGAAGACCTGTGGGACGACCTCGTCAGCGCTCTGGCCCGGGCCAGCTGCGCATAGGCTGAGCTGCCCGACGGCACCGGCCCAGTCCGCCTGCCGAGCCTCTTTTGCGCCGGCAGTTCACGACGCATGATCACCGGCTGGACGGCATAGACGCCCGAGTCGATGACCATGGGCCCTGACCTGGCATTCCGGGTGGGAGCGGGCGAAGGGAATCGAACCCTCATGACCAGCTTGGAAGGCTGGAGCTCTGCCATTGAGCTACGCCCGCGCGGCGGCAGGACCGCCACACCGCAGCGTACCGTTTCACCGCGACAGCGGCATCCGCTGGCCGGGTTGCGGGGCCGGGCGGCGCCGGTCGTCGACGGCCCGGTTGCGGGACCGGGTCGCGGCGCCGCCGATTGACTCCGGCGGGCGTGGCCGGACAGGGTAGGATTCGGCTGGCCCGACGGGATGTGGCGCAGCTTGGTTAGCGCGCCTGCTTTGGGAGCAGGAGGCCCCCGGTTCGAATCCGGGCATCCCGACCAGTTCCTCGCACCAATGGAGGATCAAGCTATGCGCATTCCATGGCGAGCCCGAGAGTATGAGCGAACCTGCGCTGATTGCGGTCACACCTGGCGCGTGCCCAGATGGGCCGCCCGCCCGAACATGCAAGG
>Ga0302326_10016545_pt1 | contig 15428 bp, 13 predicted proteins | sample Palsa_T0_3_FD_202264 | JGI IMG/M metagenome (GOLD analysis project Ga0302326, IMG submission 202264) | Peat permafrost microbial communities from Stordalen Mire near Abisko, Sweden - Palsa_T0_3 | ecosystem: Environmental > Terrestrial > Soil > Palsa > Peat permafrost | place: Sweden: Abisko...
AGGAAGTAGCGTGCAATCTCGTCCAGGGGTGAGCCCAGGGCCAGGTAGAGCAGCGCCAGCCCGGCGGAAAAGCGGATCGCCCGCCGGCGGGGAAAGGGCTCCCCCGGCGCCAGGCGTCCGCGCAGCGGACCCACTCCCAGTCCGTAGAGCCAGCCCAGCAGCACCAATCCGCCCAGGAGGATCGGCTGATTCCGCCAGGATCCCCAGTCGATCATCAATCCGGCTAAGCCACCGCCGCCCAGCGGACCGTCTCCAGCATGGCTGACGAAAGCGGCATGCTCGCCTCGGCGCCGAATAGCCGCAGGAGCGCCCACATGGTTCCCCCGCCCAGGATCAGCCCGATGAAAAAGAGGATCGTGCAAAAGGGCCGGTCCCACCGCAGATGCATGAAAAAGAAGATGACGAAGAGGAACTTCACCGCCGAGAAGACCACCAGGATCGCAAAGAGGATCGGAACCGCAAAAGGCAGATAGACCGTGATGATCTCGATGCCGGTGATGACGGCGAGGAGCATCGCGATCTGGACGTAGATCTGGAACTTGCTCTCCTCGAGCTCATGGGAACCGGCGGTGGCGGCGTGGGCGGTGGCGCTCATGGTCGGGGCGGTGCGGTTAAATGTACTCCAGGAGGTAGACGACCGTGAAGATCACGATCCAGACGATGTCGACGAAATGCCAGTACAGGCCCATCATCTCGACGTCGATCGCATTGGTCTCGTTGAACCCCACGGCGCCGCGCGGCTGCGCCAGCCAGCGCAGGAGACCGAGGCTGACCACGATCCCGAGCAGCTCCGCGAAATAGCCCCGGGCAAAATGGGCCAGCGTGGCGGCGCTGACGCCCGTTGCCTCCATGCCCCGGACCACGCCCAGCACCAGGCGCATCCCGAGGAGGATGGTCGCAATGAAGGCGACGATATGCAGGGCGTTGCAGAGGAACCAGCGGAGATCCCGGCTCGAATCCCGCGGCTGGAAGGTGCGGATGTACATCAGCATCAGCCAGAAGACGCCGACGGCCACGTGGCAGCCATGGGTGCCGGTCAGGGTGAAAAACGTCGTCCCCAGGATGCTGTTGGTGATGGTCAGGTGCTTCTCGAACACGAAATTATTGAACTCGTACACCTGGCAACCGAGGAAGATGCAGCCGAAGAAGATGGTCGTGAGCAGCGAGGCGCGCAGGCTCTTCAAGTTGCCCTTCTGGATGGCGTTCACCGCCAGGGCCATCATCAGGGACGACATCAGGAGGATGAACGTCGAGAAGGAGGTGAGCTCGATGCTGAAGACCGACCGCGCGGAGGGCACTCCGGGCGGCGGGTGCAGCCGGTAGATCAGGTGCGTGGAGATCAGGCACCCGAAGAACATGCAGTCCGACGCCAGAAACGCCCACATGAGCAGTTTCTTGTTCGGAATGCCGGTCGAGGTGCTCGGATCGAAATGGTGGTCGATGGCGCCGGCGGCGGTGCTGCTCATGAATGCCCCTCCTCGTCTTCCGGATGGAGGTGGTAGCCCTCGTTGCCCTCGAGCGACCAGAGATAAACCGACACCACCAGGATGAGCAGGCCCACCAGGGTGACGGCCAGCTTCCGGCCGATGATCACGTGCGGATCGGGATTCGGATCGATGACCGCGATGCCGATGGCGCCGATCAGGATGCCAATTCCGGCGAAGAAGGGATAGATCGACTGGAACGGCATGTGAATCCCGCCGTGCGCGGCCTCTTCAGCTGCGTGCTTGGCGTTTTCGGCCGAGACCTCCGCCTGGTGATGCTTCTCGTACCACCAGTTGTCGCGCGCGTGCACCGTGGGAATCACGCGGTAGTTATATTCGGGTGGCGGATTGGGCAGGCTCCACTCCAGGGTTCGGGCGTCCCACGGATCGTGGCGGGTCCGCTCCCCCTTGAAGAAGGTGTAGATCATGACCCCGAAGTAGATCGCGACCCCGACCCCGAGGATGAAGGCGCCGATCGTGGCGACCAGGTTGCCCTGGCTCCAGCCCATGTTCGCATCGTAGGTGAAGGTGCGCCGCGGCATGCCGTCCAGCCCGACGAAGTGCAGCGGAAAGAACGTGATGTTGAAGCCGCAGAAGATCACCCAGAAGGAGAGCTTGCCCCAGAACTCGCTGACTTTGCGTCCGAACATCAGGGGGAACCAGTAGTGGATGCCGGCGAGGAGCGAGAAGAGGGAGCCTCCGATCAGGACATAGTGGAAGTGGGCCACGACGAAGTAGCTGCTGTGCTGCTGGGAATCGGCCGGAGCCGCGGCGTGCATGACGCCCGAGAATCCGCCGAGCATGAAGAGCCAGATGAAGCCCAGGGCGAAAATCATGGGCGTGCGCATCTGGAGGTGGCCGCCCCACATGGTGCCGATCCAGTTGAAGATCTTGACGCCGGTGGGGACGGCGATCGCCATGGTGGTGAAGGCGAAGGCGGCGGTGCCCATCGTCCCCATGCCGGTCGTGAACATGTGGTGGCTCCAGACGCCGAAACCCAGGAAGCCGATGGAGGCGCCCGAGAAGACGACGATCGGATAGCCGAAGAGCGGCTTGCGCGAGAAGGTGGGCAGGATCTCGGAAATGACGCCCATGCCCGGCAGGATCAGGATGTAGACTTCGGGATGGCCGAAGACCCAGAAGAGGTGGGTCCAGAGGATCGGCATGCCGCCGTTGGACACCTCAAAGAAGTTCGTGCCGAAGAGGCGGTCCATCATCAGCTCCACCAGCGCGATGGTGATGGCGGGAAAGGCGAGGATAATGAGGAAAGCCGTCACCAGCGTCATCCAGGTGAACACGGGCAGGCGCATCATCGTCATGCCGGGGGCCCGGAGGTTGATGATCGTGATGACGAAGTTGAGCGAGGCGGCGATCGAGGCCACGCCGAGGAGCTGGATGCCCATCACCCACATGTCGAGGGCGTGCCCGGGCGTGTAGGTCCGGGTGCTCAGGGGAGCGTAGCTGAACCAGCCCGCGTCGGGCGCGCCGCTCTTCAGAAACCACCCCAGGTTGACGATGATCGCGCCCGCCAGGAAGGTCCAGAAGGAGAAGGCGTTCAGCCGCGGGAAGGCCACGTCGCGCGCGCCGATCTGCAGCGGCATGATGAAATTGAAAAACGCGGCGCTGAGCGGCATGATCGCCAGGAAGATCATCGTCGTCGCGTGCATCGTGAACATCTCGTTGTACTGCGTCGACGTGAGGAAGCTGTTGTTCGGGACGGCGAGCTGGATGCGGATGAAGAGGGCCTCCACGCCGCCGACCAGGAAGAAGAAGAGCGCCGAAATGCCGTAGAGGAAGCCGATCCGCTTGTGGTCGACCGTGGTCAGCCAGCTGATCAGGCCGGTCTTGGCCGTCGGGCGCCAGAGCACGAACGGCTTGGGCGCGGCCTGTTCCTCCCGGCCCAGGAAATCGGATTTAGCAAGTGCGTCGGCCATGGGTAGTGTGATGGATTTACTTCAGGCTGCGAAGGAACGCCACCAAGGCGACCTCTTCGTCCGAGGAGAGGGTTATGTGGTTCACGAGATAGCCCTCGACCCACATCTTGTTGCCCGGCTTGACCAGGCTGGGGTTGTGGATCCAGCGCTGCAGCTGCTCCGCGTTGTTCTCGAGTAGGCCGGCCGCAATCGTGGTCCGCGCGCCGACATGGGTGAGCTCGGGCCCGCGCACGCCCACGGCCGAGGGAAGGCCGCGGATCGTGTGGCAGACGATGCAGGTCTTGGCCTGGAAGAGCGCCTTGCCCTGCGCGATCAGCGCGGCATCCTCATCCTTGTCGGGAAACTGGTTGGCGCGCCAGCCCTCGACCGACTCGAGCGGGTCGTCGGCCGAGAAGCCGATCTCGTTCTGCTTGAAGGTCCGGAGCGAGGCGAATTGCGCCTTGGGGGCCGCGACCGCCGCGACCGCGACCTCCCGGGCCGGCAGCTTCTGCTGGGTCACCCACTTGGCATAATCCTCCGGGGCCAGCGCGATCACCCGGAACCGCATCACGGCGTGGGATTCCCCGCAGAATTCCGCGCACTGACCCAAATAATAGCCGGGATGATCGGCCTTGAGCCAGAGCAGGTTCGCGCGGTTGGGAATCATGTCCACCTTGCCGGCCAGCTTGGGGATCCAGAAACTGTGCATCACGTCGACGCTGCGCAGGTCGATGTGCACCGCGCGTCCCGCCGGAATCACGAGCTCATTGCCGGTCGTCAGGTTGCCGGCGCCCGCGATCTGCTCGCCCGGATATTCGAATTTGAACCACCATTGGTAGCCGGTGGCGACGACCTTGAGGGCGCCGGCCTTTTCGGCCTCAGGCACATCGTAGGTGAAACCGATGGCCTTGAACGTGGGGAAGGCGATGATGGCCAGCGCCAGCACCGAAGCCCCGATCAGCCCCACCTCGATGAAGGGGTTGCCATGGCCCTGCTCCGGCGGCTCGGCGTGCTCGTCGGCCTCCGAACGGGCCCGGAACTTGATGATCGTGTAGGCCAGCACGCTGCCCACCACGATAAAGATGACGAGGGTCACCCAGCAGGTGACGTAGAAAAGGTCGAGCTGCGTCTGGGCCACGGGTCCCTCCACCTTCATGACCGACTGGCGGTCATTCATATACATCCATTGGCAGCCGGAAAGCGCGGCGGCGGCGGCCAGCGCCAGGGCGCGACGGCCCCAAGGGAGTGATTTTATGAAAAATGTGGACGGACGCATGAAGGCGCTGGGAGAATGTTACGGGCGGCCGCGGCATTCGCCAAGCTCCCATGAGAATTCGCGAACGCCCCGGCCTTTTTCAAGCCCTATTAGCGCATTTTTCCCAGCCGCGCCGCCGAACTGCAACGCTCGCCTGAGGCCCGCGCCGACTATTAAGCCCGCTGCGCCACGCATTAGCGGGATGTTCATGCCCCGCGTTGGTTTGCCTGGACGGCGAAAGGGACCAGACTGGCCCCGTGAAAAAGCCCGTGGCCAGCCTGATATCCTGCGCCGCCCTGCTGCTGGCGGGGTGCGGCCGCCAGGAGGCGGCGCCCGCCGGCGCAACGGCGGCGGCCCCAGGGCCGCGGATCGTGGAAATCACCGCCAACGACATGATGAAATACAGCGTGACGGCGATCCAGGCCGCCCCCGGCGAGGACCTCGTGGTCGAGCTCGCGAACATCGGCGCCCTTCCGAAGGAGACGATGTCCCACAACTGGGTCCTGTTGAAAGCCGAGGCCGATGCCGGCGCCTTCTCGAATGCCGCGGTCGCCGCCAAGGCGACCGATTACCTGCCTGCCGCGCTCGCGGACGAGGTCATCGCGCACATCGCCATGCTCGGTCCCGGGCAGTCGGGCAAAGTCGAGTTCCGCGCGCCCTCCGCGCCCGGCGACTATCCGTTCCTCTGCACCTTCCCCGCCCACTATCAAGTGGGCATGAAGGGCATCCTGACGGTAAAGTAATAAAGGTCTAAGTAATTTAGAGTAATTAAGGGGTCAGGTCCCAAAATCTTAAAACCGGAAATCGGTTTTAAGATTTTGGGACCTGACCCCTTCGCTTTAAATAAAAAAGGTTGGAGGTGGGAGTTGGACCCCACAGCCTCGGCCGATGCCCACCACCGTCTTCACCATCGCCAACCAGAAGGGCGGTGTCGGCAAGACCACCACGGCGGTAAATCTCTCCTCCGCCCTGGCGGAGATGGGCATCCCGATCCTCCTGATCGACCTCGACCCGCAGGCCAATGCCACCAGCGCCCTCGGCGTCGAAAAACAGGAGGGCCGCAGCCTCTACGGGGCGCTGCGCGGCGAGGGCGCCGCGCTGGCCATGGTCGCCCCGACCTCGCAGGAGCGCCTCTCGCTCATCCCAAGCGAGGAGGACCTCGCGGCGGCGGAGATCGAGATAGCGCAGATGGACAACTACCTGCACAAGCTGCGCGACGTGCTCGCGCCCGTGCGCGCGACCGGCATCTACCGCGCCATCATCGTGGACTGCCCCCCGGCGCTGGGCATGCTCTCGATGAACAGCCTGGCGGCGGCCGACCACCTGCTCATCACCCTGCAATGCGAGTACATGGCCCTGGAGGGCCTCGGCCAGATCCTGCGCAACGTCGAGCGGCTCAAGACCGGGGGCATCAATCCGTCGCTCGAACTCGGCGGCGTCGTCATGACGATGTTCGATGCCCGCACCAACCTTTCGCGCCAGGTCGTCGACGAGGTGAAGCAGCACCTGCCGGAAAAGATCTTCGCGACGGTGATCCCCCGGACGGTGCGCCTGAGCGAGGCGCCGAGCTTCGGAAAGACGATCTTCGCGTACGACCCGACGGGCGCCGGCGCCCTCGCCTACCGGAGCCTAGCCCAGGAGGTCAGCAAGCGCTTCGGCCTGCAGCCGGCCTAGCCGCGGTGCGTACCATGACGGCCGGGGTCGACAAATACCGCCACGCCTTCCTGATCGGCCTGCAAAGCGGCCTGGTCTACCGCTGGAATTTCGCGGTGCGGGCGTTCTTCTCCCTCTTCCAGCTCGTTGTCGTCTTCGTCCTATGGGGCGCAGCCTTTGCCGGGGCCGCGCGGATCGGCGGATTCGATTTCGACCAGACCTTCACCTACTTCATCACCACCCTCGTCCTGCAGTTTTTCGTGGGCGCCTTCAACGAGGACTATCAGATCAGCGAGGAGATCCGCAACGGGCTGATCAACTCGTTCCTGCTCAAGCCGATCAACTACTTCCTCTACCGGCTCAGCATCTTTTCGGCGGCGCGGGTGGTGTCGGGCGCCCTAGTCCTCGTGCCTTTGGCGGTGATCGTGCCCTTGCTCGTGCTCCACGGACGCCTGGACCTGCCCCACGAGGGTTGGCGGCTGGCGCTCGGCGCCCCGGCCCTGGCCCTCTCGGCCCTGATCCAATTCAGCATCGCCTACTGCTTCGGCCTGATGACCTTCTGGTTCCTGGAGATCCAGGGCTTCGTCATCCTGTCGCTGGCGATCGAGTCCGTGCTCGGAGGGCAGATTTTCCCGCTCGACCTCATGCCGGCGCGGCTCTTTCACGCCGCGCAGTTCCTGCCTTTTTACTACCAGATCTATTTCCCCGCGGCGATCTTCACCGGGCGCATCGGCCGGGCCGCCGCCGTCCAGGGGCTCGGCCTGGAACTCGGCTGGGCGCTCGCGCTCGTCGGCCTCGCCCAGTTCCTCTGGGGGCGCGGCCTGCGCCGGCACACCGCCGTCGGAGGATAGCGGTCCGGAGAAAACGCCCTTATGTCCCTGACGAGCTACCTCCGCATCTGGCTGGCGTCCGCGCGCTACTCCGTGATCCGGACCCTGATGTTCCGCGGCGATTTCTTCATCTGGTCGATGGTGGAGCTCTTCTGGATGAGCGTGAATCTGCTGCTGATCTCCGTCATCTATCAGCACACCGACTCCATCGCGGGCTGGAGCAAGTACGAGATGCTCCTGCTCGTCGGCACCGCGATGCTGGTCCAGCGGCTGCTCATGGGATTCTTCTGGAGCAGCCTTTTCGAGATGGGCCGCAACGTGCGCACGGGGGCCTTCGATTTCTTCCTGGCCCAGCCCGGCCACCCGCTCTTCATGGCCTCGACGCGCAAGCTCGATCCCGACGGCCTGGTGAACTCGTTCCTGGCGCTCGGCGTCGTCGCCTATGCGGCGCACCGGCTCGGGCTCCATCCCGGCGCCCTCGATCTCGCCCTCTATGCGATCCTCATCCTGGCCGGGCTCGTCGTCCACTACAGCATCCTCGTCCTGACCATGTCGCTGTCGTTCTGGCTGAAGAGCGCGCAGAACATCGAGGGAAGCTATTTCACGATCGCGGAATTCTCCCGTCTGCCGCGCGAGGCTTTCCGGGGCGTGACCAGCGTGCTCTTTGTCTGGCTGCTGCCGGCGGTGGTGGTGGGAAACGCCCCGGCCCGCACCCTCCTGCACGGCTTTCAGCCGGCGTGGGCCCTCTGGCTCCTCGCCGCGGCGGCGGTGTGGTTCTCCCTGGCCGTCCTCGTCTTCAACCGGGGCCTGAGAAATTACTCGAGCGCCTCCTCCTGATGAGTACGCCGGACGCCCTGCCGGACCGACTCGGCTACGCCTTTCGCGACCCCGCCCTGCTGGCGCGCGCCCTCACCCATCGCTCCTGGCTGCAGGACCAACCCGGGACGGGGGAGAGCAACCAGCGGCTGGAGTTCCTGGGCGACGCCGTGCTCCAACTCATCCTGACGGAGGCGCTCTTTGCGCTCTTTCCCGGCGAGCGCGAGGGGGCGCTGAGCAAGCGACGCGCCGCTCTGGCCAACGGCAGCTTTCTCGCCCGGCTGGCCCGGGAACTAGGGCTCGCCACCAGCCTGCGCCTCGGCCGCAGCGAGGAGGCCGGCGGCGGCCGCGACAAGGCGGCGGCGCTGGAGGACGCCTGCGAGGCCCTCGTCGGCGCGGTCTATCTCGACAGCGACCTGCCCACGGCGCGCCGCGTCGTGCGCGGCGGGTACGGCGACCTCGCCGCCCGCCTCGCCGAGGTGGAGGAGGGGGAGAATCCCAAAGGGCGCCTGCAGGAGCGGGTGCAGCCGGCGCACGGCAATGACGCGCTCCGCTACGACATCGTGGCCGTCGAGGGCGCGGACCATGCCCGGGCCTATGAGATCGCCGTCCTGCTCCACGACCGCGAGTTGGGCCGGGGCCGCGGCCCGTCGAAAAAGCTCGCTGAGGAAGCCGCCGCCCGCGCGGCGCTGGCGGCGCTGGAAAAAAAGACGGACGGGGCCTAGAGTCCGAGGGCATGTCGCCGCCCGCCCGTTTCAAGCTCACCGGCATCTGCGCGGCGGCCCGCGGCGCCGTCGTCGTGGAGCTCGCGCGGACCCAGCCGGCCCCGGTTTGGCTCGTCGTCACCGGAGAGGCGCGGGAAGCCGAGCGCCTCGCCGAGGATATCGCCTTCTTTCAGGGGGCCGGCGGCGGGCCGCCGGCGGAGACGCTGGTGTTTGCCGAGTCGATGCCGGACAGCCGCGACATGCGCGAGGCCTTCGCCGCCTCGAGCGACCGACTCGCGGTGCTTTCACGCCTGCGGGCGCTGCGCGCGCCAACCCCGGCCTCATCCGGACCTCTCTTCATCGTCGCGACGCCCTCGGCCCTCCTGCAGCCCGTCCCAGCCCTGGAAGCCTTCGCCGCCCGCGAACTCACCCTCTCGCGCGGACAGCATCAGCCCTTTCAGGGCCTGCTCGGACTCCTCCGCGAGCTCGATTACGACGCGGAGGCGGTCTGCGAGGCCCCGGGTCATTACAGCGTGCGGGGGGGAATCATCGACGTCTACCCGGTCACCGCCACGCAGCCGTACCGCCTCGATTTCTTCGGCGACGAAATCGAGCAGATCCGGGCCTTCGATCCCGTGACCCAGCGGTCGGGGGCGGAGGTGGCGGAGATCACCGTCTCGGCCTCGCCGCGCGTGTCGCTCGACCCGGCCAAGACCGGCCTGGCTGATTATCTTCCGGTGGAGACACGCCTGGTCCTGGTCGAGCCGGGCGCCCTGGAACAGGCGTTCGACGCGCTGGCGCCCGAGGGAACCGACGGGCTCGCTCCCCTGGTCGCGCGCTGCGCCGCGCTCATCGGGCTGGGAGATCTAGACGAGGCCAGCGCGCTGCTGCCCGAGGGTGAGGTCGCGGAGGCGACGTGGGATACCGAGAGCCTGTCGCACCACCGCCGCTACGCCCCGGATTCCCTGCTGGCGCAGGAACGCCTGCAGGCTGAGGAGGAGGCGCGCGCCCTATTCCTGAGGCGAGTGTCCGAGTGGAGCGGGGCCGGCTATGCGATCATCCTGGTCGCGGCCAAAGAGAGCGAGGAACAGCGCCTGCGGGAGATTCTCGCGGAGGATCCGTCCCGGCGGGGCCTCGCGCCGCGCTTCCTGCGCGGCAACCTGAACGAGGGTTTCCGGATGACCTTCCGCCCGCCCGAAACCCCGGTGCCCGGACTGCCGGCCGTCTCCGCGCTCGCGCCCGAAGCGCGGGGGCTGGTGCTCGTCACCGAGACGGAGGTCTTCGGGCGGCAGCGCCCGCGCCGGCCGTCGCGGCCGACGCGCGGCGCGGCGCAGCGCGCCCAGGTCGACCAACTGCTCGATTTCTCCGAGCTGGTCGAAGGCGACTTCGTCGTGCATCTGCAGCACGGCATCGCGCTCTACCGCGGACTGACCCGGCTCGAGACCGCGCAGGGCCTGCGCGAGGTCATCTCGCTCGAGTTCGACGACCGCGTGACCTTGCACGTGCCCTTGACCGAGTCCCATTTGATCAGCCGCTACGTCGGACTGGCCAAGACGCGGCCCCAACTTGGACGCATCGGCACGGCGCGGTGGGAGAAGGCCCGGCGCGCGGCGGAGCGGGCGACCCTCGATCTCGCCGCGGAACTCCTGGCCATCCAGGCCAAGCGCGAGGCGCAACCCGGCTTCGCCTATCCGCCGGACACCGCCTGGCAGAAGGAGTTTGAGGCTTCCTTTCCCTTCACCGAGACAACCGACCAGCTCCGGGCGATCGCGGAGACCAAGGCGGACATGGAGCGCGCCCGACCCATGGACCGGCTGCTCTGCGGCGACGTGGGCTTCGGCAAGACGGAGGTCGCGATCCGGGCGGCCTTCAAGGCCGTGCAGGAGGGCCGCCAGGTGGCCGTGCTCGTGCCCACCACCGTCCTCGCCCAGCAGCATCTCGGCACCTTCCGCGAGCGGATGGCCGGCTACCCGATCGCGATCGATATGCTGAGCCGCTTCCGCTCGCCAGCCGAGCAGAAGCAGATCCTGGCCGGTGCGGCGGACGGCGGAGTGGACATCCTCATCGGCACCCATCGTCTCCTGCAAAAGGACGTCGGGTTCCACGAACTCGGCCTGGTGGTGGTGGACGAGGAGCAGCGCTTCGGCGTGAAGCACAAGGAGGCGCTCAAGCGGCTGCGGGAAACCGTGGACGTCCTGTCGATGAGCGCCACTCCCATTCCGCGCACGCTCTACCTCGCGATGACCGGCGCGCGCGATCTGAGCACCATCGATACGGCACCGGCCAACCGCCATCCCATTCAGACGGTCGTCAAGACCTACGATGAAAAGATCGTCGTCGAGGCCATCCGGGGCGAAATCCGGCGCGGCGGCCAGGTCTTCTACCTGCACAACCGGGTCGCCACGATCGACGCGGTCGCCAGCCGCCTGCGCGCGCTGCTGCCGTACCTGCGGGTGGGCGTCGGGCACGGGCAGATGAGCGCGGACGCGCTCGAGCGCGTGATGACCGAATTCGTCGCCGGCGCCCACGATGTCCTCGTCTGCACGACGATCATCGAGAGCGGCCTCGATATCCCGAATTGCAATACGATCATCATCGAGGGCGCCGATCGCTTCGGCCTCGCGCAACTCTACCAGCTCCGGGGCCGGGTCGGGCGCTTCAAGCATCAGGCCTATGCCTACCTCCTCCTGCATCGGCATACGCAGGTGCTCGATCTGGCCCGGCGCCGGCTGGCCGCCCTGCGCCAGCACAATCAACCCGGCGCCGGCTTTCGCATCGCCATGCGCGACCTGGAGTTGCGCGGCGCGGGAAACCTGCTTGGGCCCGAGCAAAGCGGGCACATTGTCGGGGTCGGCTTCGAGCTCTACTGCCAGCTCCTGCGCCAATCGGTCGCCCGGCTGAAGGGCGATAAGACGGCCGCCGCCGTCAGGGCCTCGGTGAAGCTCGACTTCGTCCCGACGGGGGAGAGTTCCTCTGAGACCCCCGTCTCTGCCTCCCCCCCTTCTAACGCCCCCCCCTCTCACGCCCCACCCCATCGCGGACGCCATGAGGATGGCTATACCGCGATCAAGGATGCCGAAGACGCGGGCGCCGCTCCCCTGGCCCCCGTCGCCGCCCGCCTACCCGCAGCCTACATAGCGGAGACGCGTCTGCGCATCGATTTCTATCGCCGCCTGGCGCTGGCCGGCTCGCTCGCGGCCCTGCGCCTGATCGAGTCGGATCTGCGGGACCGCTTCGGAAAGTTCGGCGATGAAGTCCGCGCCCTTCTCCTCGTGACCGAAATCCGGCTCCGGGCGGAACAAAAAGGCCTGATTTCCGTCGAAACGGAGCTGAATCGCCTGAAATGCCTGCGGAACAGCGGTCGCCGCGACGACTGGGTGATGCCTGGCGCCCGGTTTCCAAGATTGACCGCTCCCCGGGCGCTTCTACGGTTGAGGGAAATCATCCATTTTTTGAACCACTTGCCCACCCCATGACGGTCCGTCGCCACCTCCTCAGGCTTTTGCCCCTCCTCGCGGCGGGTGCAACCGCGCTGGCCCAGGCCCCGGCGGCCCCGCCCCCCCCGGGACCGCCCGCGGCAGCCCAGGCGGCGCCGGCGGCCCAGCCATCCCCGATCAACACGGATGACAATCTGAGTCTAAAATTCGCCGACGGCATCGTGGCGATCGCCGAGGACAAGGTTTTCACGGTCGACGACGTCCGGCGCGACATCTCTCCCTTCATCCAGCAGCTGCAGCGCGAGGCGCACAGCCAGGAGGAGTTCAACCAGAAGCTCGAGTCGCTGGAAGACAACATCATCCAGCAGATGATCGACCGCGTCCTGATCATAAAGGAATTCCACAAGGACGAAAAACGGCGCATCCCCGCGAGCTTTGTCGATCAGGACATCGCGCGCCGGCTCAACGACCAGTTTGACAACGACCGCTCGAAGTTCCTCGCCTACCTGCGCGCCAAGGGCGAGACCCAGCGCGACTACCGCAAGGACGTCGAGGAGGACATCATTTACCAGTACATGCGGCAGCAGCAGGGCCGGTCGGAGAGCGTGGTCAGTCCCGTGCGCATCGAGCAGTTTTACAAGGAGAACAAGGATCAGTTCTACCAGGAGGATCAGGTGCACATGCGGATGATCCAATTGAATCGCAACAACGGCGAGACCGACGCCCAGCTGAAGTCGAAGGCCGACGCCGTTCTCGCCCGGCTCCATTCCGGCGAAAAATTCGAGGACCTGGCCAAACAATTTAGCGAGGACATCCGCCGCGCCAAGGGGAGCGACTATGGGTTGAAAAAGCGCGGCGACATCAAGCCCGAATTCAGCGAGCCGCTCTTCACCCTCAAAAAGGGCCAGGCGACCAGCCCCATCATCACCCCCGACGGCTGCTTCATCCTCTACGTCGAGGACCGCAAATACGCCGGGATCCAGCCGTTGGCTGACGTGCGCGAACAGATCGAAAACATGCTTTCCACGCAGCTGACGAACGCCGCCGAGGAAAAGTGGCTCGAGCGCCTCCGGCGCGACGGTTACGTCAAGCACTTCTAAAAGGTAGCGCGCGCTGTCCCAGCGCGCTTCCGGGCCGCCCGCAATGCGCTCGGTTGCCCGGCCGGCGGGGCCGACTGCGGATTGGGGACGATCCGCGCACCCGGGCCGCGGCGGCCCTTGCTTCTATGGAAGGCGCATGGACGACTTCGCCTTTCCGCCGGAAAATCGCCTCAGGGGCACCGTCGTGTCGGAGCGCCCGCAGGAGCGGCTTGAGACCTTTGGCGCCGGCGCCCTGAGCGACACCGAATTGCTCGCCCTCCTCCTGCGCAGCGGCACGCGCGGGCAGGACGTGCTCACGCTCGCCGGGCGGCTGATCGCCGCCGCGGGCTCCCTCGGCGGCCTCATCGCCTGGCACGAACCCGATTTCCGGCGGCTCAAGGGCATCGGCCGCGTGAAGGCCGTGCAGCTCGTCGCGGCGATGGAGGTGGCGCGGCGGATCCTCGGTGCTCCCGCGGGCGAGGCTCCGCTCCTCACGCGGGCCGACCTGGTCGCCGCCTACCTCCAGCCGTGGGCCGCGGGCCTCGAGGTCGAGAAGCTCTGGGTCCTCTGCCTCAACCGCAAGAACCGGCTGATCAAGCGCGTGGAGGTCACCTCCGGGACGGCGACCAGCGCCCTCGCCCATCCCCGCGAGGTCTTTCGCGCGGCGATCCGCGAGTCCGCCGCCGGCATCGTCTGCGCGCACAACCATCCGAGCGGCGACCCGTCCCCCAGCGCGGCGGATCTGCAGATCACGCGCCTCCTCCGCGACGCCGCGCAGACGGTCGAAATCTCCCTGCTCGACCATGTCATCGTCGGCCGCCCCGCCGCCGATCCCGCGGGCAAAGGCTATTATAGCTTCCGGGAGGCGGGAATAATATGAGGATCCCGCTTTCCTTCGCTTGAAGGCACCGCCCCTACCGGGTCGGCAGCGGTCGCGCGGGATCGATGGATCTAATCGACATATCCTTGAATTCGAAATCGACCATGTTGTCGCAGCGGTAACCGATGGCCACCCGGGCCATGGAGAGCACCACGTTCTCCGAACAATGGCATTCGGCGTTCCCGCCTTCCGTTGGTCCCCATTGGCCGCGATCCTCGTACTCCAACACCTTCTCGAAATGATCGCCGCGGCCGGTCATATCCAGGTACATCTCCAGCTTCATTCCGGCCGCGGTTCGATATAGGACCGCCTTTTGGATCACTTCCCGGCCGTCATCGAACTTCGGCACCGCATTTTCCCTTCGCGGATCGAGGTCGTCCCGCGTGTATCCGGTGGTATGGTCGCTATCCTTTTCCAGCTTCACGGTGCCGGTCATGGGGTAAACGTTGAAGTGATAACTCATCGCCTCGCAACCGGCGGGCACCGCCGCATCCCGCCCGACCTTGGTCTTGTCCGATGTCTGGCGGTAGCCGCCAGCAACCAGTTCAAGATGAGCGCGGCCGTTGTGGGTCCCGGTTCCGGTCTTGATGACCTTCACGCGCCAAGTTTGCTCGATGTTGAGGAAGTCACCCTTGTCGTCCGAACTGTTCGGCGGCTTGTACAGATAGCCCTTGGCCAGTACCTTGGTCACATCGAAGGTCGGAATGGTCCGTTCATCGACCGCTGGGTCGCTCACCACTTCCACTCTCAGCTCCATCGGATCTTCCGCCCGGAACCAGCCATCGGGCGCGGCAACCAGATGCTGCTCCATAAAGCGCGGATCCCGGGGGTTTCCCGTAAAAACCCAGTTGTTCACGGGCGGCGGAGCGTCAGCGTAGATCTTCTCGATTCCGAAGCGATCGACGTCCGCGGTCTGGGCGCGGACGGGAGCCACCCCTATGATCGCCCCCGCCATGGCCGCGACGAGCACTCGCTTCATCAATTGGAGGGGGTCAGGTTGTTGCACTCAGGTCAACTTTTGCAGCCTGACCCTTTCGAATTGCGCAATCCGAAAACTGGCGGTGGACAAACCGTGACTCCGGGGATGGACTCCCCACCCCAATGAACATCGCAACAAATCCGTGCCTGCTCCGCCGCGCGTTCGCGGCGGGAAAATTCATCCGCGCCGCCGGCTGCGCGTTTTCCCTTGGACTCGCCGCCCCGACCGGCGCGCTCGCAGCCGCGGGCGGCCCGGCAACCTTCCACGTCGAGGAGGCGACGATCGCCGACATTCAGAAGGCGATCCTCGAACGGCGCGTCACCACCGTGCAGGTGGTGCAGCTCTATCTCGCCCGCATCAAGGCCTACAACGGCCCGAGCGTGGAATATCCGGAAGGA
>Ga0302326_10016547_pt1 | contig 15427 bp, 13 predicted proteins | sample Palsa_T0_3_FD_202264 | JGI IMG/M metagenome (GOLD analysis project Ga0302326, IMG submission 202264) | Peat permafrost microbial communities from Stordalen Mire near Abisko, Sweden - Palsa_T0_3 | ecosystem: Environmental > Terrestrial > Soil > Palsa > Peat permafrost | place: Sweden: Abisko...
GGCGGACTGCGACGGGATTTGAATTGCGATGAGAGTCATACTTGCGGGAGCGACCGGGGCGATCGGCTTGCCGCTGATTCGTCGTCTTAAAGAAGCGGGTCATTTGGTGTTTGGTCTGGCGCGCTCGGAGGAGTCGGCTCGCGCGCTGACTGAAGCGGGCGCCGGCGCGGTTACCGCTGACGCGCTCGACGCGCGTTCTGTTCGAGCGGCGATCGCGCGCATTCGGCCGGATGCCGTCATCAACGAGCTGACTTCATTGCCCAGGCATTACACGCCCGCCGAGATGAAAGCGGCGGCTGCACGCGACGTGAAGGTGCGAATTGAGGGGAACGCGAATTTGCTGGCAGCACTGAAAGATGCGGGCGTTGGCCGCTACATTCTGCAGTCGGCGGGATTCTGGTACGCACCGGGCGCGGGCCTCGCCGATGAGTCGGAGCCGTTGGCCGTCGATGCGTCGCCGGGAGTGTCGGCGGGCGCCCGCACGTATCTGGAACTGGAATCGGCGGCGACGCGGACTGCGGAGGTCGAATCCGTCCTGCTCCGTTATGGATTCTTTTACGGACCGGGCACCTGGTACATCAGCGATGGCGACGTTGGCGATCGTGTGCGCCAGCAGCAACTCCCAATCATCGGTGCAGGCGAGGGCGTATCGAACTGGGTGAATATAGATGACGCCGCTGCAGCAACGGTGGCGGCGCTCGAATGCCCACCCGGCGCTTATAACGTCGTTGACAGCGATCCCTCACCACAGCACGTATGGCTGCCCGCCTTTGCGCGCTACGCAGGAGCGCCAGCGCCGCCACACATCACGGAGCAAGAGGCGTTGGAGACCTTGGGCGCCGATGCTGTCTACTACGCCACGCGGTTAAGGGGAGCATCGAACGCGAAGGCGTCACGCGAGCTGCACTTCAAGCCGCGTCCGCTTGAGTGGTTGCATAAAGGCTAGAAGTAACCTCTAACACAGAAAGCTCATTAACATTTCGATTAACAATTTGTCAGCACTTGTAACGGTATGCCTATACCTTATTGTCGGATAGTCGAGGCAAAAGAAGTAGCCGAATAGCTCAACCGCTTAGGCCCTTATCCGCTCGTCCGGCCCTTGCGGAAAAGCCCGCGCGCCGGGTTAGGAGGTGTGGAGGTGCAATTTCGAGGTGGGAGACAGGGGTTTCGATTCGTTGTAAGTCACGCAGGTTTTGAACTGGTCTAAGAAGCCGGCGAGGTTAGAGGCCAAGGGCGCGTGTGGTTTTCGAGGCAGTGTAAATCAAAAGTAAATGTTTTATGTGCCTAGAACCATCTTCCGCACGGATCGAAAAGGACTATTGCCATCTCTAAAGGACCAGCGGGCTCGTCGAAAAAGACGATTGCCATTTTCGAAAAGATCAACGGCTATCGGCTGCCAGGAAGATAGTCGGGAGAGCGAACCGAGCAACTACAGCATTGGCGTATTTCATCTCGCATCAATGTTTTGTTAATGCGCCGGTAACCTCAGTTTGGCAAGAAAGACCGACTCGCGCGGCCATTCTCGGTCGCCTATGGGAGAGGAATATGCGGAAAGTGGCGATTGTAGCTTTAATGGTGATGGCCGGGATGAGCACTCCTCTCCAATTTGGAGTGTCGTACGCGCAACCCGCACCAGAGGCAGCCGCGACCGGCGCGATGGCAGACAAAGATACAGCCTTGAAGACGTTGGCAGACGCCAAGAAACGCTTCAGGTTCATGCGCAAGCATTCGTCACAAGATCCGCACGCGCAGGCGGATTTGGATGGCCAGATTAAGCAGATAAACGGCCTGACTGCCAAGCTGAAGAAGGGTGAAGATGTTCCACAGAGCGACGTTGACGCGGCAGTCGCGACGCCTCCGGGATTGCACTAAGAGAGAAAACTTGAGAATTGGCTGACGCGATAGATCGCGTTTAGCCGGTCCGGGCTAGCGATAGTGCGCTCGCTGGCCCGGATGTTCGTCTTTTCGATTCCGAAGAGTCCGGTCCTCCTCATTCGTGATCGTCACGCTTTTCTTTCTTTCGAACGGAGGGCGATTTCCTACCTTTCATTTTAGAAGGAAGAAGGACGAGCGGGAGAGGAAGGGGCGGCGGCGCGGCGTAACCGCCGGCAATTGCCGCATTTACAAAACCATTTACATCCGACCCTTTTTCGCTCCCCTAGGCGCAAGAAAACCTAGTATAATCAAGGCGGGGAGGGGTGACTGAGCGGTTAAAAGTACCGGTCTTGAAAACCGGCAGGGATGAAAGTCCCTCGTGGGTTCGAATCCCACCCCCTCCGTTCAGCCCAGAGGCTGCCGGCCCGGGTTATCGAAGAGCTGTTGAGTCGGGGGGACCGGAACCGACTTTCTCATACAGCAGGGCGGCCAACGATGGCCGGATCACGTCGCGGTGGAAATGTCCGAATTCTCCGGCGACTCGATAGTTCGCTTCGATCCAGTGGAAGGTCTTCTGATAGTAGTCGATACCGAAACTGCGCGCTCCGTATTCAGGGGTATCCCGGGCCGTCAACAAAATATACTCGGGAGCCGCCCGGTTAAGGTCAGCGATGAACGAGTCCTCCTGCGCTGGAGATAGAAATCCCGGCAAAATTGTATGCCACCTGCTTGGCGCATCGGTACCGGCAAAGACATAGAAGACAGGAGCCTCGGGGAGCAGGACGACCTGGCGGCCCTGCCGCTCCTGCGCGGACATAAAAGCGAGGATTTGCTGCGCGGTGATCGCTTCATCAGGAGCCATGTAAAAGGCGCCCCAGCTTGTTTCCAGTTTACCGTTGTCAGGTGCGGTTCCGGAACATAGGCAGATGACTGCGAGCATCAGAACTTCCGCGGCCAACATGTAGCCTACCAATCGGCGCTGCCGATCGGGCGAAAGCGTCGGTGTAGCCGCCTTGATGCATCGAGAAATAGCGATGATAAAAATCAGGAAGAGCGGCATCGAGTAGTAGACATTGAAATTGAAAGGCTCGACTTCGGCTAAAACACGAAGGGCGGGTAAGAGGGCGAACAGCGCGAACGCGACTTCGGCGAAACGCCGGCGGTCGTCCTTCAGGATCATTCCGTAAGTTGAGTATGCGAGAAACCCACAACCTATGAAGAACATCCCGACGGGGAAAACCAGGAGCATAGCCAGATTTTTCGTCATGAATTCCAGCAGGTGAGGGTGAGGTGGCAGCACTGACCCCAGATGAACGAACCGATGGAATAGCACGAGGGTGACCAATATCGCCGCTGCGATTTTGCTCGCTTTCAGATTCGCTTTCGCCAGAAAAAACCACAGCATGAGAGTGACTGCCGCGAGAAGAATCCGGTTGATCAGCTCGCCCAGAATAAAGCGCTCGCCGAACATGGAGTACAGCGTAGGCCCGCCGGTGTGGCTGAAATAAGATCCCGGTCCCAGCCAGTTGCCGTTAACCATGACATCAGGTGTCACCTTCCAGAAAAACCATCCGTAAACTCCAACCCAGAGCACGATGCCTGGAATGGACGCGGCAAATCCGCGGAGTAGGGGGCGGAGCGAGCGCTGCAGTATCGCCTCCATAACGATGACGAAAGCCAGCATCAGGTAACACGCCACGCCGAATTCCAGCTTGCAGAGCAGGGCCATACCGGCTGCCAGCCCTGCCATCAACATGTTGTAACCGCTCCAGTCCAGGACGTGCCTCAGCGTGAACCACGCGCATAGCAGGCCCAACAGCAAGCCCATCGTGGCTCCGTAGGAATATGGGAACGGGAAGTTGAAAATCGCTGGTCCAAACCCTACCAGTAGCAACGCCACGGCCGCCGTCAGTCCCGCCGCGCGGCTCTCGAGCATCGCGCCCAGCTCGAACAACAGCAATGCGCACCCGATAGCTATCGCGATTCCGAATAAATAGAAGACCACCAGATGCTGCCCGAAGATCTCGATCAGCAGCGCGCCAAGGTAGGGAGGCAGCGGTCCGTAGGGGTAGAAGATGTCGCGGTAGAGCAGCTTGCCGCGCAGAATTTCGTAGGGTACGTAGAGCTCCTTGCCACAGTCGACTTGTATATCTCCCCAATGCCCCCAGGTCAGGACGGCAACCAGCAATGCTACGGCGCCGATGCTTCCACGCAACGCCGCGTCCTCGCAGCCGTGAAGCAGCGAACGTAGTGAGGCGATGCCACGCTTGAGTTCGGCGGACCAAGGCAATCGTGCCGTCTGATCCGCGGCCGCAATCCCGTCTATTTGAACTCGCGCAGCCACCATCAGATCTCCATCAGGATTCGGAGGAAAGGCCGGCTAAAGGTGCCTTCTCGGTAACAGGGGCGGGATGCGTTCGAAGTTAAATCTGACCTTTTAGGCGAATCGCACAGCTAAAATATCGAGCCGCGCGAAATAAGGCCTTTTGCGGACTGAGCAGCGTAGTTTTGGACTCCGACGGATAATATTCCGCCGAGGTCCATCGTCATTCAGCACGACTTACCTTTTCATCAGAATCTCATGCCCGTTCGTATAGCCGAGCACGGAGCTTTGTATCGAGCAGTCTACGAATCCATTGGCTGGATCACGAATATACGCCAGGTAACCAGCCGCCGATTCCTTCTCGCTGTTGTCGCTGGCGATGACGCTGCCGCTCACAAGCCGTGGCGCGAGCAAGCTGCATATCGGCAGATAATGCGCCTTGGTACCGTCGAGGAATAACAAGTCTACTCGCTCCGGCAGGTTCGTCCGGAGGCTCTCCAGGGCGTCGCCGGTCCGAATTTCGACCCATTCGTCCAGCCCGGCGGCAATGATATTCCGATGCGCCTGTTCGGCCTTGGCGGATTGAAACTCTGTCGTGATCACTTTGCCGCCGCCATTATCTTGCAACGCCGCTGCCAGGAATATCGTGGAAATGCCAAATGACGTTCCGAACTCCACAATCGTGCGCGCATGCGATAGCCGAGCGACAAGATACAAAAGCGTGCCGAAATCCGGCAGCACCGGAAGATAGGCTCCGCGCATCTTCTCGTAGAAACCCGGCTCGCTGTCGTCCAGCCCTTGTTCTCCGGCCGCCTCGAGCATGGGCAGGTCAGTCGTCATTGCGTCGTTGTATAGATGCTCAAGTACTGCTTGAACTTTCGGCGCGAAATTCGGTCGCAATAGCGGCGTGGACATCGGCAAATCCTCCTCGGCGGCCATCGATAGGCTCGCTTTGAGATAAAATATGAGCTATTTTTCAGTTTCACAACTCGCATTTTGCCCCTCCAATTTTCGTTGAGCAGGATGATGCTAACGCCTCGGAAACAGCCGGTTCAGAAACGTTCGGTCGCTACTGTCGCCGCCATTCTTGAGGGTGCGGCTCAGGTTTTGGAGCGTCATGGAACCGACGGCTTCACGACCAATGCCATAGCAAAGCGGGCTGGCGTCAGCATCGGCACGCTCTACCAGTACTATCCCGACAAGAATGCCGTCGCGGCTGCCCTCAGCCGGGCGGTCAGGGCCGCGCTGGTCGAACGCATCGCGAACGCGGTGGAAGGCGCGCGAGGACTTCCATTAAGGGAGGGATTGCGGCTCCTTGCGACCGTTGCTCTTCAAGGCGACGCCGAGCGTCCTCGTTTCGCACGGGCGCTTGATGCGCTTGAAGATCATCTTGGACTGTATGAGGAGGGTGCGGCCATCAACAGCGAAATGACGGCTCAAGGTGTGCAATTTCTTAAGACGAAGATCAAAGGATTCTCAGCTGCCGAACTAACGGCCGCGGCCGATGACATGATAGCAATCGCAAGGGCTCTCGCTGATGCGGAGATGCGTCGAAACGCCGTCTTGGGAGACGATCTTGTCGAAAGAGTTGTGTCCCTCTGGCTGGAGCTTCTTCGCAGTCGCCTACAGCTTTCGCCTCGTGGACTCGTCAGGCATAGGAGCGAATAGCATATGGACGGCCAGGCAGGAGTCCCGCAGAAGGCTGCCCTCGTCGATTACCTCGCGGCTGAGCGGACTCTTCTTGCGTGGATTCGCACGGGACTGGCGCTGATGGGATTCGGTTTCGTGGTCGCGCGCTTCGGACTGTTCCTCCAGCAACTCCAGGCCATTCAGCATGCTGCCATAGATAGGTCCTTCGGATTCTCACCATGGTTCGGCACCGCCCTTATCGCGGTTGGAGTAGTCGTGAACATTCTTGCCGGATGGAACCACCTCCAGCTGGTCCGGGAGTTGGATCTCGGTGAAACCTCACACTCCCGTCCTTCGACCCAGGCAGTCGCGATTGCCTTCTTCCTCGCCCTGGTAGGACTCGCGATGGGGGTTTATCTCATTTCGATCCGAACCTACGTTCATTAGAGAGATCGTTGCTCGCGTCCATGATGAGACCGGCCCGGGGCACGTAACCGTCGGTGCCGTTGCTGTCAAAGTTCCATAGAACTGATTCGGTCCTGGTGCGTGAGCAGGACGAAGGCGGTTCGACTGACCGTGGGAAGGGGTGAAATTCGCGTTAAGCTGCAAAAAATGCGCGCTTGTGCGGGCATCTAATGTCATACTGCTGCGGGACCGATGACCACATTTCCGCCCGGCGCCGATTTCTATCGCGTCGCGCGACCAAGGATTGATTCGTTTGAACTCCGTTTACAGCATCGCCAACGCCTTTCTGCTCGTTTACGTCGGCTTGTTCCCGATCATCAACCCCATCGGCGGCGCGCCGATTTTTCTCGGCCTGACTCGCCACTGCACCGACCCGGAACGCAATGCACTCGCCTTCCAGGTCGCACGCAACAGCCTTTTCCTTCTCATCGGTTCGTTGCTCGCAGGTTCGTACGTGCTTGAGTTCTTCGGCATCACGGTGCCCATCCTGCGCGTCGCCGGCGGAATCATCGTGACCGCCACCGGCTGGACTCTGCTCCAGGAAGGCGCTGAAGAGGACGAGCGCAACGCCCACAAACCCGTTATACCAACCGACGCTTTCTATCCGCTCACGATGCCGATAACCGTCGGCCCCGGCTCGATTGCAGTAGCAGTCACGCTCGGCAGCCAGCGCCCGAGCGGTGACATGAACCTGACCACCCCCGCCGGCAACTTGACCCAGCTCGCGCTGCTCGGCGGCGCGGCCATCGCTGGCGTCATCGCGATCGCGGTGACCATATATGTGTGCTACCGATTCGCCGAAGGCACCGTCGGCGCGCTCGGCGTTCAGGGCACCAACGTCCTCGTCCGCCTCTCCGCCTTCATCCTCTTTTGCATAGGCATCGGAATCGTCTGGAACGGCTATAGTGCATTAACCGCGTTGCCGGTTAGTCACTGAACTCTCCGCCACAAGCTTTGGAGAAAAATATGTCACTTCACAAAAAACATAATCCTGACCGCAAGATGCTCGACGTCATCTACGCCTCCAACGACCCTTCGCTGTCGGTTCCCAAGCACCAGATTCCCCGCGAGGAGCGTTCGCCACGAACCGCCTACGCGCTCATCCACGACGAACTGCTGCTCGACGGCAACTCCCGCCAGAACCTCGCGACCTTCTGCACCACCTGGATGGAGCCCGAGGTGATCGCGCTGATGAACGAATGCATCGACAAGAATATGTGCGACAAGGACGAGTATCCGCAGACTGCCGAGATCGAGGCGCGCTGCGTTCACATCCTTGCCGATCTCTGGAATTCCCCCGACGGCCTCAACACCATCGGCTGCTCGACCACCGGCTCCAGCGAAGCCGCGATGCTCGGTGGTCTCGCCGCCAAATGGCGCTGGCGTGCGAAGCGCCGCGCTGAGGGCAAGCCCACCGACAAGCCGAATCTGGTATGCGGCGCAGTGCAGGTATGCTGGCACAAGTTCGGCCGTTACTTCGACGTCGAGGTCCGCGAGGTCCCGGTTGAAGGCGATCGTTTCCTGATGGGCCCCGATGAAGTACTCGCCCGATGCGACGAAAACACCATCATGGTCGTCCCCACCCTCGGCGTCACGATGTCCTGTCAGTACGAACCGATCCAGGAAATCGCGATGGCCCTCGACAAGCTCCAGAAGAACACCGGCCTCGACATCCCGATGCACATCGACGCCGCCAGCGGCGGTTTTCTCGCTCCCTTCTGCGAGCCCGACCTCGCCTGGGATTTTCGCAACCCGCGCGTCAAGTCCATCAACACCTCGGGTCACAAGTTCGGTCTCGCCCCGCTCGGTGTAGGCTGGATAGTATGGCGTGACCACGCCGATCTGCCCGAGGATCTTGTTTTCAGCGTCAACTATCTCGGCGGCGACATGCCGACCTTTGCGCTCAACTTTTCGCGCCCCGCCGGCCAGGTCGTCTGTCAGTACTACAATTTTCTCCGCCTCGGCTTCGAGGGTTATCGCAAAATCCAGAACGCCTGTTACCGCACCGCCCAGCACATCGCCGCCGAGCTCGCCCGCATGGGTCCCTTCCACGTCATCCACGACGGCCACGGCGGAATTCCCGCCGTCTGCTGGACGCTCAAGGAAGGCGTCAACCACGGCTTTACGCTTTACGATCTGTCCGATCGGCTGCGCGGCCGCGGATGGCAGGTGCCGGCCTACTCGATGCCGCCCAACCGCGAAGATCTCGTAGTCCAGCGCATCCTGGTCCGCCACGGCGTGAGCCGCGACCTCGGCGATCTTCTACTCGAGGACATTCGCCGCTCGATAGCGCTGTTCGAGAAGCATCCCGTCTCGCAGCCGCTGACCGAAAACGAAGCTGGCGGCTACAATCACAACTGACGATGCCGAATCTGACTTGCACGATCTCCCAGTCCTTGATGAACGCCCTGCAAACGCGGGTGCGCACCACCGGCGAGCCGCTCGATCACATCGTCATGCGCGCGCTCGCCGGCTACCTCGAGGTTCCACACGCCACTCTGTTCCAGGTTTCGACCTCCGGCGCTCTGGTCGAGGGTATCTCGCAGGGTGTCGTCACGGTCGGTGAGTTGAAGCGCCACGGCGACCTCGGCCTCGGCACCTACGCCGATCTGGACGGCGAAATGGTAGTGATTGATGGGCGTTTCTGGCGAGTTCCGGGAACCGGTGCAATCCGCGAGGCCGCCGACTCCGATCTCGTCCCCTTCGCCGTAGTCACCCGCTTTCGCCCCGATCGGACCGTCGAACTGGCTAATGTTACATTAGTTGACAAGTTGCTCGCAGAACTCGACTTGCTGCGCAATTCGAACAACCTTTTTTTCGCGGTGCGAATCGACGGCCGCTTCAGCCACGTCCATACGCGCGCTGTCTGCAAGCATGCCGGAGTCGGCCTCGTCGACGCTGCGGCAACTCAGTCGGAGTTCGACTTCCACAACATCGCGGGAACGATCGTCGGCTTCTGGACTCCGGCCTATGCAAAGACCGTCAACATCGCAGGATGGCACCTGCATTTCCTGAGCAACGATCGCTCGGGCGGCGGCCACGTCCTCGACCTCGCCGCAACCAACCTCAAGGTTCAGGTCCAGCACCTCGACGACTTCCGCATGGCGATCCCCGAAAGCCCGGAATTCCTGAAAGCAGATCTAACCCAGGACCCAACCAAAGCCCTGAACAAAGCCGAACACTAATTTTGGATCTGGTTTTGGCGGTTAGGTTCCCTGCCTCCTACCTCTACCCCCGGGAGAGGTCGGCGCGCCCTCCGGCGCGCCGGGTGAGGGCGCCCGCTTCCACCTCAGGCCCTCGCCACCCTCATCGCCGAGCCGAACGCGAACGCCTCCGCGCCGGCGCCGCCTTTCCCCGCCGCGCCAGCAGATTCATCCCCTCGATCAACGCCGCAAACCCCATCGCCGAGTAGATATACCCCTTCGGAATATGGAAGCCGCTGCCCTCGGCCAGCAGGTTCATTCCAATAAGCAGAAGAAATCCCAGCGCCAGCATCTTGATCGACGGATGCCGGCTGATGAACTCCGCAATCGTTCCCGACACCATCAGCATCGTTGCGATCGCGACCATCACCGCGACGACCATCACCCAGATTTCGTCCACCGTGCCGACCGCCGTGATCACGCTGTCAATGGAGAACACCACGTCGAGGACGACGATTTGAATGATCACCCGCCGCAGCGTCGGCCGCGCGGGCGCGTCGTCATCATCAGCGTCGTGCGCCGCTTCCAGTTGTTCGTTGATTCCGTGCGCCGCCTTGTATAGCAGAAAGAGTCCGCCGCCGATGAGGATCACGTCGCGCCACGAGACGCCGTGAGCGCCGACGAAGAAGACCGGCTGCGTCAGATCCATCATCCAGTCGATGGTCGCGAGCAGCGCCATCCGCGCTCCCAGCGCCAGCGCGAGACCGATGCGCCGGGCCTGTACCCGCTGGCGCGCCGGCAGCCGGTCCGCGAGAATCGCGATGAAGACGAGGTTGTCGATGCCGAGAACAATCTCGAGCACGATCAGCAATAGCAGGCTGCCGATTACCTCAGTCTCGATCATCACGCGCTATCCTGACACGCTGTCTTTGCTCGCGACAATTGCGCGACGACACACACATGCCAGAGCCACAGGAACAGGTAGATTCGCGCGCGGTGCTGACGCTGCTGATCGTGCTCAGCGTCGTCGCCGGCGCCACCGACATCATCAGCTTCCTCGGTCTGGACGGTCTGTTCACCGCGCACATCACCGGCAACCTCGTCATCCTCGCCGCGCACCTCGTCGTCGGCGATCCCGCAACCCTCGCGCCGATGCTCTCCGTGCCCGTCTTCATCATCGTGATCATCCTGACCAAAATGCTGGCAGGCCGCCTCGAGTCGAGCGGCATCGCCAGTCTGCGTCCGCTGCTTATACTTCAGTTCGTCCTGATCGCCGGATTCCTCGCTTTATGCATCGTGGCCGGCCCCGGCATCAATCCGAACGCAATGAACGCAATCATCGCGGGCATGCTTGGAGTCTGTGCGATGGCGGTACAAAACGCACTCGTACAAGTCTCGCTGAAGGGCGCGCCGTCGACCGCTGCGATGACCAGCAACGTAACGCGCTTCGCGATGGACCTCGGCGAACTATGTATCCGCGACAATCCCGCATCCGCCGCTGAAGCGCGCAAGAATGTTGCGCGCGTATTGCCGGTGATAATCGGCTTCGCCGCCGGCTGCGCTATAGGCGCGGTCGCCGAAGCCCGCTTCGGCATGCGCTCGCTGGCGCTCCCAGCCGCCCTGGCCCTGCTGGCATGCGCCCTCGGATTCAGCGTCCCCGGGTGACTCCGGGAATTACTGGCCGAGTTCGCGGCGCTTAGTTGAAGGGCGGCCAGCTGGGGCGTAGTTTGTCCTTGGGCTTAGCAGCCACTCCAAAACAGAGGCATCACATGGCCAATACACCCGAGCAAATCTCCACGGCGCAGGCGGCCGAATTAGTCCGCGATGGCGATACGGACAGGCTGATCGCGGATCCTCGCGCGATCGACGAATTCAATCAGTCCATCATCAAGGAATTTCGCGCGAATCAGGGCAAGGTCGGCGGTCCGTTTGAAGGGGTGCCGGTCTTGTTGCTGACGATGACTGGTGCCCGGACGGGCCGAACCCTGGTGCGCCCATTGTGCTACTCGCGCGACGGCGATCGCCTCGTGATAATCGCCTCCTACGGCGGCGCGCCGCGAAATCCGCCCTGGTATCATAATCTCGTTGCGAATCCCGTCGTGACAGTTGAGGACGGCACTGAAAAGTTTAAGGCGAGAGCTACGGAAGTCCATGGCGCCGAGCGGGATCGCCTCTTCGCCGAGGCGGCCAAGCTGATGCCGCTCTTCGCGGAGTATCAGAACAAGGCCAAGCGCCAGATCCCGCTATTAGTCCTGACGCGGATCGCTGGATGAAAAGTTGGGTGACCCTCATTACGTCATCTAGCACCCTTTGTCTCCTCGCCCTGCAGAGCTGTGCGTAAGCTGGGCGCGTGCGTTTCGGAGGAGAGACAGAATCTTGAATCGCGGGCGCAGTAGCCCGCTGTATAAGGACCCTCACCTTCATCCGCTCCCTTGCAGGGAGAGGAGACAGAAAAGATCCTAACCCCTAAGCCCTTCCCGCGCGGGAAGGGGAACCGGATTTGGGGGAGAAGGTTCTGCTCCTTACTTCACGTAGCGTTCTTGTGATTTGATCCGGCGCGGGCAAGCTCTGTTCTCATCGCCGCGAGGTGACACATGGCGAATACGCTCGATGATCGGATGCTGGGTTTGATCGACGCCTACTGGCGGGCGTCGAACTATTTGACCGTCGGTCAAATATATCTGCGCGACAATCCGCTCGTGCGCGAGCCGTTAAAGGTCGAACATATCAAGCCGCGCCTGCTTGGCCATTGGGGAACTTCGCCCGGCCAGAATTTCATCTACGTGCACCTGAACCGACTCATTTGTGAGCAGGATGCCGACGTTATTTATATATCCGGTCCCGGTCACGGCGGCCCTTCCCTCACTTCGCATACGTGGCTCGAAGGCTCGTACACCGAGGTCAATCCGAAGGTCACGCAGGATATTCGCGGGATGCGCCGTCTCTTCATGCAATTTTCTTCGCCCGGTGGCGTGCCCAGTCACGCGGGTCCGCATGTTCCCGGTTCGATTCATGAAGGCGGCGAGCTCGGCTACTCGCTGGTGCACGCGTTCGGCGCGGCGTTCGACAATCCCAAGCTGATGGTCGCGTGCGTGATCGGGGACGGCGAGGCGGAAACCGCGCCGCTCGAAGGGGGATGGAAGGGGGTCAAGTTTCTCAATCCGGTGCGCGACGGCGCCGTGCTCCCGATTCTTCATCTCAACGGCTATAAGATTGCGGGTCCGACCGTGCTCGCCCGCTGCAAGGACGAGGACATCCGCAAGCTGCTCGAAGGGCATGGCTACGATGTGCATTTTCTCGAGGGCGACGATCCGATGATGATGCATCAGGAGTTCGCGTCGATCCTCGACAATTGTTACGGCGCGATTCGCGCGATCCAGGACGAAGCGCGGCGCAATGGACTGCATCAGCTTCCGCGATGGCCCGCGATCGTTTTGCGCACGCCCAAAGGATGGACCGGGCCGAAGTACGTGGACGAGGTGAAAATAGAAGGCACCTTCCGCGCGCATCAGGTGCCGCTGTCGGGAGTGCGCGAGAATCCCGATCATCTGCGCATCCTCGAGGAATGGATGCATGGCTATCATCCCGAGGAACTGTTCGATCACGACGGCCGGCTGATCGAAGAGTTGCGCGCGATCGCGCCGAAGGGCCGGCGCCGGATGGGCGCCAACCCGCACGCCAACGGCGGCCTCGTCACGATCTCGCTAGATATTCCGTCGTTCGCCGACTACGCGATCCCGGTGGACGTGCCGGGTTCGGCGCAGGTTGAATCGACGCGGCCGCTGGGCAAGATGCTGCGCGACATTTTCAAACGCAACGCGCGGCAGGGTAACTTCCGCCTGTTCTGTCCCGACGAAACCAATTCCAATCGCCTCGGCGACGTGTTCGAAGTCGAAAATCGATGCCTGGTCAGCGAAATCATCCCCGAAGACGATCATGTTTCGGTCGACGGCCGCGTGATGGAAGTGCTGAGCGAGCATTCGCACCAGGGCTGGCTCGAAGGCTACACCCTGACCGGCCGGCACGGACTGTTCGCGACCTACGAGGCGTTCGCGATGATCGTCGATTCGATGGTCACGCAGCACGCGAAGTGGCTGAAGACCTGCGTCACCGAACTGCCGTGGCGCAAGCCGATACCGTCGCTCAACTACCTGCTCACCTCGACCTGCTGGCGCAACGATCACAACGGCTTCAGCCACCAGGGCCCCGGCTTCATCGACACGCTGGTCACCAAGCAGGGCGTCATCTCGCGCATCTACCTGCCGCCCGACGCGAACTGCCTGCTGTCGGTCGCGGATCATTGTTTGCGCAGCAGGAATTACATCAACCTGATCGTGATCGATAAGCAGCTTCATCCGGTGTGGCTCGATATCGACGCCGCGCGCGAGCACTGCTCGATGGGCGCGACCAACTGGCGATGGGCCGGAACCGAAGACGGCAAGGAGCCCGACGTGATCCTGTGCGCGGCCGGCGACATCGCGACCGAGGAGACGATCGCGGCGGCATGGCTGCTGCGCCGGGACATCCCCGACCTGCGGGTGCGGGTGGTCAACATGGTCGATCTGATGCGGCTGTGGCCGCCAGACATGCATCCGCACGGAATGACGAAAGCTTACTTCGAGGAACTATTTACCCTCGACAAGCATGTGGTCTTCGCCTTCCACGGCTATCCGGGCGCGATTCACCAGGTGCTGCACGGGCGCCCCAATCCTCATCGCTTCCACGTGCGCGGTTTCGTCGAGGAAGGCACCACCACGACGCCATTCGACATGCTGGTGCTCAACCGGACCAGCCGCTATCACTTATGTATCGAAGCGCTGCGGCGGCAGTCGCGAATCACCGACCGGGCGCATGAGCTGATCGCGTACTACAATGAAGCGCTGGACAAGCATCGCAAGCACGTGGTCGAACATCTCGAAGACCTGCCCGAAGTGCGCAACTGGAAGTGGGAAAATAACTAGCGGCGGGAATCGGTGACAGCCTTGGCCAGCGCGCAGACGATTCTGTGCCTTAACGTCGGATCGTCATCGTGCAAGTTCTCGCTCTACGAACACGGCGACAAGCTCGTCGCCGCGGGCGAGGTCGATCGCATTGGGCTCACCGGCGGCGTGCTGAAGATGCACGATGGCGACGGGAAAACGATCGCCGAAGATCGCCTCGACTGTCCCGATCCTCGAAGCGCGATCGACTCGCTGTTCGACGCCATGAAACGCAAGTCGGTGCCCGAGGCCAACGCCGTCGGCCATCGCGTAGTCCACGGCGGCGCAAGTCATATCGCACCCGAGCGCGTCACTCCCGCCCTGATGGCGGACCTCGAGCGGCTCATCCCGTACGCCCCGAATCACATGCCGGGCGCGATCGCCGGCATGCAATCAATCACGACCCGCTTTCCCGAGCTGCCGCAGGTCGCCTGCTTCGACACCGCGTTCCATCGCAAGATGCCGCAAGCGGCAGAGCGCTTCGCGCTGCCGTCCGCGTTCTATGATGAGGGGCTGCGCCGCTACGGCTTCCACGGCATCTCGTGCGAATACATCATGCACGCGCTCGGGCCGTCGCGCCCGGCGAAAATAGTAATCGCGCATCTCGGCAACGGCGCCAGCATGACCGCAGTGCGCGACGGCGTCGGCATAGATACCTCGATGGGCCTGACGCCGACGGGCGGCTTCATGATGGGCACGCGCACGGGAGATTTGGATCCGGGAGTCCTGCTGTACCTGATGAACGTGAAGGGACTTGATGCGCGTCAATTGGAAGACCTGGTTAATCGGCGCTCAGGGTTGTTGGGAGTGTCCGGCATCAGCTCCGATATGAAAACACTGCTGGACCGCCGCGCAACCGCGCCGGCAGCGGCAATCGCAATAGAAATGTTCTGCTACCAACTGCGCAAACAGACAGGCGCATTCGCGGCCGCGTTAGGCGGCCTCGACCTGCTGATCTTCACCGGCGGCATCGGCGAACGAGCCTCCGCAATCCGCGCCGAAGTATGCGCCAA
>Ga0302326_10016551_pt1 | contig 15425 bp, 15 predicted proteins | sample Palsa_T0_3_FD_202264 | JGI IMG/M metagenome (GOLD analysis project Ga0302326, IMG submission 202264) | Peat permafrost microbial communities from Stordalen Mire near Abisko, Sweden - Palsa_T0_3 | ecosystem: Environmental > Terrestrial > Soil > Palsa > Peat permafrost | place: Sweden: Abisko...
GACGAGTTCTGCCGCCGCCGCTGCTACACCTACGCGGAAAGGGACGCGGCCATCAACAAGATTCTGGGCATCACCCCGGTGGACCAGAGTGAAACCGTCCCAGTGGAACCCACCCCTCCGACCTTTGACCCAGGCGCGACCGAGTCAGACCTGGTCAACCCTGGTCAAAGCTAGTCAAACCTTAGTCAAAGCTGGTCAAATCAAAATGAAAAAATATTGCCCATAGCCAAACGGGGATGGCTCCGCAGAGCGTCGCCCTACCGCCTCGCCTTTTCGCTGAAGGATCGCCCTTTTCGCCAAGGATTGGGGCTTCCGCAGCCAAATGATCTTGGCGGGAGGGAGCAAGCGGTCAAAAGGCCCTTTTGGAAAAACGAACCCATTTTGGCCAGTTGGAAGCGCATTTGCCCTGCGTTTTTGCATTAAGTTGAAGTTGATCCTACGGTGAACGTGCCACCGTTGGTGTAGGCCGTCACTCATTGAGCGAATTGACCTGAAAATCAAGGGCCTGAAACCCTTTTCTTGCGCGTTTGTGGTTGCTTGGGTTGTTCCGGTTTGGATAATCTCACTCCACAAAAATGGCAAAGGGAATAATTCCCGAATTCTGTCGAACGAAGCATGGCATGGCTTGTTTTTTGATGCGCATGGGGCTGGCGTTGCTTTGCTTTCTGCCTCCTGCCCTTTTGGCGCAGTCGAACGCCACGGCGGCGGACTCCCAACAAGCCGCGGAAGACAAGGAAAACTGCACCCATAATTTGAAACTCATTTACGATGCCATCCAGGCCTACCGGAACGACCACAAGGAACTACCCAATTGGCTCTCCGACCTCGTCCCGCAATACATCAATGACGCCAATATTCTCATCTGCCCGGTCTGCAAACGAACCGGCGAAATCGAATCCGGCGCCTTGGCCGACCCCAAAATTCCCAGTTCTTACTTTTACGAATTTTGCCCCCTGCCGCTGGGAAAGCGTGACGCCCCCAATGATCCCACTAAAACCCGCCGCGATTGGAAACGCAGACAAATGGGACTGGCCGGTTCGATCGTGCCTATTGTTCGTTGCCGGCATCACGGGGTGACTCTCAATCTGGCCTTCGACGGCCGCGTTTATGAAAGCCCATCGATGTGGGAGGATAATCTCACCAACCAGATGGACATCGCCGAACTCAAGCCTCAACGGATCTTTGCCTCCTCCTCATCATCCTCAAATCCGAAGGCGGTCTTTTACCCCCCGCGCGACCCTCAGACCAAGCCAAACCTCATCGATCTCTCCTCTTACTACAATGCGTCCCTGACCGAATCGTGGCACGGCAACTTGAACAACGACCTGTCCTCGCTGCCCACCGGAACGCAGGAATTTGTCGGCGTGGAATATGACGTGCGCGGGATTATTCAAGCGGGCGGCCAATCTCCCGCCGCCAAACCTTTCCCGGCGCGGATCAATGGGATAAAAATTCATCAAAAGTGCGCGCGCCTGCATTTTCTGCATTCGGCGGCCTTTGGATCTGTGGGCGACGAAGGCACGCAGGTGGGCAGTTATGTCCTGCATTTCGCCACCAATCAGATGCAGTTGGAAATCCCCATCATCTACGGACGCGATGTCCGCAATTGGCACAAGATGGCCGGCGAAAAACCGGCGGAGGGTTTGTCCGTGGCCTGGACCGGCACCAACGTCGTCAGCGCCGCCTCGCACAATTTCATCCGGCTCTTCAGCACCACCTGGGTCAATGTGGCCCCAAGCGTGGAAATCGAAAGCATCGATTTCGTTTCCAGCATGGGCAAAGTGGCGCCGTTTCTAATCGCCATCTCCGTGGAGTAATTCATGAGAGCCAGCCTCATTTTTCCCGCGACTCGAATCTGGATTTTGGCGCTGGCGCTCCTGCTGCCGCCCGCGCAAAGCTATGCCGATCCAATCCGCGTGACGACCTGGGATTTGCAACCCGGCCCCGCCGCCGGCACGAATGTGTTGTCGCATGAATTTCAACAAAATCTGGCCACGCAAGCGGCCGAGGCGCTGAGAAAATTGCGCCCCGATGTCATCCTGCTGCAACAAGTCGCCGGGTGGGAGACTTGCCTGCAAATCGCGCAAGCCTTGAAGCCGGAAACTTACCATATTGCAATATGTTCCTCCTTCCGCGACCCCTTAAACAAGATCTCAGGCGGCCAGGTCGCGATTCTTTCCAAAGCCAAATCCTATCTTGCTTGGTCGGAACCTTGGCGGATCGGCGGTCCATCACAGGTGGAACAGGGAGGGTTCGCGTTTGCCGCCATACAGTTGGGCGGCAAAAACATCGGCTTTTTTTCCATCCAACTCAGCGACGGCGGGATTGGTCTGCGAAAGGCCCGCGACGAATCGGCTTCGCAATTACTCAAACAAATCGATGCGCTGCACAACTGGAGCGTCAACCGGCTCCAGGCCATCATCGTGGCGGGTCATTTTGGCGAAACTCCAGGCGATTTGCGTTTGGAACAAATCGGCTTTGACAACGCCTTCGCCGGGGCCGCGACGCTGGATTCTATTCTTACGAGGGACGCCGGCCGGGTCGATTCACCGCGGATGACTCAAATCGCTCTATGCGAACATGAAGCCGTGACATGCGAGATGGATTTGACCGCGCCGAAAGCTCTTCCGGCGCGCCCGCCACCAGCAGCCCTGGCAAACGCAACCAGGCCCCAGAACAACTTGCAAAGCCTGTCATGGCTCGCGGGAGGTCTGGTGATCGGCCTGGCGTTTCTCGTCCTTGCCCGAAAACTTGCCCGGCGACCGGAGTTGACAGCCACGACGCTCGTGAGCATCGCGCCTCCGCCCGCCGATCAAATCATTGTCGCGCGGCCGCCCCAAAGCCGGCCCTATGTGCATATCGAGACGGAAGGCTCCACGCAAACGCAGTCGCAAAGCTGGCGCCCTCCGCCGGAAGCCGGATGCGTTTCCGCCCCAATGCCGGCGGCGGTGCGGGCGGGCGTCATCGCGAACCTCAGCCGGTGGCTCAAGCAGAAAATGGTTCAGCGGTTGGTTTCGGATCGCGCCCAATTGCTGGCGACGCAACAAGCCGCCGCGCGCAAGTTGCAGACGGTGGACCAGCGCCTCGCAAAAGTCGAACGCCAGATACGGCAGATCAACCAGCAGTACGAACAGCGAATTGACGCCCTTCTGAACGAGCTTGACACCGCCAAGGAAGAGAACCGCGAATTGATCCGCGACAAAATCGCGCTCGTCAAAGCCGAAATGGAAAAAGCCCAACGCGATGCTGGAGCCCCAACCAAAGAACATCAGCAGTCTTGATCCGATTGGATTCACTCTTAGCCGCAACGATGCATTCAACAGGAGCGAACAGAGGACACAGAGAAAAACAGCGGCAGCCACAGATGAATACCGATCAACACAGACAAGAAGCCGCTAGGTTCCCTTTGTGTATCTGTGTTGATCTGTGTGAGTCTGTGGCTCATTCAAAGCCAGGTGCTCGCAAATTAAACCGAATTGACTTTGCATTTTCGCTCTTTTTTTCTACGTTTCATTGCGATGACTAAACTGTCAAAGATTGGCTTTGGATTCATCCGCACCGGCTGCGTCGTGCTGCTGGCTTTCATGGGCCTGCTTCCATCCACTTTTGCGGTTGACACCAATGCCGCGGCCTTCACCGCAGAGGAATCCCTGCGCGCATTTCAGCAAATTCAGGAACAACTTCGCGACACTCGACTGGCCATCGCGAAAGATCGGCAGGAAGCCCAAGCCGCCGCCGCAAGCAACGCTCTCGCGCTGGAGCAACGATTGCGTTTGATGGAAAAAACCCTGGCCAATGAGCGCCTCGAAGAGTTAAGGGGTATGGAATCCTCGAACCGGATGATTCTCGCGGTCGCAGGTGTCTTCGGGACTCTGGGGGTGCTCGGGTTGCTTCTGGCGGTGTTTTTGCAATGGACGGCCATCCATCGCCTCGCCGCCGCCCGTCCAACTCAAGTCCTGGGCTTGGGTGAGTCCCAGTTGCCTCCGACCCACGCTCTGGAACAATCCAACGCCCGCTTCCTGGGCGTGATGGAACGATTGGAACAACGCATCCTCGAATTGGAAGCGTCCATCAAGCAGCCCCAATTCCTTCCCGAAAATGGCGCCACGAATGGAGACTCCAACGGCTCCGCCAACGCATCATCCCACGGGGAAATTTCGCATTCCGACGAGCCGGACAAATCAGGTTTGATCGACTTGTTGCTCGGCAAAAGCCAGACCCTTTTGAAACTGGACAAGCCCGAGGCCGCGCTTGGGTGTCTCGATGAAATCCTGGCCCTCAATGCCGGACTGGCCGACGCGTTGATCAAGAAAGGCGCGGCCCTCGAACGCCTGCAACGCTTTGACGAAGCCATCCAATGCTATGACCGCGCCATCGCCCAGGATAATTCCTTGACCATGGCTTATCTTTGCAAGGGAGGAGTGTTCAACCGCGTAGGACGATTTGCTGAAGCGCTGGCTTGCTACGAGCAGGCCCTCCAAAGGCCCGGCAAAGCGGCCAAGTGAGACAAGGAGCGGTTTGATTTCACGCGTCGCAGCGTAAACGGGTTATTGCTACATGAGACTCCGATGGGCAGCATGGCCGCCGATAAACGATCCGGCACGTCAATATGGAGCCAGGCAAAGAATACGAAGCGCGACTCGCACGTTGGAGCCGGACGGGCGATCATTACGAAATTTTGCACCGGCGCACAGGGAATCTGCGGCTGCTTTCGGCCGTCGCGCTCGTAGTGGTGGCTGTGCTTCTGCGCAATATTGTTCCCATCGGGTTTCTTTTTTGTGGAATTTTTGCGGGTGTTTTTCTCAGCGGTTTCGTCCACGACCGGATTCTGCAAAGAAGGGAGACCGCGCGGCGTCTGGCCGGGTTTTACAATAGAGGACTCGACCGCCTTGGAAATCGATGGTCCGGGAAAGGCTCGCCGGGGACGGAGTTTTTGGACAAACAGCATCCTTACGCCATCGACTTGGATATTTTTGGAACAGGCAGTCTTTTTGAACTTCTCAACACCGCCCAAACGCGGGCCGGCCGAACAACGCTGGCGCAATGGCTCCTCCATGGCGCGGATCATGGCGAGATTGTGGCGCGGCAAGCGGCCATCGACGAAATGCGAACCAAGCTGGATCTGCGCGAAGAACTGGCCGTACTGGCGGGAGATCCCAGCGCGCACATTAATACGGACGCGCTGACGACGTGGGCAGCGCAGCCGATCCACTTGCCGAGCACGCTACAGCGCCTCACCGCTTTCTGCTTTCCCCTCATAACGTGGTGTCTCTTGCCGTTGGGTGAGTTTCGTCTTTTCTCCATGGCGCTCGGAGTACAAGGTGTTTTCGCGCTGCTTCACAGGCGGGGCACGGAAAAAACCTTCTCCTCCATGACGCTGTCGGCGCGGGACCTGCGTTGGCTATCAGAACTTTTGGCGCGGTTGGAGAGTGAGAATTTTCGCGCTCCACGGCTGCAGGATTTGCAAACGAAATGGAAGCAGGACGGTGTATTCGCCTCGGCCAGCCTGCGCCGGCTTTCAAAGCTGGTGGACTGGGTGGACGCGCGCAGCAGCTTTTGGTTCGCCGTCATTGGGCCATTTTTCCTGTTTAAAACGCAGTTCGCCTTTTTGTTGGCGGCCTGCCACGCGCAGTACGCCCCGATGATCCAGGACTGGCTGCAGGGTCTGGGTGAAATGGAGGCGCTTTCCTCACTGGCTGGCTACGCTTACGAGCATCCGGCGGATGTCTTCCCAGAGTTGGTGGTCGATTCTGCTTCAGCCATAATTGAGGCGCAAGGTTTGGCCCATCCGCTCCTGGCCGAATCAAACGCCGTGCGAAACGACATACTCTTGAACACGAATCAACCATTGCACGTCATTAGCGGTTCGAATATGTCAGGCAAGAGCACGTGGTTGCGTGCGATTGGCGCAAATCTGGTCCTGGCAATGGGCGGCGCTCCCGTGCGCGCGCGCAAATTTCGGTTTACTACGCTGCAAATTGGCGCATCGATTCGCACCGTGGATTCCCTGCAAGAAGGCGTGTCGCGATTTTATGCGGAAATCAAACGCGTGCGGCAAATCATCGAAATGTCCGGCCAAGGCAGGCGGGTCCTTTTCCTGATCGACGAAGTGCTGGGCGGAACAAACTCGCACGACCGCCAGGTCGGCGCCGCGTACATTGTCAAAGCCCTGGTGGACCGGGGCGCCGTGGGATTGATTACCACTCACGATCTGGCGCTGACGCACGTTGTGGAGGAAGTGAAGCCGCCCGGCGCGAATTTTCACTTTGAAGATCAGCTCACAAACGGCAAACTCAGCTTCGACTACCGTTTGCAGCCCGGCGTAGTGAAGAAAAGCAATGCGCTGGAACTGATGCGCTCCATCGGGTTGGATGTGTAAAAGGCGGAGTTAAAGAACAACATGGACTTAAATATAAAACACGATGTTCGCGCGGTGGCGCGGCAATTCGATCTGCGCGGTGACTTTGTCACGGCGGAACTCTATGGCAGCGGTCATATCAATGACACCTATTGCGCCGTGTTCGATCAAGGAGGCACCCGTGTTCGTTATGTTGTGCAACGGATCAACCACCACATCTTTAAAAACCCAGCCGCCCTGATGGAAAACATTCGGCGCGTGACGGCGCATCTGGGCCACAAATCAGATGGACAAGCCGATCTCAGCCGCCGTGTTCTTACGCTGATTCCGGCGCGCGACGGCCAGCCGTTTTATTGCGACGCGCAGGGCAATCATTGGCGTGCTTATATTTTCATCGAGAAGGCGCGGACGTTTGATGCCGTCGAAAGCGCACAACAGGCCTTTCAGGCGGCGAAGGCTTTCGGACAATTCCAAAAGCTGCTGTCCGATCTGCCCGCGCCGCGCTTGCACGACACCATTCCGGATTTTCACCATACGCCAAAACGGTTTGCAGCCCTCGAAAAAGCGATCGAGGCCGATGTGGCGAACCGCGCGCAATGGGCGAAAGAAGAAATCGCATTCGCCGTGCGCCGCAAGGCCGCCACCAGCCTCCTGCTGGAGGCGAATTTGCCTGAGCGCGTCACGCACAACGACACGAAGTTCAACAACGTCATGCTGGATGACGTGACTGGCGAAGGAATTTGTGTGATTGACTTGGACACGGTCATGCCCGGCCTGGCGCTTTATGATTTCGGCGACATGGTGCGCACGACGACCAGCCCGGCCAAGGAAGACGAGCGCGATTTATCCAAAGTGACCATGCAATTTCCGATGTTCGAGGCGCTGGCGCGAGGCTATCTGGCGGCGGCGGATTTTTTGACGCCGTCGGAAAAAAAGCTTCTGCCGGTTTCCGGCAAGCTCATCACACTGGAAATCGGCCTCCGGTTCCTGACGGACTTTCTCGCGGGCGACACCTATTTCAAGGTCCATCGCGACGGTCACAATCTGGACCGCTGCCGCACGCAGTTCAAGCTGGTCGAGTCCATTGAAGCACAGGAGGCGGCCATGAACAAACTGGTGGAGTCCGTTTGAAATGAGAACGAAACGACTGAAAAGTCGATCGCGGCGGCCAAGGCTAGGCAAAAATACTAATGAATTCCCTTTTCCTTTCGGAATCGTTTCGCATCGGGGCCCCGATTGTCGTTGGATCTGTTTGGGTTTTTCATGGGCTTTATAGCAAAATTCTCAATCGAATTCCACGGCACCGTTTGATTGTCGCTAAGATCCTCGGCGCCGCGAACGCCGAAATTTCCACCAAGGTGATTGGCCTGCTCGAAGTGTTGCTGGGGCTTTGGGCCTTCACCGGATGGCAGCGTGCGGGTTGCGCCGTCGTGCAAACGGCGGCGATCATCGGCATGAATACTTTGGAAATTTGCTTGGCGCGTGGGTTACTGATTTCGGCGGCCGGCATGGTGATCTTGAATCTGGGCTTTCTGACTTTGGTTTGGCTTTGGGCGCTCTATTCTCAGAATTCTTGAGATCAGTGGAGCCAGTTTATTTGACTGAGTCCACATAGGGCGAAGAGTGCGGACAACAAGCCCCATACGAAGGTGCACAAAACATGCACGATAGTTTCCATCCTCTTGCCGCGCCAAAGCTCCCAGGGATAAATAAACCATTGAAATAAAAGCCGAATCATCCAGAACACCGAAAAAGACCAAGCCAGCCAGGCACCCGCACGGGAATGTTCCAGAAATATCGCAGGATCCAACAAACACGGCAGGCCCATGATTACGAGCACCAGGCAGATGAAGAATGTATGCACGCGGAAGATGGAAGCGTTGACCAGGCTCAGTCGCGCGCCTTCTTCGCGCCATTTGAGATGACGGCCAATGGGCCAATGCAACCCGGCCAGCAAGATAAGTCCGGCCCCGGCCAGCCGCAGCAGAATGGTGAGTTTTTCCATCATGGCGCCAGCAAGACGAAAATCCGCACAAAAGGTGTCAAGCGAAATTCATCCACGGAAGAGAAAGCTGCGCTTTCCCAACACCGTCGCCAGCTTGCCACAGAATGGAAATGCAAAAAACCCGGGCCGAACGCAAGGAAGTTGGCCGCGTCGCGCACGTGCTCGACCAGCACCAACCGGCCGCCCTTGCGCAGGCATCGCGTGGCCTCTGCAAACCAGGCGCTGCGTTCCCCTTCACTTCGCAATTCATGGATGGCAAGCAAGCCAAAAACAACGTCCACCGATTCTGCAGCTACCGGCCATGCGTTATAAGGTGATGACAGCGTGCCGGGAGTAGGCGGAAACATTGCTCGCGCCCGGTGAATAGACGCCTCCGTCATTTGATTTGCATCAAAGTGATCGAGCACCTGCCATGTTGCGGTTCTAATTTGTTGACGCAGTTCCACCGAGGTTTCATCAAATCCAGAATGACAGAAAATTGCCTGGTTTATGTTGGAACCACTTAGGGCGCGGTTCAGCCAACCCCAATGATACAAATCCGAACAATCATAGATGAGATGCGAAACGCCCAGGGAACCAAACAAGAAATAAACGGCGATTGCAAAGATTAAACCGCAGCCGAGTTTCAAAGTGAATTCGGGCAGAAGAAACAATCCGAGAAGAGATGCTAACAAGGCCGCAATCGAAGCAACATAAAACGGCCAATTGAATTGAGCGATGTTTATCATCCCCTGCCAGTTGCTGCGCGCCTTCAAGAAACACCTCCTGGCCTGACAATTCGTCCTTTCTTCCAATGATAAGAAACGCCTGCCACGGCGAATGCATTGGCTAGGATCGGCTTGGTTCCACGCAGCGGTGCTCCGTTCAAAAGACTCACGTGCCAATCTTTCACGCGAACCGGTCGCGGCACCCAATCCTGGCGGCTGCCTTCAATCACAACGAAAGAGCCATCGCCTTCGGCGCTGAATGTGAATGGCATCGGGCCCGCGAAGCGCCTTGCAGTGTGCCAGTCAACGAAGGGAGAACCCTCAGGCAAGGCGGCCGCTTCGGATGAAGCTTCGTAGGTGATATCCATTGTTGGAGTGGCCTCAGTCAGGGATGTCTTGACACGCATTGCCGGGCCGGATTTCTCGAGATGCACATGAACGTGACGATATCGGTAATTGGTCAGTAGATTGCCCGCCCACACCATGCGGCGCTTGTCAGTCTCGCTGCGCAGAATATAAAGCCCGCGCAAGCGTCGCCCCGAGTCGTCACGAAGCCGCGTGAAAACACGGTATCCGGCGAGAAAAAAATCCTGCCCCAGAAAAGCAGGCAACCCTGCGGGACGCAGGTTTCGCGTCCAAACCATCGCCGCCGTCACGAAACCTAATCCCGCGAAGGTATCCATCTCCAACCCTGCTGGCACCAGCGGTCGGAGAACGGCTTCCGGAAATGCAAACGAAACCGCCACCGCCCTTTCGAAATAGGCATTCACCGGGAATGGGTGACGTCTTAGAAATTTTAACAACGACGCCATGGGATTACGTAAATCATTTATTTCTCAAGGTGAATGGGATTCCAGCCAAGTCCATACCCTATTTCCATCGCCGTCAACGAAGCCAACAAGGGCTTTTCTCAATTGCATTGTTGTTTTGGGGCGTGCGTTTTTGAGCCAGATTTTCACAAAAAAAATGCTTTTCAGGCGTTATCAGGCGTTATTAGGCGTTAGCGAAACGCCGTCCCCCCAAAAACCCGCGAGCATACGAACATAATGTTTCTTGGTTTGACCAGCCTTGACCAGCCTTGACCAACTTTGACCAAGCTTGACCGGCTTTGACCAGTTTTGACTCGGACAAGGTTTGGAGCGCAACTCCATAACTGGCATGTCGCTGACTTCCAAGTCGGCTGCGCGAAATTGCGGCCAACGGGCTGGGCAACCCACGGCACGGCAGACTTGGAAGTCTGCGCTACGCAAAACAGATACGCCGCCGCCGACATGATTCTTTTTACATTCATGCCACGATATTACCACAAGCCTCCAAAAACAAAAAACCTACGGTAGGTTTTTTGGCACGATTTTAATTGGAGCCGCCAATTCTCTGGAAGAACTTGCCAGCCAACAACTTGTAAACACAAAAAACCACTAAAACATGAAAAAGTGCAAAATAAAGTGCTCTTTTCTTCGCGCTCATGCCCTGTTTTCCTGCCAAAAGGCCTCAAAAAAGGCCTATTTTAACTGTCAGTACGTTTTATAAAACGGACCAAGGCTCCGTTAGGCATTGATGGCGAGCGACTTGCAAGATTTTTTGATACTGCGCTTTTTTGTGAAAAAAATCGGATTTCACGAAGGAGACGCAGCGCACGGAGTCTGCCAGGAACGGATTTGCGTCCGACATCACCCGAGGGTTTACAATTTGCTTTCCTCCATCGCTCCTCCTGCCCTATCGTACAGACGTGGATTTCACTGAGAAAATTCTGACCGCATCCGCTCTCGGCCCCTGGCGCGAGAACTTGCGGCGCACCGCCCGCAAATTGGTCGTCACCAATGGCTGTTTTGATGTCCTTCATTTGGGCCACGTAACCTATCTCCAGCAGGCGCGCGATCAGGGCGACGCCTTGCTGGTCGGGGTCACCAGCGATGCCGGAGTGCGCGCTCTTAAAGGCCCCACTCGCCCGCTCAATAACCAAAATGATCGCGCCGCCGTTCTGGCCGCCCTGGAATCGGTCGATGCGGTGCGCATTTTTCCCGAACTGGACGCCCGTGCCTTGTTGCAGGCGGTCCAACCTGATATTTATGTCAAAGGCGGCGATTACACCCTCGACACGATCAATCAGGACGAGCGGCGCCTGCTCGAAGAACTGGGAGCCAAGATTGTGATTCTGGGCGCGGTGCCGGGCAGGTCCACCAGCGCCCTGGTGCAGAAAATCCAGGCGGAGGAAATCCCGGCAAAAAACTTGCCTTCTGCCACCAACAGCCCTATCAAAGATGCCATGCCGACCGAAACATTCATAGCCAGTCGCTGGACCAAGGGCAACCATCTCTTCCCCACCCACATCGAGGTGACGGATCGGGCCGTCGTGCGCCACAAACGGTCTTGGTTTAGCAAGGATGAGATGAGCGTCATCATCCAAAAAGTGGCGTCGGTCCATATTAAGACCGGCATGATGTGGTCGGACATTTTGATCGAGAATACGGGCGGAGCCGACCCCATTGCCAGTCATGGCCATCGCAAGCAAGACGCCCTCCGCATCAAGGAATTGATTGAAGGGTATCAGCAGCAGCGTTGAGACGACCGCTCGTAAATGAGGCATTTTGTCAAGCCGGATACACGCCTTCGCGCATCAGGATTTGGCGGACGGCAATTGCGTCGGGACGATTGAGCCTCAGCGCTTGAATGGTCGCACGAGCATTCGCCGTTCGGCCGACCAGCCGGGATTCATTCCATTCGAAGTGCTCGATCCAAATGTCAAGGCGCGGATGAAACAGGGGCACCACGCGCCCCGACGCTGCGTCCACGCCCGAAAGGTTTGGCCCTTTGAAGCGATTGCAGAAGCAACACGCCAAGGCAAGATTTTCCAGGGAGCGCCTTCCTCCATGTTGCCGGGCGATGACATGATCAACATGAAACGGCGCTTCGGCAAAGGCCTCAGGAAAATGACAATACTCACGCCGATGCCCGGCTCGGTCGCGCACTGCTCGCTGCAGGTCCGCATCCATCGCTCTGTTCAACTAGGATGGGTATGGTCCTGAAGTGACAGACGCGCCTTCGCTTTCAGAAACTCAAGCGCTCGCGCGACATTAAGGAAAAAGTCCAATTCGTTTTCTTCCTCGGCGCTTAAAGTGCCCGCGTTTGCTTTATCGGATAAACCTCGAACGCGTTCCGCGTCCGCGCCGCTGAGATGGCATCGCAAAAACTCACGCGCAGCGATCGGAGACAGATCTCCAATTTCCGGGCAAATTGTCCGGTTCCAGATTTCGGCCTCGGTTGCTCTCATGTCGTCATTATGGCTTAAGTGTGGTCCCAAATCAAGCCTACTTATCGTTGTCCTGACGCCAAATCGTCACACAATCGTCACCTTGCCGTCGTTGCGCAAGGCCGGGCTTTTGGCAAGTTGGTTTTCATGAAAAGCAGGATACTTGTGGTGGATGACGAACCGGATGTTCTTGATTTGGTCACTTACAACCTCGGTCAGGCGGGTTTCCAGACCGATACCGCCGCCGACGGCGCAGAAGCCTTGCGCAAGGCCCGCTCCTGCGCGCCGGATTTGATCCTGCTGGACTTGATGTTGCCGGAGATGGATGGATTGGAAGTCTGCAAATTGCTGCGGCGCGACTCCAAAACCAGCGCCATTCCGATCATCATGCTTACGGCGCGGGCCAGCGAACTGGACCGGATTGTGGGCCTGGAATTGGGCGCGGCCGATTATGTGCCCAAGCCTTTCAGCCCACGCGAGTTGATTTTGCGCGTCAAGAAGCGCCTCGAACAAAACGGCAGCGCGCCGGCCAAAAACACCTATTCTCTCGGCCCCTTGCAGGTGGATGTTTCGCGCCACTTGGTTACCGTGCGCGGCCGGCGCGTGGAATTGACCGCCACGGAATTCAAGCTGCTGGTTCTGTTGCTCCAGCGCATCGGCCACGTGCAGTCGCGTGATCAACTTTTGCGCGACGTGTGGGAATACGAAACGCACATCGACACCCGCACCGTCGATACGCACATCCGTCGCCTGCGCGAAAAGCTCGGCCCCGTCGCCAAGTACCTGGACACCGTCCGCGGCGTGGGCTATCGCTTCTCGCCTGAAATGCGGCAGTAGTAAAAAACTCCCACGGCGCGACAGGTCACGGGTGTTGATCGCCCATTGCCTTTGGCAAACGGTTCCCTGATGATTCGAAGGGAAGTTTTGCCTGGTCACACACGCTTCGCGCCTCTCCCAGATCGTTATTCACGAACAGGCCGCCTTCCGCCACGTCCGCCAATGACACGAACGCGCCCGTTCCGCGCGCCGCCGTGCAGTTGCGAATCGAGACTTGGCCGCCTTTGGAAAGTGCTATGGCCGCCTTGCCACTGTCCTTGTGCGCCGGACCGCCGCTAAAACCGTCAATAACAATATTGTGAAAATCCTCGAATTGAATTCCGTGCGAAAAAAAAGGCGGCAGACCGTCCGCCCATTCGACTGCAAAACCGTTGATTTTCACGCCGTCCACATAGCGGCCATAGAAAGCCGGAATATCATGCGCGAAGACCGCGGTCGGGACGTTGAGGCAGCCTCGCAAATCGAAATTGCCGCCATAAGACTCCATCAACGGACTGTTATTGATCTTGACCCTGACGTCCTGGAAAAGGAGGTCTTTGATAATGCTCTGCTCGCAGCCATATACAATGATTCCCGCCGGACTTTCGGCGGTGATGTTGCGAAAACGGACGTTTTTGATGTGGCCGAGTTGGTTGATCTTGGGGTCCCACGGGAGAGCCGAAACTTGAATCGGCTCTCCTTTCCCCCACCAATGCCCCGTGACCAGTCGTGTCTGAATCACGATATCCGAAAACAAAACGTTCTCAATCGAATTTGAACCCCGCACGTTGACCGCCAAGCCTCGATTGCTGTCAAATATCACCAGATTGGCGAAGACGCAGTCCCGAATGTCCGCCCCCGCAAATCCAACGCGCACGGCCGCCGAGCGCGACGAAAGCGTGCAGTTGGCGACGGTGATTTTTTCGCCGCCCAAAACAACAATGGAATCGTCGCCGTTTTGAATATCGCAATCGCTGATATGGACGTATTTGGTGTCGGAAAGGTCAATCCCATCGTCATTGGGAACGCGCCGTCCGCCGCCGAAACTGTTGATGGATATCGCCGTGACGCTCACCCGTTCGCACCGGACGAAATGGACCGTCCAAAGCGGCGAGTTTTGCAAGGTCACGCCAGTGAGTAGGATGTTTGTGCAGTCAAAAAACCTGAGCAAGTGGTTAGGGCGATCAAGAGGCTCCTGGGGACCATCCACGGTCCCGAATTTGGGATTCATAAAATCCTCCTCCTGGCGCGTGTACTTTTTATCGTAATCCAATTCCTCGCGCACTTTGATTTTGACGGGGTCCACGAAGCGCATTCCGTTTCCTTCGAGAATCCCGCGCCCGGTGATGGCGATGTTGTTTGCATTCCGGGCCGTCACCAACCCGGCCCTGGATGGCGCCCCGGTTTCGGGCTGGATTTCCGGGGCGTAATCCGCGAGATTCGTGCTGGCCACGATGACCGCTCCGGCTTCTAGTTGCAAAGTGACGTTATCCAGCAAATCGATCGAACCGCTGATGTATCTGCCGGCTGGAAAAAGGACGGTTCCTCCTCCGCCCATCGAACACGCGCGAATGGCGGCGTTAATGGCTTTGGTGTTAATGGTCTGACCATCCGGTTTCGCCCCGTAACTGGCCACGTCGCGCATGACGCCCGTAGATTGCGCATGAACCTTCGCAACAAGAGTCAATAGGAAAGACAATAGGCCAAGTTGGCGCGTGTATTTGTTCATGTGGATAACGTAGCATCCCTGTCAAATTGGCCATGCCGAACGGATTCATTTTACGCTTTGCCCTCGTCTCGCGCGGCTTTAGCATGGGGTTGTGAGTGATTTATTAGCTGGTTTGTTGGTCGCGGTGCTGGCCGCCAATTCGCCGCCGGACGCGAGCCATGTGGTCGCGGCCCCCAATGCCAATGACCCGGATGAAATCGAATATCACCGCCTTCTGCTGGATGACGACATCGCCGAGAAGGAGGTCCTGGGCTGGATGGACACCGCCGACGCTTTTTCCAAGGCGGGCGGCGGCGAATCGCGTATCACGCTCAACCTGAAAATCCAGAAGCGCCTGGATGTCATCAAACACGAATACGAGGATTTTGTTGAGCGCCATCCCAAACACGTCAATGCCCGGCTGGCTTTCGGCAGTTTTCTTAATGACAACAATGACCAGGACGGCGCGTTCAAACAATGGGAGGAGGCGCGCCAATTGGCCCCGGCCAATCCGGCGGCCTGGAATAACCTGGGCAATTATTACGGCCAGCGCGGCCCGGCCACCAACGCCTTCAAGTATT
>Ga0302326_10016552_pt1 | contig 15425 bp, 14 predicted proteins | sample Palsa_T0_3_FD_202264 | JGI IMG/M metagenome (GOLD analysis project Ga0302326, IMG submission 202264) | Peat permafrost microbial communities from Stordalen Mire near Abisko, Sweden - Palsa_T0_3 | ecosystem: Environmental > Terrestrial > Soil > Palsa > Peat permafrost | place: Sweden: Abisko...
GCACCGGACGTCGTCGGCGTGGATTTGCAACTCGGGCTTGGTGTTGATTACGGCATTATCGGAGAGCACCAGATTCTTGTTGGTCTGCTTGGAATCGGTCTTTTGCGCGTCTTTGCGGACAATGATGCGGCCGTTGAAGACGGCGTTGGCGCGGCCGTCGAGAATGCCTTTATACACCTCGTGACTGGCGCCGTGCGGCTTGGCATGATCGAGGATGGTGTGGTTATCGATGTGTTGAGTTCCGTCGACGATGTAAAGGCCGTTGAGCGTGGCTTCCGTGCCTTCGGAGAGTACCGCGTTGGCATCGTTGCGCACTAGCGCGCCGCCCAGCGAAATCGAGTGCGAGGAGAAATTCGCGCTGCGTCCGAGCGTGGCCTGCATGGTGGAGACGTGGAAGGCTTCGAGCGATTCGCGCTGGACCTTATAATGATCGACCACGGCGCCATCGCCCACTACGAATTCGGTGACGGCGTTGGTGAAGTAGGCGCCTTCACCTTCGTAAGTTTCGATTACCGTGCAGTGTGCACCCGAGCCGACGACTATCAATACGCGCGGGTGGCGCGTTTGCCCGGGTATGCCGCGGAAGGTCAGTTCAATGGGTTGCTCGATGACCTTGTTGCGCGGCACGCGGACGAACTTCACATCTTGCAGAAATGCCGTATTCAGCGCTACAAAGGCGTTCGCCTGGATATCGGCATGCCGGCCGAGATACGGTTCGGCTTCTTCGGTAACGTTGCACGCGGCTGCGGCGGGCATGGCGAATTTGGCGCGGGCGATGGGCGCTACGTTGGTGAAGCGCCACTCTTCATCGCGGGTAGTAGGGAATCCTACCTGTGCGAAGCGCTCGAAGGCGTCTTCGCGCAGCTTCCGCATCCACGGCTCCGCGGCGGGCTGATTGGTGAATTCCGTCAGCCAGAAACCGGTTTGTTCCGCGACAGCCGTCATACTCGGGCAACCGCCTCGGCCTCGTCTTGAAGGGCGTCTTGAATCCCCAGGACGGCGTATCCGCCGGCTTCAAGTTCGAGAGCCAGTTCCTTGCCGCCCGACTTTACAATACGGCCTTCGGCGAGGACGTGAACGAAATCGGGTACGATCTCGCTGAGCAAACGCTGATAGTGCGTCACCACGATCATGGCACGCTCGGGTCCGCGCATCTCGTTGACGCCGGCGGCGACCAACTTTAAGGCATCGATATCGAGGCCGGAATCGGTCTCGTCGAGAATGGCGAGGCGCGGTTCGAGCACGGCCATCTGGAAAATTTCATTGCGTTTCTTTTCGCCGCCGGAGAAACCGGTGTTGACGGGGCGATTGAGCAGGGTCTGATCCATCTTCATGGCCGTCATTTTGGCGCGGACCAAGTCGAGAAAGTCCATGGCGTCGAGCTCGGGCTGGCCGGCGCCTTTGCGGACGGCGTTCAGCGCGGCCTTGAGGAAATACATGTTGCTGACGCCGGGGATTTCCACGGGATATTGGAAAGCGAGGAAAATGCCGGCCTGGGCGCGCTCTTCGGGGTCGAGTTCGAGCAGGTCTTTGCCGTCATAGGTGATGGAACCTTCGGTTACGGCGTAGAGCTCACGGCCGGCCAGGACTTGCGCCAGCGTGCTCTTGCCGGAGCCGTTGGGGCCCATGATGGCGTGGACTTCGCCGGAATTGACGGTGAGGTCGATGCCTTTTAGGATTTCGCGGTCGCCAACTTGGGCGTGGAGGTTTTTGATTTCTAGTAGTGACATGTTTATTCGGAAAAGAACCGGCGGAGACCGCCGGGGCTACAAAGGCTACCCTACCCTACGCTGCCTTCCAGGCTTACGCCTAGGAGTTTTTGGGCTTCTACGGCGAACTCCATCGGGAGCTCGCGGAAGACCTCCTTACAGAAACCGTGTACGATCATCGACACGGCGTCTTCGGTGGAAATGCCGCGCTGGCGGCAATAGAAAATCTGATCTTCGCCGATTTTTGAAGTGGAGGCTTCATGCTCCACCTGCGCCGACGTGTTCTTGACTTCGAGGTACGGGAAGGTGTGCGCGCCGCACTTGTCGCCCAACAGCATGGAATCGCATTGCGAGTAGTTGCGCGCGCCTTGGGCCGATTTCAGAATCTTGACTGCGCCGCGATAGGTGTTCTGTCCGTGGCCGGCCGAGATGCCCTTCGAAACGATGGTCGAGGTGGTGTTCTTGCCGATGTGGATCATCTTGGTGCCGGTATCGGCCTGTTGATAATTGTTGGTCAGCGCCACCGAGTAAAACTCGCCCACGGAGTTATCGCCGATGAGCAGGCAGCTCGGATACTTCCAGGTGATGGCGGAGCCGGTTTCGACCTGCGTCCACGAAATCTTGGAATTGACGCCGCGGCACGCGCCGCGCTTGGTGACGAAATTATAGATGCCGCCCTTGCCTTCCTTGTCCCCCGGATACCAGTTCTGCACGGTGGAATATTTGATCTGCGCGTTATCGAGCGCCACGAGCTCGACTACGGCTGCGTGCAACTGATTGGTGTCGCGCATGGGCGCGGTGCAGCCTTCGAGGTAAGAAACGTAGGCGCCTTCGTCGGCGATGATGAGGGTGCGCTCGAACTGGCCAGTGTCCTTGGCGTTGATGCGGAAATAGGTGGAGAGCTCCATGGGGCAGCGGACGCCCTTGGGAATGTAGCAGAACGAGCCGTCGCTGAAGACGGCGGAATTCAGTGCGGCGTAGAAGTTGTCGGTGGTGGGGACCACGGTGCCGAGATACTGGCGCACCAGCTCGGGGTGCTCCTGCACGGCTTCGGAGAAGGAGCCGAAGATAATGCCCATATCCTTCAGCTTTTCCTTGAAGGTGGTGGCGACGGAGACGCTGTCGAATACGGCGTCGACTGCGACGCCGGCGAGCAGTTCGCGCTCTTTCAGCGGGATGCCGAGCTTTTCGTAGGTTTTGAGCAGCTCGGGGTCGACGTCATCGAGGCTCTTGGGCGCGTCCTTTTTGGATTTGGGCGCGGCGTAGTAGATCATGTCCTGGTAATCGATGGCCGGGAAATGAACGTTGGCCCAGAGCGGCTCCTTCATGGAGAGCCAGTGCCGGTAGGCCTTGAGGCGCCACTCGAGCAGCCATTCGGGCTCATTCTTCTTCTTGGAAATCAGGCGAACGACGTCTTCGCTCAGGCCCCGGGGGATGGATTCGGACTCGATGTCGCTGACGAACCCCCACTTATATTCCTGATTCGCAAAAGTTTCAATCGTATTGGTGGAACTGCTCACAGGCGGATCCTCGTAAACTGTTGGTCTGATACCACATTAGCTAATCTATACTTTCTAGTCAAGATTGCACACGGAATGGATGATTTGGAGGGGCGAATGGGTGCGGGAGGAGTGTGAATTTCGAGGCAGAGACGCGCAGACGCAGGGTAGGAAGGGGTAGAAAGTGTCCGAAAATGGGATTGGGTTCGTTTTGCGTGACAGGGGTGGGCCAGGCCGCCCCGGTGGAAGGCGTGTTGATTACATGAGGCATACGGATTGGCTGTGGATTGTTGCGCTGCATAAGCTTCTCATACCGATTTTATAACGCGCGAAAGCGGCGTTCCGTGCGGCTTGCTCGTATGTTGTTGTATCTATAGGTAGAAGTCTTCTGCGAAGTTCGGTGATCGCCAAGTGGCAATCAGTTGAACGGGACCGAGACCCATCTGCCCGCGCTGAAAAAGAGAAGCCCCAGATTCAGGCCGGGAGCCGAGAACTGCTGAATGCTGCCGTTCGCTACGTACACGTATCCATTGCCGGTTGGCGGAAGGGCGCCGATGGCCACGCCGGTCGGTGGAAGGCTTTCCAGCACTGCCGCGGGCACGGTGAATTGCCCGGCTGCAAGCGGTGCGACGCAGTTAAAGTTCACATAAGCGGCGCCATGCCGAGGGCGGTCGGGAAGTACAGGTTCACGTAGGAATATCCAGAAATAGAAACGTAGCTTTCAGGGATGCCGCCAGTCCAGGTGATCGACTGGCCTTTCGCGCGGTCTATCGCGACGATAGCCGACGCGTTCGTCCATATTAACGGGGTCGTCAAGCTCTCGCTGAAGCTTGCTTTGAAAGCTCCGACGTCCGGGCCGCCCGAGCCGTTATCGAATGTGAAGGTCCCGCCGGCTCTCGGGCCGATCAACTGAGCATTCATCGAATGCGGGGAAGAGAGGATTGCGGCGAAGACTGCCATCGCTGAAATTCGTGTCAAGATGTACCACCTTGAGGGCAGCAAGCCTCGGCAATAGCACCTATTCGGCAGGCTCGTCCGATGCGGCGAATAGCTCGGCAAAATCGACTTCGCCGGTGAGGTTTGTAGTCACCCGATGACTCGGCGCTTTACGGACGCCGGTGCTATCGGCTTCGAGGACCACGCGTTGGTAGGGGTCGGCAATCCAGACGTTGTCGACGCCGGCTTGCAAGTATTCGGCGACTTTCTCCAGCACGCTGGAGAAGCGGTCGTCGGGAGAGACGATTTCGATCGCCAGATTGACCCTCTCCAGTATGGGCGTTACTTTGTGAGGCAGGGCGAGAATACAAATGTCGGGAATTCGATACCGGCGGGAACCGATACGAACGCGCGTTTCCGTGAAAACACGATAACGGCCTTTCCGCGCGCGGCTCAACAGCAACGCCCCCAGCAATGTCTGCAATAGGCCATGAAAGTATTCGCCCACGTTCCGCTCCACAAGCTGGCCATCCACGAACTCCCTGTCGGGATGGTAGGTGGTCTGTAGGTACTCCTCGACCGGAAGCGCTACTAGGGTCGCCATGTAATCAGTCTACTCCCGCTGCGGGGACGCCGCGGGACTTGGGCCGCGCTAATCGCCGAAGGGATTTGCTTGGGCGTACGAAAAAACGCATGATTAGAAACATGAAGACCATGAACGCCAGCGAGGCCAGGGAGAAGCTTTACCGGCTTCTCGATGATACGGCGGCGGCGCATGAGCCGGTGCTGATTACGGGGCCGCGGTCGAATGCGGTGCTGGTCGGGGAGGATGACTGGAACGCTCTTCAGGAAACCTTGCATTTGCTCTCCGTGCCGGGTATGCGCGAATCCATCCGGGAGGGTCTTGAAACTGCCGTTGAGGAATGCGCGGAAGAGCCGGGTTGGTGAGTCAATGGCGGCTTGTTTATACGAAACAGGCGCAGAAGGATGCCAAGCGGCTTGAGTCATCCGGCCTTCGTCCGAAGGCGGAACAGATTCTGAAACTGCTAGGGGACGATCCTTTCCATAGACCGCCGCGGTTTAAAAACTTGTCGGCGATCTGGCGGGAGCCTACTCACGCCGCATCAACATACAACTCGGCTGGTTTATCAAGTGATTGAGGAGCAGCGCATTGTCAAGGTTTTGCGGATGTGGACGCATTATGAGTGATCGCGGCCATCGGTCGGCTTTATCGGGGCTGACATGCCATGGTCTTGCGATGGCTGTGTGCAAGCTTTTCCTGATGCGCGGCAATGGTTACCATCATGCAATATTCTTCGGGCCTCAAGCCGAGGCCGGCGTAGGCGGATTCCTGTTGTTCCCCGCACTTCAATGCGGGGAGCAAAGATCCGTCCGCGTAGGCATCGAGGATGGCCGGGTGAATATAGTATTTGCGACAGGTGGCGGGACGATTTCCCAACTGCCTGGCCACCGATTTCACAGCCTTCACGAGAGTCTTCTTAGCTTCGCGTTCATTGTGCGAGGGCCCCGCGGCGGAGAGTTCGCGGACCGCCAGTAGGGCGCCGGCCCAGGTGCGAAAATCCTTGGCGGTGAAATCATGCCCGGAGATCTCACGGATATATTGATTCACATCGGCTGAATCAATGGCGCATGGCGCTCCATTGTCGCCGATGTATTGAAACAACTCATAACCGGGCAGTTCCTGGCAGCGCTTTACGATGTTTGCCAAACGGCGGTCGGTTAGCTCAATGCTATGTTCCTGGCCGCTCTTCCCGCGGAAATGAAAGAGCAGTCTGGTTCCCGCAATGCGGACGTGCCGGTCCTTCATGGTAGTCAGGCCGAAGGAATCGTTCTCCTTGGCGTATTCGTCGTTGCCCACTCGAATGAAGCTCGTCTCGAGCAATCGCACCACGGTGGCCAATACCTTTTGTTTCGGCAGGCCCGGCCGTTGCAAGTCTCTTTGTACGCGGCGGCGGATGAGTGCAAGCACCGCGCCGAAGGCAATCATGCGGCTGAATTTGGTCTGATCGCGCACTTCGCGGTAGCGGGGGTGATAGCGGTACTGCCTGCGTCCGCGTGCATCCACGCCTACGGCCTGCAGATGGCCGTTGGGAGAAGGACAAATCGAGACATTGGTCCAGGCCGGCGGGATTACCAGAGAGCGGATGCGCTGAAGGCGCCTCGAATCGTGAACCGGCTTGCCGTTGGGGCCGACATACCGGAACGCCCGTCCGCAACGAATGCGGCGGATACACGGGCCGCCGCACCTGGTATACCGCAATCCAGCTTCGGCGGCGGATTCGAGCGGATCGGTTGAAAACATAACACGGAGCCCGTAGCAAGCGGCATGCCACGCGACGGCCGCACCGGCGGTCAGGCTGTACGGCGTAAGTTCGTCACGCTCTTGCTCAGCACTTCGATTATTGCGCCGTTGAACGCCGGGATGTCGCCCGGTTTACGGCTGGAGATAAGATTGCCATCCACGACGACTTCCCGATCTATCCATTCCGCCCCGGCGTTGCGCAGATCGGTCTTGAGCGACGGCCACGAGGTGATTTTCCGGCCGCGGGCGGCGCCCGCTTCAATGATCGACCATGGACCATGGCAGATCGCGGCCACCGGTTTGCCGGCGTCAAAGAATGCACGGACGAATGCAACCGCTTTCGGTTGCATCCGAAGCTTGTCGGGATTCATGACGCCGCCCGGCAGCAGCAAGGCATCATAGGCTTGCGGCTGCGCGTCGTCGAGCGGGGCATCAACCGGAATCCAGTCTCCCCATTCGGTCGATTTCCAACCGCGAACCTTTTCCGCCTGGGGAGAAATGACGTGGGTCGTGGCGCCTGCGGCGTCGAGCGACTTGCGAGGTTCGGTCAGTTCCACCATTTCGAATCCCTCGTCAACCAGGATTGCGATTTTGAGTCCTTTTAAGTTTTCCATTTTGTATTGACCTTCAGCAGAGTGTAAGCAAGATGGTTGCCATTTTCGGATGCGCGCGGTGGAGGCGGTGACTTGGACGCAGAAACTGAGGGGCAGAGATACGCGCGGAGAACCGCAGGCCGATTCCGGCAAAGACCGCAGGCTTTGCCAACCTGCGCCCACAATGAGAGAAATCGATTTTAGTGGGCTACTTCCTGTTGTGGTTCTTGTGAGCGCGGCTACCTGCTTTCAAAACCGCGATGGCCTTTTTCGGGCCGCCGGTTCCGGTTATTCTGAATTTCTTTCCGCGCTGTTTATTGTATGAAACGAAAAACGCCTCCACCTGATCGAGCAATGTCTTGCTCACATCGCCGATGGATTTTAGATCCGCGTGGTTATAAGAGTGGACGGCAACACCCAGCAGCCGGTCGTTGGTTTCGGTTTTTTCGTCCTGTGTTTGCTCGGCGGCGATCACGCCGATGATGCGCACTTCGATGAGACAGCCGACATGAGCCGGAGCGTCCATTAGCACCATAATGTCGAGAGGATCGCCGTCCTGTCCCAGCGTGGATGGAATGAAGCCGAAGTCAAAGGGAAACATCATCCCTTCGGGCAACAATCCTCCCAGCATGAAAAGGCCGGAATCGGGATCGTAGTCGAACTTGTTGCGGCAGCCTTTGGGGGTTTCTATAATCGCCCGGCACACACGGGTCTTAGAGTCGTAATGGTTGGAAAGAGACGTTAAGTCGGACATAGAGTCAGCCGTTGGCGTCCGGCTGCGGCATGCAGCCTTGACGCCCGATGCTACGATTTCGCTTTCTTCTTGGGTATCTTCGCTCCGGATTCGCGGGCTTCGCTCAGGGCGATCGCCACGGCTTGCTTCCGGCTTGTCACTTTCTTTCCGCTGCTGGATTTCAATTTACCTTCTTTATGCTCCTTCATCACCTTATGGATCTCGGCTTTTCCCTTGGTGCGGGTAGATGTCGATTTTGTAGGCATTGGTTCCTCCTTAATTCCGGGCGTGAGCACCTGCTCGAGGCAGGGGCTCCATAACGGGGTTGGAAGTGCAGTTCTGGCGCCTTCGTGCGCAGGCACACAAATAGCGGAGGTAGACCGGCGCTCGGAGCAATCCGGTCAAAACAACCCGCCAGAGGTCGAGGCAGACGAAAATCGCCCTCCCACCTATTTGCCTCTAATCAATTTTGGCTCTAATCAATTGTCGATTTTGGCCGATAGTCAGGTTGATGAACTTCCACTCCATGATCTGCCTGGCCGCGTTGTTCACTACCCTATGGCTGACTACTTTGCACGCACAGACGGTCGAACAGGCGCTGGTGGTCTCGGTGCTCGAATTCGGCGCCAAGTGCGACGGCGGGGCCGATGATACCGGCGCCATCCAGGCGGCGATCGATACCGGCAAGCCGGTCTCCCTGCCGAATGGCATCTGTACCGTCTCGACGGTCCACATCGCCTCCCCGGACACACGGATCTCCGGTCAGGGCATGATGCATTCGATCCTCAAGGCGCGCGGTTCCGGGGCCGTGCTCAGCATCGCCAAGGGTTCCGGCGCGGATGATTTCTCGGATTTCTCGATCGACGGAAACCTTACTGCCGATTATGGCATTTACTGCGCCGCTTCGGCCTGCTTCCAGAACAAGTACAGCAATATTGAAGTGTCCCAGGCGACTGGTTCGCCCGGCGCCGGCATCTACAATACTTCCAACTGCTACGCGCAGGAGTGGCGCGGCATGCGCGTCACCGGGAACAACATCGGAGCTGCGTTTGCGGCGACTTGCCAAGCCACGGCTCTATACCAATCCAAGTTCTACTTTAACCTTCAGCGCCAACTCGAGGTTGGCGATGGGACGGGATACTTGCGCAACTTCACCATCTCGGGCTGCGAGATAGAAGGCGGGCGCCACGCCGGAGCAACGGTGTATGGCGTCTATGTGAATCAGGTGGATCCATTGGTCATCGAGAATACCTATTTCGAATCTTCGGACTCAGCCTCCTCGGCGGATATCGAGGTGGTGGCGCAGTCGCGCATACGGATTGCTGGGGTGTACTCCAACGCCAACATCATCGCGGCGCATGCGATTCTGCTGGACGCTTCGACTGTCGATCTTTCGGTAGAGGATTCCTATTATTTCAACTCCACGGGCCCGACGATCACGAATCTCAACACCGGCAACCACAACGTGTTCCTGCGCAATGTGGCGATGAATGTAAGCGGGTCGGCCCCTTCCGGACGTCTCTTTGTTTCGCCGGCAAGGGTGGGCGGGTCGGGCGACGCCTCAGCCGATACCGCCTTTTTTGGATCGTCCGTCCAATCGGCTGTCAGTCTGATCGCGCCCTTCCTCGACGAGCACGCGGCTGGCGCGTCTCACGCATTCGCTAAGTTCCCGTCGGCCGGCGCGAACTACGCGGCGATCCAGGCCGGAAGCGATACCGCTCAGGGTGGATCGTGGTGTTGGGGGAAGACCGCGAACGGCGACAACTCGACAGGCACGCCGCTCTTCTGCTTCGACGCCGCGGGCAACGCCTGGTGGGGCGGCTCGCAGGCGGCGCAGCCTATCGCCGGCGGCCGCTTGTACATCGAGAAAGCCGGCGCAATTGCCGTTTTTTTCAACGATTCCTCGCAGCCCTCGGGAAATCGAATGTGGGGCTTGCGCACGGTCAACTCGGGGGGAGCGTTTCAGATCGCTTCGGAGAACGATGATGGATCGGGCCAGAACGCCGGTCTTCAGGTCAACCGCAACGGCACGGTCGCCATCGCCAATTCCACGGGCGCGTCGGCCGAACTGGCCGTGAAGGGCGGATTGCAATCGTACACCACCGCGCCGTTTCCCGCGTGCGATTCTACGCATCGGGGCGAGTTCTTCCTACAGCAGGGAGGGCCGGAGATTAAGGACTCCGCCGCGGTTTGCGCCAAGGATGCGACGGGGACCTATGCCTGGCGAAGCATTTACTGATCCGGGGGGCGGGCTGGCCTGGGCTGGCTTGGCTATCCTGAAGCCTATTCGGAGGGCTCGTCCAATGCGGTGAATAGTTCGTCGAAATCGACCTCGCCGGTGAGGCTGGTAGTCACGCGATGACTGGGCGCTTCGCGGACGCCTGCGCTATCGGATTCGAAAACTACGCGCTGGTAGGGGTCCACAATCCAGACGTGGACGATGCCGGCTTGCAAGTATTCGGCGACTTTCTCGAGGACGCTGGAGAAGCGGTCGTCGGGAGAGACGATTTCGATCGCCAGATCGGGCTTCTCGAGTATTGGCGACACTTTGTACGGCAGAGGTACAACGCAAATGTCGGGGATTCTGTAGCGGCGAGCGCTATTGCGAATGCGTAGAGCGATGAAGGTGCGATAGCGGCGCTGGCGTTCGCGGCCTCCCAGCAGGCCCGCCAGCAAAGCCTGTAAACGGCCATGAAAATATTCGCCGACATTCCGGTCTACCAGCTGCCCCTCTACATACTCCATGTCGGGATGGTAGGTGGTCCTCAAGTACTCCTCGACCGAAACCGCAGCTTGGGTTGCCATGTCAACCAGTTTACTCCTCGCCTATTCGTATCTCAGCGCAACCATGGGGTCGGTTTTGGTGGCGCGGCGGGCGGGGATGTAGCTCGCCAGCAAGCCTACGCCTAACAGGACCAGCGACACGGCGGCGAAGCTGAACGGGTCGGTAGGGCCGACGCCGAAGAGCAAGCTCGATAAGGAGCGGGCTAAGGCCAGCGCGCCGGCAAGACCGATGACCAGTCCGGCGGCGGTCAGCGCGACGCCTTGCTTCAGCACCAGGCGCAGCACGTCGGCGCGGCTTGCGCCAAGGGCCATGCGCGTGCCGAATTCGTTGGTACGGCGCGCGACGGTGAAGGACAACAGGCCGTAGATGCCGATGGCGGTTAGCGCGAGCGCGAGGGCGGCGAAGGCGCCGAATAGCCAGGCATCGAAACGCGAATCGGCTGTGATGGACGCCAGAATTTCATCCATCGTGCGAACGCGGTCGACGCGCTGGTGAGGGTCCATCTGGACGACGGCGCGGCGCAACTCGCCGGCGAATGTAGGCGAGAGGTTGCCGCGCACCACCCAGTTCATGCCGCCGGTGTACCAGGTTGCCTGCGCGGCCGGGATGTAGATGGTGGGACGCGGCGGCGCTTTCAGTTCGACGGTCTTGGTGTCGCCGGCGACGCCGATAACTTCGCGCGGCATTTCCTTGCAGCCGTCGAGATCTTTGCCCTGAAATCGGCAGGGGACCACGCGATCGCCAAGCGGATTGCCCTGCGGCCACCAGCGGCGCGCCACGGTTTCGTTCACCAAAATCACGGGGGCCGCGGAGCTGGTGTCGTGATCGTTGAAAGAACGGCCGCGAAGGACCGGAATTCCCATGGCTTCAAAATAGCCGGGCGTGACGAGGCGAATCTCCATGCCGCCGATGCTCTGCTCCGGATGGCCCTCGCGCTGCACCGGGAAATTGTTCTGGCTGGTGAGCGGGAGCACATTGATTGCGGCGGCGCTCCGCACCCCCGGTTCGGCCCGCAACCGCTCGAGCAAGGCGGCCTCGAAATTCCACAGGGCGACGGGATTGCGGCGGCGGGCCGGCGTGGGCGGAGTCCAAAACGTGATCAAGCCTTGGGGTGTGAAACCCAGCCGCTCTTGATGCATACGATACAGGCTCTGGATGGTCAGCGCGGCGGCGACCAGCAAGGTCATCGACAACGCGACTTGGCTGACTACGAGAATATTGCGCGTACGCTGGCGAACGCCGCCGGTTCCGGTAGATCGTCCCGATGCTTTGAGCGTTTCGTGGACGTCGAGCCGCGAAGAGCTGAAGAACGGCGAGAGACTGAAGACCAGCCCGGCGCCCAGAGCGATGGCGAGCGTGAACGCGAGGACCGGCAAATCCAATTGGATGGGAGCGGATGCGGGGAGTTGAAACGGGATGACGGCGACCAGCCCTTTGAGCAGCCAGTGGGCGCCCAAGAGCCCGGCGAGGCTGCCCGCCAAGCCCAACAGCATGTTCTCGGTGAAGAATTGCCGCAGCAGCCGGCTGCTGCTTCCGCCCAGAGCGAGGCGAACGGCGATTTCCTTTTGACGAGCTGCCAGTCGCGCCAGGATCAGGCCGGCCAGATTGGAGCAGGCAATCAAGAGGAGCAGGCCGGCGGCGCCGAACAGCAACAGCAGCTTGGTTTGCACATCGCCGACGATCCATTCCCGATAGGGAATTACGCTGAGGCCGGTATAGTCAGGGTCCGCAGAGGCGCGGCGGTAATCCTCGGTAACGGTTGCCATTTCCGCCTGGGCCTGGCGCAGGCTGATGGCGGGCTTGAGGCGCGCGATCATCTCGGTGTTGAAGCCCCGGTCACTGAGATTTCCCGCCGGGCGTAACGGGACGAACGCGTCGGCGGATTGTGGAAACCAGAAGCCTCGGGGCGCGACGCCGGCCACGGTATAGCTGCCCTCGCCGAGCCGCACGACGCGGCCCAGCACCTGAGGATCGCCGGCGAAACTGCGGCGCCAGAGGCTATCGCTGAGAATGACAGCCTGCGGTCCATTGGGTTGAGTTTCGGCGGAGTCGAAATCGCGGCCCAAGGCCAGGGTGACGCCCAGCGTGCGGAAGAAGCCGGCGGTTACGGTCAGGACGTCGATCGATTCCTGCTTCTCGCCCGTAATCAGGGTCTGATTCGAAACGCCGCGAAGACCGGCTGCGGACGAAAACGCCGCGGCGTGCTCTTTCCAGAACGCATACTCGGGAATAGTGACGTCGACGGGCCGGTCTATGCCGCCCACATGGACGAGTTGATTGGGCTGCGGATACGGTAGCGCGCGCAGCAATACGGTATGAACCACGCTGAATATGGCCGTGTTGGCGCCGATGCCGAGCGCCAGAGATGCTACAGCCGCCAGCGTGAATCCGGGATTTTTTCGCAGCAGGCGCGACGCATAGCGCAGATCGCGCCAGAGTATTTCGACGAATCCGATGCTGTTCATCCGGTAGATTTCCTCGCGGATCAGAGTGGGGTTGCCCAGTTTTCTTCGCGCGGCGTGGCGGGCGGCGGCGCTGGTCATGCCGCGCGCGATGTTATCGGCGGTTTCGATTTCGAGGTATGCTTCCACTTCGCGGGCGCGCTCGGCGTCCCATTGGGTGCGGCGAAAGTAGCGGCTTAGGCGCATGGCTCTACTGTTCTTCGGCCGGCCGTAATACGCGGTTGACGGCGTGGACCAGACGCTCCCAGCGGCTGGTCTGTTCGATCAGTTGTTTGCGCCCGGCGGGAGTGAGCCGGTAATAGCGGGCTTTGCGATTGTTCTCCGAGGTTCCCCAGAAAGATGCGATCCAGGCGCGGTTTTCCAGGCGGTGCAGGGCGGGATAGAGAGAGCCGTGCTCCACCTGAAGAACGTCTTCTGAACGGCGCTCGATAGCGTGGGCGATGGTATGGCCATGCGCCGGACCGAGAAGGAGCGTTTGCAGAATGAGCAAATCCAGCGTGCCTTGGAGCATCTCACCTTCGAGGGGATGTGCATCTCTCGTGGGCATATTCAGGGCCAGTATACACCAGAAGACGATCGACCGGAGGAATACTAGGAACCGAGCATCGGCGGCTGAGCCGGCGAACTACGCAGCCTCGCGGGAAGCTCGGGGAGACGAACCGGCGGCAAGACCGCTGGCGTTACAAGGGCTATTGCTCGAGGGCTTTGGTCCAGCTGGTGGTGACGGTGATGGGCGAGCCGCTGGGCCACTCCATGGGGATATTCATCAGGAATTTCTGTCCATCCGCGGAGACATCGTAGAGATTCCAGGATTTGGGGAAGGGGCGCGTATGAAAGAGCTCGTGCGGAGGATCCACCGCGAAACCGGCCGCGCTCGAATGAACGGTTGCGGCAAACATGGAACCGGGCTGGGTTAAGTAATAGATCTCACCGCCATCGGCGCGCCATCGGGGCAGGCCGCCGCCGTTAATGGAAACCATGACAAGCTTCTTGGTGCCTTGGATTCCGTTATCGAAAGCCTGGACGAAAACCTGCATGCCCTTCTGCTCGTCGGATTGATAGGCGAGCCACTTCCCGTCGGGAGAGAGAGCCGAATATCCTTCGAAGTGGACGGTATCGATGATCGGCGCGACCTTCCTGTCGGAAATATTGAGCCCATAGACGCCTGAGCTCAGGCCGGGCTTGAAATCCCGAAAGAGGACAAGTTTCCCGTCGCGCGACCAATCCTCGGGATTCTTCGGCGTGGCGCTACGGTATACCAGTTCCGATTTGCCTTGGGTGGTGACCGGCTGGAGGTAAATGTCGAAGACATGCAGTTGATTGTTACCGAACGCGATCTTAGATCCGTCGGGCGACCACACCGGCGATACGCTGGCGCCCGCCGGCGTGTCCAATAACTCAGAACCACTGCCGTCAGTATCGAGAATCCAAAGCGTTGGGTTGCCGGTAGTGGAATCGTTCTTGCCAACGGCCACGTGTTTGCCGTTCGGGGAGATGCGCGGCGGACCCCAATCCGCCGGCTCCCCCATGGTGCTCAAGACCTTTCCCGTGCGATCCATCCAAATCAATTCACGGGCCGGCTTGCCAGCGCTCTGGTAGGCCAAGGTGCCATTATCCGAAACCGAAATCTGCGCCAGGGAAAAACTTGCCACCGGGCCGACGCCGGTGGCGAGGGTGACGGCCTCATCGGTAGATTCCAGTCTGGAAGCATTGAAGGGCTGCCCCATGAGGCTGTTGTTCCGGATATACAGAAGATAACCGGTCTTCGACGTGAGGGTTCCGGGGCCGGACGAATATACCGCATTGGTTTCCGACGCGAACAGCATGTGAGCGGGGCCGGGCGAATCTAAGGCGCCGGCGTAGACGCCAGTAGTTTCGGCCATATCGGTGAGGACGAAAAAGATGAAATGCTTGCCGTCGGGCAGGAATTGGGGCCAGAGATGAGCGCGTTCGTTATTGGTTCCGGTCAGCGTGGTGGCCGGCTGCGGCTTTCCGCCCCCTGCAGGAACGCGCGAAAGGCCGCCCGACATTCCGGGCGCGAAGAGTATGATTCCATCTTTGTTCCAGGCGCCGCCGCCGGCGAGGGTTTCCACCGGACAGATGTTCTGCGGGGCCGCCGGGATTCCGTCGTTAAGGCGCGTCTTTTTCAAGAACTGATTGGCGAAGAATCCGATGTATTGGCTGTCGGGCGACCAGAATGGCGCACCGGCGCCCTCGGTACCGGGAACAGGCTTGGCATGGCTTTCATTGAGCGCCCGAATCCATAACATCCGTTTGCCGGTGGGGCCGGTAGCCGCCCAGCTGAGATAGCGGCCGTCGGGCGAAATTGCGGGCATGCCTGGGTATTTGGAATCCTCCGGCTCAACCGAAAAGCGGTAGACCGGC
>Ga0302326_10016555_pt1 | contig 15424 bp, 13 predicted proteins | sample Palsa_T0_3_FD_202264 | JGI IMG/M metagenome (GOLD analysis project Ga0302326, IMG submission 202264) | Peat permafrost microbial communities from Stordalen Mire near Abisko, Sweden - Palsa_T0_3 | ecosystem: Environmental > Terrestrial > Soil > Palsa > Peat permafrost | place: Sweden: Abisko...
ACAAGTACAAGGAGACCTCCCGCGGCGGCCTCGCCGTCAACGTCATCGAGTGCTAGCAGAGAGAGGAAACACCGACCTAATGTCCACCTGGCTGATCACCGGCTGCTCAACCGGCCTTGGCCGCGCCCTCGCCGAAGCGGTGCTGGATCGCGGTGACCACGCCGTGATCACCGCGCGCGACGTCCAAAGCTTGGCTGACCTGGCGAAGGCGTATCCCGACACGGCCCTCGCCCTCGGGCTGGACGTGACAAACGACGAGCAGGTCACCGCCGCGGTGCGGCAGGCTCAGGATGTCTTCGGCGGCGTTGATGTGCTGGTCAACAACGCCGGATACGGCTACCGGGCCGCGGTCGAGGAGGGTGATCCGGCCGACGTGCAGCGGCTGTTCGCGACCAACTTCTTCGGGCCGGTCACGCTGATCAAGGCGGTACTGCCGGGCATGCGCGCCCGCCGGAGCGGCGCGATCGTCAACATCTCCTCGATCGGCGCCCGCAGGTGCCCGCCCGGGTCCGGCTACTACTCGGCCAGCAAGGCGGCGCTCGAAGCCATGACCAGCTCGCTGCGCAAGGAGGCGGAGCCGCTCGGCATCAAGGTCATCGCGGTGGAGCCCGGCGGCTTCCGCACCGACTTCTCCGGCCGGTCGCTGATGCAGTCCGCCACGGCGATCGATGACTACGCCGGGACCGCGGGCCAGCGGCGCAAGGAGAACGACACCGTCGACGGCACCCAGCCGGGCGACCCGGCCCGGGCCGCCCGGGCGATCATCGAAGTCGTCGCGACCCCGCGGCCGCCGTCCCTCCTCCTTCTCGGCGCCGACGCCCTAGCGACCACGACAGCGATCCTGGACGCGCAGCGGGCCGAGGTGGAGGACTGGCGGGAACTCAGCGAGAGCACGGGCTTCACGGGCTAGCTAACGGCTCAGTGGCCGTCGCCGCGGGCCTGGCCGAGATAGGACTCGAGGGCGGCGACGACCAGGTCGTGGTCGTCGCCCTGGGGGAGTCCGGAGACGGCGACGGTGCCGACGGGGCCGGTCCCGGCGAGGACGATCGGGAACGCTCCGCCGTGGGCCGCGTAGCTGTCCGGATCGAGGCGCGAGCTCTCCTCGAAGGTCGTGCCCCTGGCGACGCAGCGCAGGCCGACTAGGTAAGAGGAGTGGCCGTAGCGGTCGACGGTGCGGACCTTGCGCTGGATCCAGGCGTCGTTGTCGGCGCTCGTCCCGGGCCGGGCGGCGTGGAACAGCTGCTGCCCGTTACGGCGGATGTCGATCGTCACCGCGGCGGAGCGGGCGCGAGCCAGGTCCACGAGTACGTTGCCGAGCAGCCAGGCATCGTCGTGGCCGAAGGCAGCGAACACCAGCCGGCGTTCCTGTTCCTCGATCAGCGCGACCAGTTTTTCGGCTTCGCTGGCGTTCACGCGTTCTCCTTCTCAACGGGCGAACCAGCCGGCCGGCGCCGGGGCCGTGTTCTGCCAGATGTGCTTGATCTCCTGGTACTCGGCCAGGCCGGTGGGACCGAGCTCGCGGCCGTTGCCGGACCGCTTGAAACCACCCCATTCGGCCTGGGGGACGTAGGGGCCGAAGTCGTTGATCCACACCGTGCCGGCTCGCAGCGCCCGCGCCACCCGCTCGGCGCGGGCGGTGTCGCCGGTCCAGACGGCGCCGGCCAGGCCGAAGTCGGTGTCGTTGCCCAGCGCCACGGCCTCCGCCTCCGTGGTGAACCGCTCCACGGTGAGGATGGGCCCGAAGGTTTCCTCCCGGACGACGGTCATCGCGGCGGTGCAGTCGGCCAGCACAGTGGGCCGGTAGAAGAAGCCGGCCTTCAGCTCGGGGTCGCCCGGCCGCCGGCCGCCGGCCGCCAGCCGGGCTCCCTCGGCCAGGGCGCCGGCGACGTACCGCTCGGTGCGCTCGCGCTGGGCCGCGGACACCAGCGGGCCGCTCTCGGTCCCTGGCTGCAGCCCGTTGCCGAGGACGATCCGCTCCGCCCGCTGCGCCAGCAGGTCCACGACGGCGTCGTGGACCGGGTCCTCGACGATGAGCCGGGCGCCGGCCGAGCACACCTGACCGGAGTGCAGGAACACGGCGGTGAGGGCGTTGTCGACGACCGTCTCGAGGTCGGTGTCGGCGAAGACGATGTTCGGGTTCTTCCCGCCGAGTTCGACGGCGACCTTCTTCACCGTCGCGGCGGCGGCCCGCAGGATCGACCGGCCGGTGTCCAGGCCGCCGGTGAAGGAGACCAGGTCGACTAGGGGGTCCTCCACCAGCGCGGCGCCGACGGTGCGGCCGCTCCCGGTCACCAGGTTGACCACCCCGCGGGGGACGCCCGCCTCCGCGGCCAGTTCGACCAGCCGGATGGTGGTCATCGGGGTGACCTCGCTCGGCTTGATCACCACGGTGTTGCCGGCCGCGAGGGCGGGAGCCAGCTTCCAGGAGATCTGCAGCAGCGGGTAGTTCCAGGGCGTGATGAGGACGCAGACGCCGACTGGTTCCGTCACGATCCGGCTGACCACCGCCGGGTTGCCGGTGTCGACCAGCCGGCCGGCTTGCTGGCCGGCCAGGTCCGCGTAGTAGCGGAAGACCGCGACCACGTCGTCGACGTCCTGCAGGCTCTCGGTGAGCGTCTTGCCGGTGTCCAGCGTCTCCAGCCGCGCGATCTCGGCCCGGTCGCGCACCAGCAGGCCGGCGATCCGGTCCAGCAGGGCGGTCCGCTCGCGCACCGGGGTCGCCGGCCACGGCGAGGAGTCGAAGGCGGCGCGGGCCGCCGCGACGGCGCGGGCCGCGTCGGCCGGGCCGGCCTCGTCCACCGCGGCCAGGACGCTGGCGTCGAAGGGGTTGAGGACTTCCGCCGACGCGGGGACCTGCGGCGAGACCCACTGGCCGTCGATGAAGAGGTGAGCCACTGTCTTCTCCGTCTGCTGGTGCGGATGAACTCAGGCCAGCCCGGTGGAGGTCTTCGCCTGCGGGTGGTGCCGGTAGAACTCGACCTGCTCGGGGGGCAGCGGAGTGTTGCCCAGGATGAGGTCGGCGCTCTTCTCCGCCGTCATCATGACGGGGGCGTAGATGTTGCCGTTGGTCACGTAGGGCATGACCGACGCGTCGACGACGCGCAGTCCCTCCAGACCGTGCACCCGCATGGTCGCGGGATCCACCACCGACAGCGGCCCGGTGCCCATCTTGGCCGTGCACGACGGGTGCAGCGCCGTTTCCGCGTCCCGGGCGACCCAGGACAGGATCTGCTCGGGAGTCTCGACCTCCGGTCCGGGGGAGATCTCACCCGAGCTGTACGGGGCGAAGGCGGGCTGGGCGAAGATCTTCCGGGCGACACCGATCGCCTCGACCCACTCGCGGCGGTCCTGCTCGGTGGACAGGTAGTTGAACGTGATGGCCGGCTTCACCCCCGGGTCGGCCGACTTGAGCTTGAGGGTGCCCCGGGCATCGGAGTACATCGGCCCGATGTGCACCTGGTAGCCGTGGTCGCCCGCGGGCATCGACCCGTCGTAGCGAACGGCGACGGGCAGGAAGTGGAACATCAGGTTCGGGTAGGCGACGTCGTCGTTGCTGCGGGCGAAGCCGCCGGCCTCGAAGTGGTTGGTCGCGCCGAGGCCGCGCCGCAGGAAGAGCCACTCGGCACCGATCTTCGGCCTGTTGTACCACTTCATGCCGGGCGCGACGGAGACCGGCTGCTTGCAGGCGTGCTGAATGTAGACCTCGAGGTGGTCCTGCAGGTTCTCACCGACGCCGGGCAGGTCGGCCACGACCGGGAGGCCGAGCGCGGCCAGATCCTGGGCGTTGCCGATCCCGGACAGCTGCAGCAGCTGCGGGCTGTTGATCGCCCCGCCGCAGAGGATGACCTCGCCCGCCCGGGCGACCTGGACGTCCCCGCGGCCCGGCCGGTACTCGACCCCCACGGCCCGCTTGCCCTCGAAGCGGATCCGGCTGACGAAGGCGCGCGTGCGCACCGTGAGGTTAGGCCGGGACATGACCGGGTGCAGGTACGCCCGGGCGGCGCTCAGGCGGCGGCCGCGGTGCACGTTACGGTCGAACGGCGCGAAGCCTTCCTGCCGGTAGCCGTTCACGTCGTCGGTCAGCGGGTAGCCGGCCTCCTGGACCGCGGCGAAGAACGCCTGGAACAGCGGGCTCGTGGCCGGCCCGCGTTCCAGCACGAGGGGACCGGCGTGGCCCCGGAAGGGGTCGCCGGAGTCCGCGGCCAGGCAGTTCTCCATGCGCTTGAAGTAGGGCAGGCAGTGGGCGTAGTCCCAGTTCCCCAGGCCCGGGTCGGCGCCCCAGCGCTCATAGTCCAGCGGGTTGCCGCGCTGGAAGATCATCCCGTTGATGCTGCTCGAGCCGCCGAGCACCTTGCCGCGGGCGTGGTAGACACGGCGGCCGCCCAGGTGCGGCTCCGGCTCCGATTCGTACTTCCAGTCGTAGAACCGGTTGCCGATCGGGATGGTCAGCGCGGCCGGCATGTGGATGAAGGCATCCCAGCGGTAGTCGCTGCGGCCCGCTTCCAGGACGAGGACCTGGTTCGCCGGGTCGGCGCTGAGGCGGTTGGCGAGCGCGCAGCCCGCGGACCCGCCCCCGACGATGACGTAGTCGTAGCTAGGTTCGCCCATGGTGGTCTCCTCCAGGCGGGCCGAAGTTGCGCAGAGGGCAACTAGCTCTTCATGCGCAACAGCCTGAGCGGACCGCCAACGCTTGTCAAGAGCGCCCCGGAATTCTGGTGTTTCCGCTATCCGTAGGCTGCTAACTATGAGTTCGAACGAGCGACCAGATGGCGAGCGGGGCCCGGCGGCCCTCGTGCAGTCGGTCGACCGGGCCCTGGCCATCCTGGAGATCCTGGCCGGCCGGGGCGAGGTGGGGGTCACCGAGATCGCGGCCGAGCTCGGCGTGCACAAATCGACCGCGTTCCGGCTGATCGCCGTCCTGGAGTCGCGCGACCTGGTGGAGCAGCTGGCCGACCGGGGCAAGTACCGGCTCGCCTTCGGCATCGTCCGGCTGGCCAGCGCCACCGTGGCCCAGCTCGACCTGGCCAAGGAGAGCAGGCGAACCTGCGAGGAACTGGCCGCCGACCTGGGGGAAACGGTCAACGTCGCCATCCTGGACGCCGACCGCGCGGTGAACGTCAGCCAGGTCCGCGGGACGGCCGCCATCAGCCTCTACAACTGGGTCGGCCAGGGAACCCCGCTGCACGCCACGTCCAGCGGCAAGGTCCTGCTGGCCTACGCGGGGGAGCAGGTCAGGGAGGCCGTGCTCGCGGGGACCCTGCAGCGCTACACCGTCGTGACGATCACCGACCCCGGCCTGCTCGGCGCGGAGCTGGCGGAGATCCGCGTGCGCGGCTGGGCCGCCACCGAGGGGGAGTACGAGATCGGGCTCAACGCGGTGGCCGCTCCGGTCCGCGACACCAACGGCGACGTGGTCGCGGCCGTCAGCGTGTCCGGCCCGTCCTTCCGGATCCCGGCGGAAACCTTCGGCGCGATCGCCCCCCGGGTAGTGACCGCGGCGGACGCGCTGAGCAGGAGGCTCGGGTACTTCCACTGACCTGGTACTTCCACTGACCGCAGCGGACTGAACGGCGGCGGGACTGTCGGCCGAGGGTTGCGTAATGCGCGATTCGCATCTTAATGTGCAACTACAGGCCGATGGTGGCCACCGGCGGCAACCCGCGGACGCCTCCCGGCCTGCGTGGTCGCCGCCCGACTCGTCCCGGAGTGCAGTGATGACGACGACCGATCTTCCCGCGAGCCTGCTCCCCACGCTGGCCGGCCAGTACTACACCGACCCGGACATCTTCGCCCGCGAGCAGGAGCGCATCTTCGAGCCGATGTGGTTCTGTGCCGTCCGCTCGGCCGACCTGGCCGCGCCGGGCTCGTTCCGCCGGGTCCAGGTGGGCCGGGAAAGCGTGCTCGTTGTCCGCGGCCGGGACGGGCAGCTGCGTTCGTTCCTCAACATCTGCCGGCACCGGGGCGCAGTCCTCTGCACCGAGGACTCGGGCGAGGTGAAGCGGTCCATCCGGTGCCCGTACCACGCCTGGACCTACGGACTCGACGGGAAGCTGGTCGCGGCGCCCAACCTGGTGAAGATGCCCGACATCGACCGCGTGCGGTACGGGCTGCTGCCGGTCCAGCTGCGCGAGTGGCTCGGCTACGCCTGGGTCTGCCTGGCCGACGAGCCGCCGTCCTTCGAGCAGGACGTCATCGGCGCCGTGGTCGAGCGCCTCGGGGACGTGGCCTCCATTGAGCGTTTCGAGCTGGACGCGCTTTCCGTCGGCCGGCGCATCCGCTACGACGTCAAGGCCAACTGGAAACTGATCGTCGAGAACTTCATGGAGTGCTATCACTGCGCCACCATCCATCCCGAGCTGACAGGAGTGCTGCCCGAGTTCGTCGGCGGCTACGCGGCCCAGGCCTACGTCGGGCACGGCGCCGAGTTCGGCCCGGACATCCAGGGCTTCACCGTCGACGGCGGCGAAGGCTTCGGCCGGCTGCCCGGCGTCGCCGACGAGCAGGACCGGCGCTACTACGCGGTCACGGTCAAGCCCAACGTCTTCGTGAACCTGGTGCCCGATCACGTGATCTTCCACCGGATGTACCCGCTGGCCGCCGACCGGACGATCGTGGAGTGCGACTGGCTGTACTCGCGCGAGGTGGTGGATTCGGGCCGGGACGTGTCCCGCTCGGTGGAGCTGTTCCACCGGGTGAACCAGCAGGACTTCGACGCCTGCGAGCGCTGCCAGCCGGCCATGTCCTCCCGCGGCTACCGGCGCGGCGGCGTCCTGGTACCGTCCGAGCACCACATCGGGATCTTCCACGAGTGGCTGACCGGTCGCCTCGCCGACTGACGGTAACCTCGTCCGCTGACGGCCAACAGGGTAATCAGGTAAAACGGGGTAATCAGGTAATAAGGTGTGCGGCCGCCGGTTGACCACCTCACGCTACTGCGTAATCATGATTACATGAGTACGGAAATCCGGGCCTGGTTCGCGGGGCGGCTTCCCGATGAGTGGTTCACCGAGCCGGCCGAGGTCATCGTGGACCGCGAGGAGATCACCGTCATCGGGACCCTGCCCGAGCCCGAGCCGGCCAGTGCGGCCGGAGCCAGTGAGGCTGGCACCAGCGCGGCCGGCACCAGCGCGGCCGCGGAAGGCCGGATCAAGCGGTTCCGGGAGGACACCCGCGCGCGGCGGATCGAGGTGGCGCGCGAGGCCGAGCACCGGTTCGGCCGGAAGGTCGCCTGGGGCGCCCGCTGCGGCAGCGTGACCGAGATGTTCACCAACGTGTCGGTCCCGGTCATGACCAGGCTGCACCAGTCAGAGCGGCGGGTGCTCGACACCCTGGTCGAGTCGGGCGTCGCCCGCTCCCGGTCCGACGCGCTGGCCTGGTGCGTCCGGCTGACCGGCGAGCACGTCGACGCCTGGCTGGCTGAACTGCGCGTCGCGCTGCGCCGGGTCGAGGAGGTCCGCGAGCAGGGACCGTCGGGCCGGTAAACGGAATCACCCGGGCCGGCCAACAGCACCAGAGCGGGCCGGTTGGGCCGTCACCCTAATAACAGGGCATCTCACCCGCCACGCGGGTAAGGCGGCATGCCATCTGTCCCCGTCGGATACCGTGTCAGAGGGACACGAGTCTCTGCGGCGAGGAAGGTCGGTTCATGGGATACCGCGACCTGGGCTACCGGCTGTACGAGCGGCGCCTGGAGGCGTACCTGGCGGGTAAGACCGTCCCCCGGCACGTCGGGGTGATGTGCGACGGGAACCGCCGCTGGGCCAGGTCTGCGGGACACACCGACGTCAGCAAGGGACACCGTAAGGGCGCCGACAAGATCTTCGAGCTGCTGCAGTGGTGCCGGGAGACCGGCGTCGAGGTAGTGACGCTGTGGCTGCTTTCCACCGACAACCTCGGCCGCGAGGAGGAGGAGCTCGGCCCGCTGCTGGCGATCATCGAGGACACGGTGAACGGCCTGGTCGACGAGGGCTGGCGGGTGAACCCGGTGGGCGCGCTCGACCTGCTGCCCGACCACACCGCCCGCGTCCTGAAGCACGCGGGCGAGGCGACCGCGGACAATCCCGGCCTGCTGGTCAACGTGGCCGTCGGCTACGGCGGCCGGCGCGAGATCGCGGACGCCGTCCGCGGCATGCTGATCGAGCACGCGAGCCGGGGCACCACCATCGAGCAGCTGGCCGAGGTCCTCGATGTCGAGCACATCGCCGAGCACCTCTACACGGCCGGCCAGCCGGACCCGGACCTGGTGATCAGGACCAGCGGGGAGCAGCGGATGGGCGGATTTTTGTTGTGGCAATCAACACATTCTGAGTTCTACTTCTGCGACGCCTACTGGCCGGCTTTCCGAAAAGTGGACTTCCTGCGGGCATTGCGCTCGTATTCCGAACGCAGCCGCCGGTTCGGTTCGTAGGTCCCCGTAACTTGAGCTCAAATTGGGGCTTTAAGAATGCCCTGATCATGGGTACTTTCAGAGATGGCGGGCACCTCCCCAGGGTGCCCCCGCGGGAGGCCCCCTGAGCCGCTACGTGCGACGAGAGGGCCGGCGCGGCCCTCTCAGGCGGGCAGCCCCGGTCCATCTGATGCGTTTTGCCTCCGGAAAACCCGGGGACAGCGTGTCCTGTCCGCAGCGCCGGAACTTGCGACCGGCGCCCAGGGGAGTTCTGCGTGGCCAACTCTGTGCAGCGTCTCACGTACGTCCTCGACACCAGCGTCCTGCTCGCCGACCCGGCGGCCTTCTCGCGGTTTGACGAGCACCATGTCGTCATTCCGGTCGTGGTCATCACCGAGCTCGAAGCCAAGCGTCACCATCCTGAGCTGGGCTACTTCGCCCGCCAGGCCCTCCGTTACCTCGACGACCTCCGGATCTCCCACGGTCGCCTAGACGCTGAGATCCCGGTCGGGGACCTCGGCGGCACGGCCCGCGTGGAGCTCAACCACATCGACGCTGCGGTGCTCCCGGCCGGCTTCCGGCTCGGGGACAACGACACGCGGATCCTTTCCGTGGCCCGCTCCCTCGCCAACGAAGGCCACCACGTGGTCCTCGTCAGCAAGGACATGCCGCTGCGGATCAAGGCGGCGTCGATTGGCTTGGAGGCCCAGGAGTACCGGGCGGAGCTTCCCGTCGATTCCGGCTGGACCGGTATGGCGGAGCTTGACGTGACCGCGGCCGACGTAGAGGAACTGTGGGAACACGGCACACTGGACTGCGAGGCGGCGCGCGAACTGCCCTGCCACACCGGGCTGGTGCTGCACACCGGCAGCGCGAGCGCCCTCGCCCGGGTGCGGCCGGACAAGCAGATCCAGCTGGTGCGGGGCGACCGTGAGGCGTTCGGCCTGCACGGCCGGTCCGCTGAGCAGCGGATCGCCCTTGACCTGCTGCTTGACAACGAGATCGGCATTGTCAGCATGGGCGGCCGCGCGGGCACCGGCAAGTCGGCGCTCGCCCTGTGCGCGGGTCTCGAGGCGGTGATGGAGCGCCGCCAGCACCGCAAGGTCGTCGTGTTCCGCCCGCTGTACCCGGTCGGCGGCCAGGACCTCGGCTACCTGCCCGGCTCCGAGGCGGAGAAGATGGGCCCGTGGGCGCAGGCCGTCTACGACACGCTCTCGTCGATCACCACGCAGGAGGTGATCGACGAGCTGATCGCCCGCGACATGATCGAGGTGCTGCCGCTGACCCACATCCGCGGCCGCAGCCTGCACGACGCGTTCGTCATCGTCGACGAGGCCCAGTCCCTGGAGCGCGGCGTGCTGCTCACCGTGCTGTCCCGGATCGGTACCGGCTCCCGGGTGGTGCTCACCCACGACATCGCGCAGCGCGACAACCTGCGCGTCGGCCGGCACGACGGCGTGGTCGCGGTGATCGAGAAGCTGAAGGGCCACCCGCTGTTCGCCCATGTGACCCTGACCAGGTCCGAGCGCTCCGCGATCGCCGCCCTCGTCACCGACTTGCTCGAGGACACGCAGCTGTAGCCCAGCGAGCGCCGGTCATGGGGCCCTAAACTGCATGCGTGACCGGCGTCATGCACAGCGATCAAAACCGTTATCCAGAACGGATCGGGCTGGCTCCCCAGGCCAAGACTTACTCGCCTGGGGAGTCAGCTACGCTTCCGGCCGTCTCCGTCGTCATGCCGGTCCTCAACGAGGAGAAGCACCTGGCCGAGTCCGTCGCCTGCGTGCTCGACCAGGAGTACCCCGGCGGGTTCGAGCTGGTCCTGGCGATCGGCCCGTCCCGGGACCGCACCGAGGCGATCGCCAAGGAGCTGGCCGCCGCCGACAGCCGGATCACCGTCGTGCCCAACCCGTCCGGCCAGATCGCCACCGCCATGAACGCGGCCGTGCGGACGGCCCGGCACGAGATCATCACCCGCATCGACGCGCACTCCATGCTGCCCGACGGCTACCTGCGGACGGCCGTGCGCACGCTCATGGAGACCGGCGCGGCCGATGTCGGCGGCTGGATGGCGGCCGAGGGCATCACCCCGTTCCAGCGGGCCGTCGCCTGGGCCATGACCTCGCCCTTCGGGATGGGCGCGGCGGCCAACCACACCGGCGGCGAGGCCGGGCCGGCCGACACCGTCTACCTCGGCGTCTACCGGCGGTCGGAGATCGAGCGCGTCGGCGGCTACGACGAGACCATGCTCATCGCCGAGGACTGGGAGCTCAACTTCCGGATCCGCGCGGCCGGCGGCCTGATCTGGTTCACCCCGAAGCTGAAGGTCACCTACCGCCCGCGGGCGACCCTGCGCGACCTGGCCACGCAGCAGTTCCGCTACGGGCGCTGGCGGCGGGTCGTCGCGCGGCGCCACCCGGAGACCATCAGCCTCCGCTACCTGGCCGCGCCGGGCGCGGCCGCGCTCAACGCGGCCGGGCTGGTCCTGGCGGCGGCGGGGCTCATCGGGGCGCTGGTGGGGGCACCCGCACCCGTTCCTTATCTCCTGGCCGGGCTGGCGGTGCCGGCCGCGTACCTGGCCGGGACCGCCGCGGTCGCCGCGGCGTTCGCCCGCGATGTTCCGCCCCGGGTGCGGGTACGGATCCCGCTCGTTCTCGCCGCGATGCACATGTGCTGGGGCGCCGGCTACCTCACCAGCCCCCGCCGCCTGGTGGGGCGGCACGTGACCCCGGCCGCCGGCCGCCGGTAACGCGCCGCCAGCGATCGCGGTCGCCCGCGGCGCCCCTGACGCGCCCGTCGGGCCGCGGAAACGCGAGCGCCGCAGTCGCCGCTAAGATGCGGCAATGGGCTTTGATCTTGGCGCTGAACTCGCGGCCGTACGCGGCCAGGGCTATGACCTGCACGCCACGTACCTGAACCCGCAGCTGCCGCGCACGCTGCGCACCATCGGCTTCGACAAGGACTACGTGCGCGGCGAGGGCGCCTACCTCTACGACGCGGACGGAAACGCGTACGCGGACTTCCTGAGCGGGTTCGGGGTGTTCGCGGCCGGGCGCTCGCACCCGGTGATCAAAAAGGCGCTGGCCGATGCCCTGGAGCTGGACTTCGCGGCGTGGACGCAGTTCGACTGCCAGCCGATCATGGGCCTGCTCGCGCAGCGGCTGCTGGCCAAGGCCCCGGGACTTGAGCGGGTCTTCTTCTGCAACAGCGGGTCCGAGGCCGTCGAGTCCGCCCTCAAGTTCGCCCGCCACGCGACCGGCAAGGGCCGGGTCGTCTACGCCCGGCACGGCTTCCACGGCCTGACCACCGGGTCGCTGTCGGTCAACGGGGCGGAAGAGTTCAAGGAGGGCTTCGGCCCGCTGCTGCACGACACGCAGATTCCCCTCGGCGACCTCGCCGCGCTCGACGCCGAGCTGCGCAAGGGCGACGTCGCCGCGCTGATCGTCGAGCCGGTCCAGGGCCACGGCGTGATGATGACCCCGCCCGGGTTCCTGCCCGAGGCGAAGGCGCTGCTGCACAAGTTCGGGGCGCTGCTGATCTGCGACGAGGTCCAGGTCGGCCTGGGGCGCACCGGCCGGTTCTTCTCCTACCAGTACGACGACGTGCAGCCCGACATCGTGACCGTGGCCAAGGCGCTGTCCGGCGGCTACGTTCCCGTCGGCGCGATGCTGACCACGGACAAGATCTTCGGCTCGGTCTACTCGTCGATGGACAAGCTCATGACCCACTCCACGACCTTCAAGGGCGGGCCGCTCGCCATGGCCGCCGGCCTGGCCGCCCTGGCCGTGATCGACGACGAGGGCCTGGTCGAGAACGCCGAACGCCGCGGCGCGGAGCTGCGGCGCGGCCTTGAGGGCCTGCAGGCCAGGTACGACCTGCTCAAGGACGTGCGCGGCAAGGGCCTGATCATCGGCATCGAGTTCGGCCGGCCGTCCGGCCTGAAGGCGAGGACCGGCTGGGCGATGCTGCAGAAGGCCCGCGTCGGCCTGTTCGCGCAGATGGTGGTCGTCTCGCTCTTCCAGCGGCACCGCATCCTCACCCAGGTCTCCGGTGACCACATGGAGGTCATCAAGCTGATCCCGCCGCTGATGATCGGCGACGCGGAGGTCAAGCTCTTCCTCGACGGCCTGGCCGACGTCCTCGAGGACGCGTCGAAGGGCAGCGGCCTGATGTGGGACTTCGGGCGGACGCTCATCAAGCAGGCGGTCCGCGCCTAGCGGCCGCCCGGCGTCAGGTGGTCGCGAACCCGCTGACCCGCGGCGTCGGCCGCGCGCTCACCCGCCGGGCACGACGAGCGCACAGACTAGATTGTTTTTATGACGTCAGAGCGGCCGAGCGGCGCAGTGCATCAGGACCGGAAGCCGCTTGAGGTCCCGCGGGATCTGCTGATCGCTCCCGGCTTCGGTGCCCGACGACTACAGCAGGCCTATCTGGCCGCTTGGATCCGCCATGTGGACGCCACCTTGACTGGCCCGCAGTACGCGGTCCTCATCGCCGTACACGAGTACCCGGAATCTGACCAGACGTCGCTGGCCGAGGTCGTGGCCCTGGACACATCGACCATGGCGGATGTCTGCCGGCGCCTAGAGCGCCGCGGCCTCATCGCCCGTACCGAGTCCCCGCATGACGCCCGGCGGAAGCTGCTCAGCCTCAAGCCCGCTGGATCCGAAGTGCTGGCTGAGATCCGTCGGCGTGCGCACCAACTCGACCGGGCTCTGCTCGATATCCCCCTTGATCCGGCCCAAGGCATCGCCGGCTGGCTGAACGGCCTGGCGGCGCACTGGGAGCGGGTAGCCACGGGCGACTAGGCGGGTGGTCGCTGGCACGAGCTGAAAATAATTCTTGCGTGTCCGGATAATACGTGTTCGGATAGATTGACGCAGGAGGGAGCGACGTGTCCACCAGTCAGTCATTCCGAGCTGTCATCGTCGGCGGCGGCCTAGGCGGGCTGACCGCCGCGCTCGCCCTGCGCCAGCGGGGAATCCGTGTCACCGTGCTCGAGTCCGCGCCCGATATGGGGGAGATTGGCGCTGGCATCCAGACCGCTCCGAACGCCAGTCGCGTCTTGTTCGGGCTGGGGCTGCACTCCGCGCTGCGGCGGATCCGCACCGAACCGCAAGACCAGGTCCGGCGCCGCTGGTCCGACGGGCGCATCATCGCTCAGTTGCCGCTCGGTGCCCGGCTGGTCCAGCACTACGGTGCGCCGTACTGGCAGTACCACCGCGCTGACCTGCATCAGGTGCTGCTGAACGCATGCCTGGACCCGGAAGGCGCCGGGCCGGTCATCCAGGTGAGGACGTCGGCCGGGGTGACTGGGATCGACAACTGCGACCGCCCGGCGGCGGTCACCGCGGCCGGCGATCGCTTCGAGGGCGACGTCCTGGTGGGCGCGGACGGCATCCGTTCCGCGGTCCGTGACGCGCTGGGTTTTGCGGACACCCTGGTCTTCTCCGGTGAGATGGCTTACCGCGCGCTGATCGACGGGGAGCTCATCGCCGCCGATCCGGCGACGCGGTTTCTCGCCGACCGGTTCCACTCGACGATCTGGTTCGGCCCCGATCGCCATCTCGTCCATTACATGATCCGCGGCGGTCGCCAGTTCAATGTCGTGGCGATCGCCCCGGCCCGGCCGACGCTGGAACAGACCTGGACGGAACCGGCGACCGCCGGGCAACTGGTGGCCGAGTTCGCCGGCTGGGACGACCGGGTCGCGGCCATGCTCTCCAAGGCGAAGGACGAGGACGTGTCCGTGTGGGCGATGTACCGGCGCCGCCGTGATCCCGTCTGGGTCGACCGCCGCATCGCGCTCCTGGGTGACGCCTGCCACGCGATGCTCCCGTATCAGGCGCAGGGCGCGTCGCAGGCGATGGAGGACGCCGCGGTGCTGGCCGAGGAACTCGGCGGCGTGACGACCGACGGCATCGCGCAGGCGCTGCGCCGGTACGCCAACCGGCGGGCCACGCGGGCGGGCATGGTGCAGGACGCCGCCTTGGCGAACAAGGACTTCTACCATCTTCCGGACGGCCCGCAGCAGGAGGAACGCGACAGCAGACTGCGTGACTTCACCGGCGAGTCGCTAGTCTCCTACGACTGGCTCTGGCGCGGAGCCTCGCTGAACCAGTCGGACGTCGAGTCCATGAGTTACCCGTTTGGAGGCTGATACCGCCAGATGAAACCGGCACCGTTCGCGTACCACCGGCCAGCTGACCTCGCCGATGCCCTGGACCGGCTGGCCGAACTGAACGGGCAGGGCGAGGAGGTGAAGGTACTCGCCGGCGGGCAGAGCCTGATCCCGATGATGAACTTCCGCCTGGCCCGCCCCGCGCACCTAGTCGACATCGGTCACCTGCACGACCGGGCGAAGCTGTCCGGACTACGCCCCGACGGGCCGGCCCTGCGCATCGGCGCGCTGACCACCCACCACGAGGTCGAACGAGCACGCCTGCCCGAAGGCTACGAGGCGCTGAACGGCGCGATGCGCTGGATCGGGCACCTGCCGATCCGCACCCGCGGAACCGTGGGCGGCAGCCTGGTGCACGGCGACGCCACCGCGGAATGGTGCCTGCTCGCCCTGGCCTTCGATGCCCGCATCGTCGCCGAGAGCCCGGCCGGACGGCGGGAGATCCCGGCCCAGGACATGTTCCACGGGTTCTACGAGACCGAGGTGGAGCCAGGGGAGATCGTGACCGAGATCATCTTGCCCGCACCGGCCCCTAACGCCGCGCTCACCGAGTTCGCCCAGCGCCGGGGCGACTTCGCCACCGTCGGCGTCGGCGTGCGCCTCGACGTCGATCCGTCCGGCGTGCTGAGCGGCGCCAGGGTCGCCCTGGGCGGCGTGGCTCCCGCTCCGGTCCGCAGCGCCAGCGCGGAGGCGGTGCTCACCGGGAGCGTGCCGTCAGACGCGCTCTTCGCGGAGTGCGGCGAGGCCGCCGCCGCGAACGTCACCCCGCCGGACGACGTGCACGGCAGCAGACATTACCGGCGGCGGCTGACCCGCGCCCTGGTCGAGGCGGCCTGCGCGCAGGCGTGGAAGCGGTC
>Ga0302326_10016556_pt1 | contig 15423 bp, 14 predicted proteins | sample Palsa_T0_3_FD_202264 | JGI IMG/M metagenome (GOLD analysis project Ga0302326, IMG submission 202264) | Peat permafrost microbial communities from Stordalen Mire near Abisko, Sweden - Palsa_T0_3 | ecosystem: Environmental > Terrestrial > Soil > Palsa > Peat permafrost | place: Sweden: Abisko...
TGAGTAATCCGAATTCACTCGACCCGAGCGTGCCTTCGCCAACCGTTGCTCTGCCCGGTCTATCACGCGCTGGCCAAATGGCGTTTCTGGGCTTTGGACGTACAAAGATCACGAGCATGAAGGTGCTGAGCCTGACATTTACGTCGGACCACCACTTGATGACCAGCAATAATTCCGGCTGGACCGACTCCGGTTCCATTAACAAGCCCGATTGGACATACGGCAAGCAAAGCTTCGCTATCAGTCACACCAAGAATCTGCCAGTCTCCGTACAGGTCGATTTCGAAGTCAATCCCGGGAATGCCGATGCGACGGACGCCACTGTCACAGGTACGGCTGCGTTCGGGTCGCTTGTTTTCACGACCAAACAGAGCTTTAAGGGAGGGACGGTAACAATCAAGGCCACTTCGAGCACACCGTTGCCCGACCTGGTGCAGAAGCTCACCGGCAACATTACATGGTCGGTGGACACTAAAGAAGATGGGACATTTGCCGCCGGCGATTCGTGGGGCCACGCCGTTTACGTCACGATGGGTACACCGGAAAACGTAGGCGGACTGGAGACCGGCATCACCCAGTTTCGAATGGATAAGTCAGTCGCACTGGTGCAGGCAACAGGAGCGGCCCAGGCCCCATGGGACAGCGCTCCCGACGCTATCGTACTTAGCCTCATGAAGACGCTTGGGATGTATACCGTGGTTCCAAGCCAGGACGCAGCGCTGGTGGCGCTCGATCACCCTCAGTACGGCAACTCCGTAGAAGGTCCTATGGTGCCCGGCGGCGCCTGGAACTTCGCCGATCATATTCCCGCGCAAGCGGAGTGCCAGGCAATTGTACGCTTTGTCAGAGGCGTCATCAAGCAGATAGGCTGCCCGGGAACGGCCCAAATCATGACTGTCTACGTCGATCCGACAGTGAACAACGGCAATACGGCGCTCGAAGACGATTACGAACATCCTCCCAAGGGAAACTGCGGGCTGCACCACGTTGCGTCGCAAACCATCAACAACCAGACCTGCCTGTGCCTTCTGCTGGATACCGATCCTGGCAGTGTAGGTAAAGTATGGGACGGCAATGAACGGGGCCGTATGCCGGGACTGGAGGCCAATTTTTACGAAGCCTGCATGAGATTCACATCTCCGGCGGGCACGGTCAGGTACTATCCGGGCGGCACAGCCGGCGGTTTCTATCCCACCAAAGAGGCCGTGATTGCGGTTCCAATGTTCGCGGCGCTGGTCTGGATGAGCCAACCCGCGGGAGGCAAAACTGGGGAGTGGCTGCTGAAAGTCGAGAAGGTCGTCAAGCGCTGGTGAAGCTGGAAACGCCGTTGGCTCCGTCTGAGAGAGCGATCGTATCTTCCGTATGACACCCGACCCAACTCCGGCGCCGATGTCTCAGTCGCAGGCTTTGGACGCCGCGTCAAAGGACGCCGACGCTAACGCCGGGTCGGGGAATGTGGGCGATCCGGTGCACTCGTGCGGTGGGCCGGCGCCTACCCCTGAACCAACACCTGCCCCTACACCCGCTCCGCCACCGACTCCGACACCTGCGCCGACGCCCACACCTACGCCGACGCCGACGCCCACACCTACGCCGACGCCGACACCCACTCCCACTCCGACACCCACTCCCACTCCGACACCCACTCCCACTCCGACGCCATCTCCCACGTCTTCGCTGTGGATTCGCCTCCCCATGACGCAAGAGCTGGCTGCAAATGAGCCTGGCAGCCTGCGGCTCCAGGGTGCTTCCGGCGGATACGACAAGACGCTTGCAATCGCCAGTAACTTCCAGGCCAATTCAGGCCATGATACAGTTGATGTGCATTTCGACAGCGTCCCTACTAACGACAGCTATTCGGTCAGCTACATCGGAAGCGATGGAAGCACGTCGACGATCGTCTCCGGCGTTCCGTTCCATAATCTTGGCGACAACTCGCCTGGTGCATGAGGAGCAGACATGAGTGAGAATCCAACCGTCGACTCAGTCGTTAATTGGGTGAAAGCCCAGGTGGGACTGGGCGGTCCGGTAAAGCCCGGTCCCGTCATGAGCGTCACCCCGCCCATCGCGGTGGGCGTGGCGCCGACTACACTAACTCTCGACAAGCCGAGCGATACCCTAACCGCTGTCGGCGTGTTGCCAGGAGGGACCTATTCCTGGACCAGTAGCGCTCCCGGGGTGGCAACGGTAACCATGTCCAGCGCCGATCCCACCAGTTCTAAAGCCGCCGTACAGCCTGTTACCGCGGGCACCTCGACCATCACGGTCACCTACACGGTCGGCGGACGCAGCGCCTCCGCCACGTCGATTGTAACTGTCCCTGTTCGCAATTTCATTATCGTGTTCGGCGAGCCCGGGACTGCCGCCAGCGGGCACAACGTCGGAGGCCTATTCAACCTCGCGGCCCAAACCCACCTAAAGGAATTGAAGGCGAATACACCTCCGGCCGCCGGCATACCCGCCACTCTTCCGAGCGATACGATCACTGTTTCGATCATCCACACGGTTTCGGATCTCGTATCGAAACTGTCCGCCGGCAATGTCTTCTACCTCGCCTACTTTGGCCATAGTTGGAATGATACCGGCCATGTCGGTGCGTTAGATATAGGCCAGGAACATGTCGCGGACAGCAACTTGACGATAGGCGTGAACACTCCTGGCGACGTGGCGGCAAACACCGCGCCCTCGGCTCTGCCGAAGAGTGCGTTTCTGCCTAACGCAATCATCTTTTTGTTCGGCTGCCGGTGCGCATGGGGAACGGGTTCGATCGCCGAACAGATCCACACACAACTCGGCCTTACGGTGTTTGGATACGACAACAGTGGAGGCTCTATTTTCACCAAAGACAAGACGCTCGGCCATGGGGGTAGGGCCGTCACACAAGCGGATCAAAGCGCCAAGAATATATCGGGAGGGGACGTTTGGATGGTGCCTTGGGACGGAACGCCTCACTTCAAGAGCTTTTGAATATGGCATCCGGTTTATCGAAAGCCGTGTTGCCAGGCGTGATGCTTGGACTGTTAGCGACTTCTGCCTTGGCATTCAGCCAGGAGACCGCGGGTCAGCGAACAACCGCGCCGGGACCGCAGACGGCTCGCCGCATCGTCGATGAAATCGGCCTCGTCAAGGGGATGCCTCCAAAGGAGGGCGAACGCCAAACGGACCCGCATGCTTTGGCGATCGTGGAGTTGGGGAAAGCCGCAGGCCCCTTCCTGGTAGCGAAACTCACCGATGCTTCGCCCAGCCAGGTTGCATACCTATATAGTTACGCTATCGGCGATTTGGCTCTGGCGCTGCTGACCGACATCTACAAACCGTCTTCCTGGCCGTTTCCGGACACGTCGTCGAAGCTCCCGGAGAAGTACGGAGATTACCGGGATTATGTAGAGTTCGTTCACTCTCCGGGCGGCAGGAAACGTTTGCGCCAGAGCTGGCGCAGATTCATCCGCGACCAAGGCGCGGGCAGGCCCAGCGCGGCGACACCTGGTCGGTGAGGCTGAGGTCCGGCGATGTCATCGTCAAGCGAATGCGCCCCCGAGGTATCCATCATCCTGCCGGTCTATAATGAGGGCGCCAGGCTGGCGAAAACTCTCGCCGCGATCCGAGACACGGTCAAGGTCAGCTATCAGATCGTGGTGGTGAACGACGGCTGTACCGACGCCTGCTGCGATGCCCTGTCTTTCGACAACCTCCTGCTCGTAGACGTGCCCCAGCGCCGTGGCGTAGCGCATGCGCGAAACCTCGGCGCCGCGCGAGCCACAGCTCCCACACTGGTGGCCATGGATGCCCACTGTGTTCCCCGCCCCGGGTGGCTGGAGAAGCTCCTGGACGAACTTCACAAACCCGGCGTCGGCATCGTGGCGCCGCAGATCGTGAGCATCGAATGCCCCGCCGCTACCACCTTCGGCCTGACGATCCGCGATCGGGAGCTGGGCGTGGGATGGCTGCACCGGCGAGCGAACGAACCTTACCCGGTCCCGCTGGCCGGCTGCGCATGCATGGCTATGACCAGGGAATTCTTCGAAAAGGCCGGCCGTTTCGACGCGATGCGCAGCTATGGAATGGAAGACGTGGAAATGTGTATGCGGTGCTGGCTTCTCGGTTATTCTGTGATCATGGTCCCCAACGCCGTAGTGGCGCATTGGTTCAAGAAGGAGCCGTTTCCGGTAGGGTGGCACGACTACCTGTACAACCGGCTGCGCACCGCCGTGCTGCACTTCGACGGGGAACCGCTGGAGCGAATTCTGGCCGTGCTGCGCACGAAACCCGAGTTTTCCGACGCCGTCAGCAGCCTGCTGGCGAGCGATGTCTGGACGCGCTACGGCTTCGTGCGCAACCTTAGAAAGCACGATGCAGACTGGTTCTGCCGGAAGTTTGAAATCTCGATATGACCAGCCTGAGTGTGGTCGTCATCAGCTTGAATGAAGGCGAGTCACTGCGCCGTACGGTTGACAACCTCCGGGATACCTTGCCGCCACAAAGCGAAATCGTGGTGGTGGACGATGGCTCGACGGACGGCAGCGTAGACTTCCTGAGCGACGGGTACGCCGGTGTCACGCTGCTGCGTCCGGCAGAGCGGCTGGGGGTCTCGCGGGCGCGCAATTTCGGGGCCCGGCACGCCACGGGAGATGTGCTGGTGTTTAGCGACGCACACGTGTCGGTGCCCCAGGGTTGGTCCGAACCGCTGCTGGATTTGCTGGCCCGTCCGGCGGTGGGCGCGGTGGCCCCCGGCATCGGCACGATGCAGGCGGGCGCGCACGCCAGCACGGGGTACGGTCAAAAATGGAGCGATGCCAGCCTGGCTGTGGGATGGCTGAGCCAGCAGAGCGGCACACCCTATCCGGTACCGCTGCTGTGCGGCTGCTTCCTGGCCCTGCGCTGCGATGTCTTCACCGAGACTGGCGGCTTCGACCCCGGCATGGTGGTGTGGGGCGCGGAGGATTCGGAGCTGAGCATCCGCTTGTGGACACTCGGTTATGAGTGCTGGGTGGCGCCGGAAGTGACCGTGCAGCACGCTTTCCGGGCCCGGTTCCCCTACGAGGTGAAATGGGAGCCGGTGCTGCACAACAGGCTGCGTTTGGCGACCATGCACTTTGGATCGCGCCGGCTGGTCCGCGTGGTGGAACGGCTGAAGCGGTATGACGAGTTTGCCGCCGCCAGCGTTCGCCTGCTTACGGGAGACCTGGCGGCGCGCGCTTCCACGCTGCGCGGGATGCGCCGTTACGATGACGACTGGTTCTTCGGCAGATTCCCGAACGACCTCAGGTCCGAACTTTCCGAACTCGGTTCCACGCCTCCGGTGAGCGTCAGTGTGGCTCCCCCCGCTTCGGTCAGCGCGTGCCTGGTGTCCTGGAAACGCCCGCAAAACCTGCCGATCATCGTGCAGGCATTGCGCCGCATCGAGTGCATCGACGAGATTCTGATTTGGAACAATAACCCGGGCGTGCGGCTGGAGATTGCGGAGAGCAACACGCGGGTGATCCAATCCGGCGAGAACCTGAGTTGCTACGGCAGGTTTGCCTGCGCGGCCGAGGCGCGCAACCCGGTGATTTATGTGCAGGATGACGATGCGCTGAATCACGATATCCCCGGGCTGTACGATCAGTTCCTGCGCGACCCCACGCGAATCGCGCATGTTTTGGCGCCGACGCACTGGGCGCAGCGCAATCGGCGGATCTATGGCGAGGCGCATGCCGCACTGGTCGGCTGGGGTGCGTTCTTCCGCAAAGAGTGGCTTACGGTGTTGGAGGAACTGCCGGCGGCTATGCGCCAGGAGCGGCTCTTCCGGCGCGAAGCGGACGTGTTCTTCAGCCTGCTGTTGGAGCGGAAACACAACGCCGTGCCGGGCCAGATCGCGCACCTGGACGGGCACTCCACGCCGGGCATTGCGTTGTGGTGCGACCCGGGCTACAAGAGCCTGACCAGCCTGGCTGTCCGGCAGGCGCTGCGGTGGCTGCGCTGCAGGAGAAGCCCGACGCTCCCGCCCCCCTGGAATGTAGTCATTCCCTGTCACAATTACGGCCGTTATCTGCGCGAGACCGTGGAATCCGTGCTCGCCAGCGATGCCGATTACGAGATCCACATTGTAGACGACGCATCGAGCGACGAAACCCCGCAGGTGGCCGCCGACCTGGCCCGGCAGTATGCGCACATTCACTACCTGCGCAACGAGGAGAAACAAGGTCCGGGTTATTCGCGAAACCGGGGAATCGCCGCGCAAGAAAGCGCGTTCGTGGTGCTGCTGGACGCGGACGATCGGATTGGCCCGGACTACCTGTTCCGGGCCGGCCAAAAGCTGGCCAGCGGTGTGGACGTGGTGAACCCCGACGCGGTCCTTTTCGGAGCGACGCAGGACCGCTGGGTGGTTCCGGAAGTGACCACCCTGAAGATGCTGTTGGAGAGGAATTCGGTACACTGCTGCTCGGCCTTTCGGCGGGAGCTTTGGTCGCGGACGGGCGGGATCGACGAGCAAATGCCGTGTTGGATGGACTACGAATTCTGGATCCGGCTGGCGGCCGCGGGCGCGCGCATCCAGGGGCTGCATGGCGACCATTTCTTCCACCGCCGGCATGGGAAGTCCCTCTCGAATTATGCCGCGACGATCCGGCACGAGTTGCACGAATACCTGCGTCAAAAGCACGCGCATTTGTTTGAGAGCTGCAGCGCGTGATAATAGGCTAAGAGCGGATACATGGCGCAGATACCCTCCGGCGCACCCGGCATTGCCAGAAGCGCTTTGCCGCCCGCCAGCGCCGAGTACGAGACGGCGATGCATGCAGGGCCGGGCAAATTGGCGCAAGTCAAGAAGTGGAAGATGTTCCGCTCCAGCCAGGGCGAGACGCATTTGGACTTCGGAAAGACCGGGACGATCAGCAAGCCAGGGGCGAAGCAGACGATTCTGCTCGATCATGTGAAGAAGGAAGCTCGAATCGTGCCCGCGCCGGCGCACGCGCAGGCGCCGCAGCCGCCCGCTGCGCAGATGCCAAGCGGCGCACCGCAGCCGGCCGCGGCACAGCCGGCATTGCTGCACGTGAAAGACCTGGGCAAGCAGACGATCGGCGGGCACGAGGCGGAAGGTAAGATGTATACGTTCCAGCCGCCGAAGGCTCCGGCCGTGCCGGGCATGAAAGGGTCGCCTGGGTTCAGAGTGCCCAAGCTGGGGGCATTGCCGAAGGTACCCGGATTGTCGCAGGCGCCAGGGATGCAACCGGCGAATCCGGGAAAGCCGCCCGTGCCGGGAGTCGCACGGCCTGGAGCCGCGACGCCCGCCGCAGGGCAGCCGCCAACACCAGGCGCGCCCAACGGGCAGGTTCAGACGTTGGAGGTGTGGACCCACACGCAGTTGAAGGTGCCAGTGCTGACCAAAGCCAACGGAATGCCGGGGCTGCAGAGCAGCGTGTGCAAGAACGCCAAGGGCGGCGAACCGGCTGCGTCCCTGTTTCAGATTCCGCCCGGATATAAGGCCGTACAGCCTAAGGCGCCGGCGATACCCCGTCCGCGCGGGTTGGTGGGGTGATGGGACTGCGCATGCGCCATGGCTTGCGGCGACTGGGTGCCTAAAGACGCGCTGGGTACCTAAAGACGCGCTGACGCGCGTGGGCGGCCTGCGAGGCCGCCGCAGGCTTCGAGCCTGCCCCACTCGCGCCGTCCAAAGGGCCGGAACGTGTTGCAGTACGTAACATCCCGATACATACGCCACTTGGACGAAGCTACTCAGTAGGCCGAGATTTCGCTGGGTCGTTGTCTTCATCGTCTATGCAGCTTTATTGAAAGGTAAGGCCGAATTGGCTTCGTTTGGTAAACCCGATTTTGGGTTCGACGGCCGACGTGCGCAGGCTAAGGGGGCCGGAATCACGCTGCAGTATGTTACATCGCGTTGCGTCAGGGACGAAGCTACTAAGTAGGCCAAGATTTCGCTGGGTCGTTGTCTTCATGGTTCGCCTCCGAACTATTGAGTTCTATGCTTGGCTTCCCAGCCCGCCTATGCAGGCTTTGTTGAAAGGGAAGGCCGAAATGGCTTCGTTTGGTAAATCCGATTTTGGGTTCGACGGCCGACTTGCGCCGGCCAAAGCGACCGGAAATCACGCTGCAGTATGTTACATCGCGTTGCATCTGAGGCCGCTTGCGGCCCAGGGCTGCCAGGTTCAAGGGCGTGCGCCGCCAGGCAGCCGTCGCTGGAATTTGGGTTCGGCTTCGGGCTTTTGTTTAAAGGAAAAGCCGAATTGGGTTCGTTTGGTAAATCCGATTTTGGGTTCGACACCCGACGTGCGCCTGCAACGGGGACCGGAATCACGTTGCAGTACGTTACTTCCGTTGCAGCGGAGATCAGCCGGCAAAAGAGGCGAGCTGGTTGAGTGCTTCTGTCTCAAGCTATCTTCAAGCTAGCATGGAGGCGCCGGATTTCAGGGTCCAGTACGTGTCGGAAAAGCGCGTAGGTAACTGGAAAATCAGGGCGTGCGCGTTTTTTCGTCGATGTGTGACCGCGGAAGGGGCACGGGCTATTTGGTTAGGTTCAGCAGCACGATCACGCCGCCGGACGTGTCCGGGGCGACGATGTCCGGCAAGCCCGTCTTTGGCGCCTGGCCGTGCAAATCTTCCACGAGAACATTAGCCGGAGATGGCCCAGTGCCGATGTTGAACGGTGGAGCGTAAGTGAAGTTCCCTTCACCCAAGTACACAGCCAGTGTGTCTTCTCCCAGCGTGAGTACATCCGGGATCCCGTCTCCATTCACATCCGCCACAACGTTAAATCCGTTGGCGCCGTAGGGTCCTGTTAGAAATACCTCGGATGTGAAGGCGCCCGTGCCGTTGCCTGAATACACTATGGCACCCGTACCACCGGAGCTGCAAAGAATCAAATCCAAGTTTCCGTCGTTGTTCAAATCAGCCAGGACGGGCTGTTGCGTGAACTCTCCAAAATTTGTGGGGACTTGCGTAAATCCGCCTTTCTCATTGTTGAGAAGCACAAAGACGTTGGTGTAGATTGGTGTTTCCGCATTGGTCAGCACTAGATCGGTCCAGCCATCGTTATTGATGTCTCCCGCCGCGATGCCAGAAAATCCGCCAACCGGTGGGCTGGCAACAATCGCTGTGGGGGTCTGGAAAGTACCGTCGCCGTTGCCCAGCGCCATCAGATTGCCCGAGGTGGCGAAATCGAGCTTGGCATCATGGTTGAAGTCGCCCAGCACGACATAGCCGCCTGAATTGGGGGTCGCCGTCGTGCTCTTTAGCGTGAACGTCCCATTGCCGTTGCCGAGATACGCAAGCAGAGCATTCGGCGATCCGTTAACGGACACCAGCAGATCCGGGATGCCGTCCCCGTTCAGATCCCCTGTCACAACGCAGGCTGCCCCGGCGACAGTGATCGGCGTCCCCGTGCTAAACGGTGTCGCAGCCTTGCCGGTACCCAACAGGATGGAAACACCCGTCGATGTAACGACGGCTAGGTCCGGCTTACCATCGCCGTTAAAGTCGGCTCCCGCCCCACAGCTCGCACCGCCAGTTACAGCAGTCCAAATGCCATCTTCGAATTGCGCCTTGCCTTCGTTAAGCAAGACGGAGAGTGCGCTATATCCGCTGGTGACAATATCGTTCAACCCATTGTTCGTCAGATCGGTCAAGAGGATGTTCCTAAAATACCCCCCGATGGTATAGCTTACAGGCTTCGAAAAGTGACCGCCGCCCTCTCCGTAGGCAACATACGCCTCGCCGGAAATCAGATCTGGGATGCCATCGCCATTCACCTCTCCCAGAGTCAGACCCTCTTCCGTTACTCCAGGGAGCTCTACAAAAGTAGGGCCGGAGAAACCGCCAGCACCGTTACCCGAATATAAATAAACATAGCTGTTAGCGTTAGTCCCGACGGCAATGCCGGCATTGCCGCCCTTGGCCAGGGGGCCGGCGGCGATGGCTAGCACTTCCTTCGGCTCAGGGAAAGCTTGGGGCGGCTGGAAGGTGCCCTTGCCGTTACCCAACAGCACGAGAAACCCCCCGTTCGCCGAGCTTACTACCAGGTCCAGATTGCCGTCCGCGTTGAAATCCGCCGCCGCGATCAGTGCTTGGCTACTAGGCACCGCGGCTGCCAACACGCCGGGATTGAAAGTGCCATCGCCTTTGCCGGTAAACAGCCACACTCCCTGGTCTCCGGGCGTGGCAACATCCTGTATCCCGTCGCCATTGAAGTCCCCAAGGACCAGTACATCCATCCCGCCATCGCTAACCGTGTAGTATACGGCGGGCTGAAATGTGCCGTTTCCATTGCCCATGGACACAGCTATTCCGTCCGCTACGGAAAGAACCAAATCCGTCGTGCCACCAGCGACAAGGGATGTTGCTGCGAAACAAAAGGAGCCGTCGACACCTATATTACTGTTGGACCCGGTGCCAAACGTGCCGTTGCCAATGCCTAACAGGACTTCAATATAGCCATTCGCGCTCGCGATCAGGTCTGGAACGCCATCGCCATTCGTATCCGCCACTTGGACAAAGTCTGTGTCCAAGATCGTATAATCCCGGCGCGCAAAGAATGTAGGCATCGTCGGGCTGGCCGCGCGGGCGGCTGCCAGGGATGCCAGGAAGTACGCTGTCAGGATCAGGGTTCGTTGGGTCGTCGTCTTCATTGTTGGCGTCCATCCTATGAGTTCTATAAGTAACTCGGGGTGGCCGGCCAGATAGCGCGGTCCAACGCAGGCGGAATAGCGTTCCCCACGTTATTAACACACGGGGGGGGGGGGCGGTGTCAAGGGGAAAAATCGGGTTTAGCATACCCCAAGCCAGGATTGGCTGCACCGCAAGGTCTTTCGGTTCGATCCTTTGTTGAAGGGAAAGGCCGAATTGGCTTCGTTTGGTAATCCGATATTGGGTTCGACAGCCGACGTGCGCCGACCCTGTCGTCCATGGGGGACCGGAATCACGTTGCAGCATTACTTCCGTTGCATCGGAGATCAGCTGGTAAAAGAGGCGAGCTAGTTGGGTGCTTCCAGTCTCTAGCTACCATTCAAGCTAGCTATAGCTAGGGTACAGGTGTCGGCACGAGTGCCGACACGGCACGCAACGAGTGCGTGCGCCACGATGTTTCGCAATCAAGCGCGGGATCGTATATAATATGCAGAAGTATAGAACGGCGGACACCAAATGGCGTTAAGCATCAAACACCCTGAAGCCGACCACCTGGCACGTGAACTCGCGGCAGCGTCCGGCGAAACCCTGACCGACGCCGTGGTCAATGCTCTTCGCGAGCGGCTGATCCGCCAGCGCGGCAAGTCCCGCGGCCGATGCGTTCGAGATGAACTCCGTGCGATCCGCGAGCGGTGTGCCCAGTATCCGATCTTAGACCCTCGCAGCGCCGAAGAGATCCTTGGTTACGACGATCATGGACTGCCGCGCTGATGGTGATCGACACGTCGGCACTCATCGCTATCCTGGCCAATGAGCCGGAGGCGTAACTCTTCGAAGCGGCCATTGACGCCGATCCCCTTCGCCTGATCTCTGCGGCCTCGGTCCTCGAAGCGGCCATCGTGGCTGGGGCACGCTACGGCGACATTGGAGGCCGGGAACTGGATTTGTTGCTGTACAAGGCAGCGATTCAGATTGTCGCGGTGACTCCGGAACAGGTGGACGCCGGCCGCCACGCATTGAGCAAGTATGGCAAGGGCCGGCACGCTGCGGCATTGAACTTCGGGGACTGTTTTTCGTACGCGCTGGCGAAGACTTCCGGCGAGCCGATTCTTTTCAAGGGCAACGATTTTTCGCAGACCGACATCGCGATCGCGCGCCTGTGAGCGGTACCGGAAATATAAACGGGCCCGATCCTCAACAGTCGCCACGACCGCGTGGGATCGGCGTCACAGGCGGGTCTGGAGACCCGCAGCAGGCGTGGACGCCTGCCCCACAAAAGGGGGATTTGGAATAAGATAGGACCCGTGAAATCCTGCTGAAATTCAGTCTGATCTTTGTGCTGGTATTCAGCGCCGGACTTGCCGTGTCGGGGTACTTCGCCAACGACTTTCTGCAGCGCAGCGCCCGGGCGCAAGTGGCCCAGCAGGCGCGGCTGATGATGGAGACCGCGTTCGCCGCGCGCAAGTATACGACCTCGCAGATCAAGCCGTTGCTCGAGACGCAGCAGGCGCACCAGATCAGTTTTCTGCCGCAGACGGTGCCGACCTTCGCCGCCACGGAGAGTTTCGGTTATCTGCAAGCGCAGTACCCCGACTACTCCTACAAAGAAGCCACTCTGAACCCGACCAACCTGCGGGACCGCGCGGTCGACTGGGAGGCGGATGTGATCAATACGTTCCGCAACCAAGCCGGCCAGAAGGAGATCTTGAGCGAGCGGGACACGCCGACGGGCCGGACGATGTTTCTGGCGCGTCCCATTTCCGCGGACCCGCCGTGCCTGGAGTGCCACGACGTTCCCAAAATCGCTCCGGTGGCGATGATCAAACGGTACGGCAGGGAGCACGGGTTCGGGTGGAAGCCGAACGAGATTGTGGGGGCGCAAATCGTCTCGGTTCCGATGACTGTCCCGCTGAAGCTGGCGCAGGAAGGATTTCCGGATTTCATGGAATCGCTGGGCGGCGTGTTTCCGATCAGCCTGGCGCTGTTGAACATGGTGCTGTACCTGGCGGTGATCCGGCCGATCCGGCAGCTCTCCGCGCGGCGGCTGACAGGATCAGTCTGGGCAAGGTGGAAGACTGTCCGGAGCTGCCGGTTAAGGGCAGCGACGAAGTTTCCATGCTGGCGGCGTCGTTCAACCGTCTGAGGCGGAGCCTGGTGACGGCGCTGGGGATGATCGAACCTGAACAGTACATCGTCCAGTTAGTTCTTTATAGATTAATGTTGCGGCCAAAGCGCAATATCCGCGCTAGCTGCCGCGAAAACCGGAGCCGCCTGAGAGGCGGCTGCGGCCATGATTGGCCGCCCTACGGTGCAACCGAACTACCAGTATTCTATAAAGAACTATCTGGACGATGTAGGACCTTACCGCGGCACGGATTGTAAGAATTTCGCGCGGTCCTTTTCCGACGGAATGTGGGTCATCAGCGCCTCATAGAGCTGCTGGCGGGACGCCACGCGCTTGCAGGTACGGTCCACCAGCACGCCGGCGATCGGGCCGACGTGGCGCGAGAGCGATTGCTTCACTTGGTCGAGGTAATCGGGATCCCAGTTCACGCGGTGGGGTATTTTTCCGATTCTAATGTCGTGAGTCCTAACATCGGCCACTCCCTTCTGACCGAGGTTCTTGATGTATACCCCATATCTGGAACTTCCTGGCGTCTTGGAATCGTATCGCATCGGAAACACAATTGGGCGTTCGGTAGCCATTGGACCATCGCCTACACCGCAAGGCATTGTCAATGTCAACGATCTTATAGTGTATTTCAAATTGACCCACTACTGGTTTGTGTGTACTTCAGCGCTTGCGAACAAGTTACCCTGATCACACGCGGCTCAATCGCAGGCGTCGGCACGAGCACCGGCGGTCCCTCGGAACGTCTCTGGCGCCAGAAAGCGCGTGCGGGGCGGCCTACGAGCCTGCCCCACTGGGAGGAAAACAATCAAAGGCCACGACGAATCGGATGAATAAGCCTATGTACTTAGTCATTTTCCCAGCGTCAGGGGATTGTCGAAATCGAAGCCGAACAGCCTCGGGTTTTCGCCAATCACGGCAGCGGAGGCTATATAAAAGACATAGTCATAAGTCTCCTGCGGTATCTTATCGCGATGGGCAGAGAGCAGTCGCCAGAAGTTCCGGTCTTTGGGATTGGCGGGCATACTGCGGACCAGAGGAATAATCTGGGACTCGCCCCAGTTGTAACACGCCATGACAAGAAAACCCGACGCCTGCGCGTCGGTACTATACAGGTCCTTTAAGTAGCTGGCGGCTGCCTTGGTTTCGCGGTCGAAGTGATGGCGGTCGTCACCCGGATCGGGCCGCCTGAAATCTACGAGCGGGCCGAGGTGCAATCCGTACTTGATCGCGGTTTCGGGAATGAACTGCCAGATGCCTTTGGCGATTCCCTTCCGGGTCATCGGTCCGCTGATGTATTGGTCGAAATCGCTTTCCTGAAGCGCCAGGTAGAAGAATTCGGGGGGGAGATCCTGCGCTAAGAGGTCTTCCGAGATTTTGGCCGTGTAGCCATTGTCCTGCGCGGTCCGGATAGCCTTGGCCAGCCTACCGGACGATTGCCATTTCTTGATGTAGCTTTCGACTTCGGTGGCGAACTCGGGCGGCATGGCCAATTCACATTCTCCAAAAACTCGGGCGATGCGTAAGATCAGACGCCTCTGCTCCGTCATTTTGACATCGTACACGTGGAGTGAGGAGAGGAATTGATCGTAGGTTCTGGACATCTCATTCCGCCGGCTTTGGTACTTTCTTACCTCATCCATTCCTTGCCGGCTGTTCGAGTCAAGAACCAACTTCTCGACGTTGGCAATGTCCAGGTCGAGAGACTTGATGGCGTAGAAAACGTCTTGCGCCATGGCTGTTTGCTTGCGCACCTGCTGATGCAGGTACAGTGCGTATCCGGCAACGGCAAGTATCGTCAGTCCGAGGACCGCCATGATTTTGCCGTATCTCCTTTTTTGCCCGGTCTGAACCTGCTGAAAGGCCCTGCGGACCATGGCTGTGTGCTCGCCCACCGGCTCGCCTGGCGCCAAGGCGCCGAAGTAACGCTCTTTGTAACGAGCCATGGTGGTTTCGGTTCCGATGGGAGCTTTCGGTTCGGGCGGTTGAGCGGGCGGTTTTTGCGAGGGCATTTCCGGCTGGACTTCGAGCGAAACCTCGGGGCCGGCGACGCCCAGTCTGAAGGCCATCGAGTGACCTACGGCGGCAGTCTGAACGCGCTGGCCATCGACAAAAATGCCGTTGCTGCTATTGAGGTCGCGCAGCCACCATTGGCCGTTCTCGAAGACCACCTCGGCATGTGCGCGGCTCACATATTCATTTTTGATGCAGACTTCGCAATCTTCGACGCGCCCGATTCGAAACGATTTCAGGAAATGGAAATTCTGGCGGTCTGCGGGCGTCGTCCCAACGGTTACACGCAACAGGGGCGGGGATGGGGACGATCGTTCGACGCCGGCGCCCACCGGAGCCGCCTACCGGCCTGCCGCCTGGCCGGCGGCCGTCGGGAAGACCAAGGCGAGTTGGCACGGCACGGGACCACGGAACTTCGACGGCATGGACAATAGGGCCTCAGCCTCCAGTGGTTTTCAGCTTATCCCAAAGCCCATCGCCTGCGCAACCAAACGGGTGACTGAACGCGTGACTGTGATGGGCGGGGCGTAGAGGTTGCGGTTGAGCAGAGGTGCGATACAATCGGCGGAGGTGTGCGGAGAGTAGGGCGTGCTTGCATGGGAGTCCGGCAGAAACACCGAGATTGGCGAGAGGGATCAAATCGCGCCTTCGGCGCTTTCGTG
>Ga0302326_10016557_pt1 | contig 15423 bp, 15 predicted proteins | sample Palsa_T0_3_FD_202264 | JGI IMG/M metagenome (GOLD analysis project Ga0302326, IMG submission 202264) | Peat permafrost microbial communities from Stordalen Mire near Abisko, Sweden - Palsa_T0_3 | ecosystem: Environmental > Terrestrial > Soil > Palsa > Peat permafrost | place: Sweden: Abisko...
ATGGGCACGTGCGTCCAATCCAGCTTAGGCGAAATCGGGTTCGCATCGGCCTGCGTATATTTATTGGGAATGACGCCGCCGTCTTCGAAGTCCGGCGAAGTGAGCGTGAGGCCAGGTCCGGCCGGACCGCCCTTCCCCTGCGCGAAGGCCAGGCTGAGGCAGGAAGACCCCAGGCTCGCCGCCAAAACCATTGCACCCACCGTGAGTTTTCTCATGAATGTTTCCTCCTCGGAATGTAACAGCATATCAAGAAGGCGAAGGGAATTGCGCGGGCCGTGCTATGATCGGGCTTCTCGCGAAGTCATGCGAGGAAGAACGCCCTGCGGAGGGGCCTCAATGGCAGCGCAAGCGACCAAGTCTTCCGGGAAAAAATCCAAAATATCACCCAACGGAGAGCAGCACTTAGCGGCGCATCTGGCGTTCGAGATGGCGCGCGTGGTGGAGGAAGCGGCCGTGGCTTCGGCGCGCACCATGGGACAAGGCGACAGCCCAGGGTCCGATCATGCCGCGGTGCAAGCCATGCGGCGCGCTTTTGAAGATGTCCCTATCGCCGGGAACATTGTCATCGGCGAAGGCGAGCGCGATGAAGCGCCCATGCTGTATATCGGCGAGCGGGTGGGAGCCAAGCCGCCACCGGGCCTGGAATATCCCGCCGTCGATATCGCGGTGGACCCGCTGGAGGGCACCAATCTCTGCTCCACCGGCGCCGCCAACTCCATCGCCGTGCTGGCCGCATCGGAAGCCGGCGGCTTGCTGCACGCACCCGATTGTTACATGGAGAAGATCATCGCGGGCCCCGGATGCCAGGGCGCGTTAGACCTGGATGCCCCGCCCAAAGACAATCTCAAGGCCATCGCGAAGCGCTTGGATCGCGACGTGGAAGATCTGGTGGTGATGGTGCTGGACCGCCCCCGGCACAAGGAACTGATCGCGAGCATTCGCAAAGCGGGCGCCCGCATCCGTCTGATCGGCGACGGCGATTTATCGGCTGGAATCGCGGCGGCCGTGAGCGGGGCGGGCGTGCATGCCGTGATGGGAATCGGCGGAGCGCCGGAGGGCGTGATCACCGCGGCCGCCATGCGCTGCCTGCACGGCGAGATGTTGGGGCGGCTGGTGGTGGGCAATAAGGAGATGGAGCGGCGGATGCAGAAGATGGGCATCAGCGATCCGCGCAAGATCTATCGCGCCCAGGATCTGGCTCCCGGCAAGAAGATCATCTTCGCCGCCTGCGGCGTAACGCCCGGAAATCTCCTGCAAGGCGTTCGATTCTTCGGCACCGGCCATCGGACGCATTCCTTAGTGATGACGTCGCAGCCCAACACGGTGAACTTTCGGGATACTGTTCACCTGACCGGTAAACCGGACCGCAGGGGAGTGCGCTTGTTCTAGCCCATATTCCTCGTCTCCCTCGTATTCCCTGTATTCCTCGTATTCCTGGTCTGAGTGCAAGACAGCGAAGGGAATACCGGGAATACGAGGAATCAATTCAGTCTCCCCAACCAGCGATGAATCGACCCTAGCTGCTCCGTGATTTGCGCCCGGTCCTCGGCGTCGGGCGAGTATTTCAAATACAATTCCAGATCCTTCTGGGCGCTGCGGAACTGGCGCATTCGTAAGCGAGCCACGCCTCGTGCTTTGTAATACTCCGGGTTGCGCGGGAAGGCTTCAATCAGCAGATCCGTCACCGCCACCATCTTGTCGAATTGCTTGCCGCGAAAGTAGGCCGAACGCAGATTGTTCAGCATGCGAACCAGGATGTAGCGGATACCAACGGGCGCCAGAGCCTTCGCGTCGATATCCGATCCGGTACGGTCGCGCGCGATTTGCCTGCAATCATCCGCGGTGAGCAGCTTGCCGGAATAAAACGGATCGATATATGTGGCGAATTCCCCGTCGTCATATTGGACGATAAAGTGTCCCGGCAATCCGACGCCCGCCACCGGCCGGCCAAGGCGGCGCGCCACTTCGATGTAAACCACCGAGAGCGCGATCGGAATTCCCGTGCGGCGATCCAAAACAAGATTGAGGCAACTGTTGCGCGGATCGTTGTAGTCGATTTCGTTGCCGTGGAAGCCGAGCTCGCCGAACAGGTAATCGTTCGTCACGCGAACAAACTCGCGCCCAGCGGCGGAAGCGGGAAGACGCGCCGCGATTTCGGACGCGATCCGATCCAGAACCGCCAGAGAGGGCGCTGGATCCAGATCCGGCATTTCTATGGAAGCGATTTCGAGGGCCGCCACATCCAGCCTGCCGTGCGGCTGCTCCTGAATAGCTCCACGCAGCGCTTCCATTTATCGCTTCGGCCTTCTTTGATTGGCGCCATTCCGAATTGTTACACCGCGTGCGGCCACTTCCACCGGCAGGATTTCAGCGCTCGCACTGGCGATCGCACGCGCAACACGTTCCTGCGCGCCGCGCTCAACCAGAAAAAACACGCAGCCTCCACCGCCCGCTCCGCAAACTTTAGCGCCTAGCGATCCGGCGCGTCTGGCCAGCGCAATCAAAGCATCAATGGCGGGAGTGGAAATACCCGGCACGTTGCCGCGCCGATGGGACCAGTCTTCGCGCAACAACCGGCCGGCTTCGCTCCAATTGGCCTTCTCGACGGCAGTGCGCATGCTCGACGCAATCGAAGCGATCTCGCCAAAGTTCCGCTGCACCTTCCGTTCGCCGTTGATGTAGGCTTTAGTCACTTCCCAATTGTTAATGCCGGAATTACGCGGCGCGCCGGTGTAGCAGAGCACAATCCGGCGATTGAAATCGTCCAGGTCTACGGGAATGGCGACGCGACGCACGCCGGCCGCTCCCAGTTCGATCGCGCTGACACCACCGTAGAGCGCTGGATAGTAATCCTGCACGCCGGTGGGCACGCGAATGATTTGCGCTTCCACGTTTTGAGCAATCTCGCGGATCTTCTCGCGCCCGTGCCCGGTGCCGGTGAAGCGGTTCAGCGCGCTGGCGGTCGCGATCATCAACGCCGACGATCCGGCAATCCCCGCGCCCGCCGGCGATTCCGAATCGGTCTGTATCGTGAGACCAGTGCGCGGGCGAAAAAACCGCAACAGATTGGTTGCGAGAGGCAGTGCAGGCCGCAAAGCTCGGTCCATCTCAGCGAACGACGGGTAGCTTTCCGCCGCCTTGAGGTCACTGGAGTGCAACCGGACTTCCGATGAGTCCAGCGCTTCGACAGTGCAGCGCGTGAACCGGTTGATAGCAAAATTGACCGTGACGGCGCCTGGATGGAACAAGTAGAGCGGCCAGATATCGAGAGTGCCGCCAGCCAGGTCAACGCGGCAGGGCGCCTCGGCGATGATTCTCATGCAGAAGCTTTACTATACCGCCTAGGTATCGCCTTATACCGCTGGTGGTATCGAGAATCCGACAGATCCCGCCGATAGCAAGAAAGGATGAGGCATATACTGCTCGCTGGCGTTTTCCTGGCAGCCGTGACATCGGCTCAAGTGGCCCCGCCTGCTCCGGCAGCGCCTCCCGCAGACAAACGGCCTGCAGCCCAGTCCCCAGCGGGTCCGCCACCCGCGGCAACTGCACAGTCCGCTCCATCCACACCATCGTCACCGCAATCGGCTCCGCTGCAGTCGGCTATGCCGCAAGATAGCAAAGCACCCGATCAGGCTGCCGTCCAGTCCAGCATGGCGGATTCACTCGCCAAGCAACGCGTCGCCGCAATGAAGCAGATCGCGGGCGTGATGGGCAAAGCTCCAACTCCCGCGGCGTCTTTCTTCACCGTCCCGTGGGTGGAAACGCCCGTGCCGTTCAGTTCCCCGCCCTGCGATCCTATGCCGGCGGCCGATTTGGACAAACTGGTAGAGCAAAACTCGCAGCAGGAGGGCGTGAAAGCGGAGTTGATCCGCGCCGTCATCGCTGAGGAATCGGGCGCCCGGCCGTGCGCTGTCTCCTGGAAGGGCGCTCAGGGGATCATGCAATTGATGCCCGCCACTTCGGAGCAATTTGGGGTGAAAAATCCTTTCGATCCGAAGCAGAATGTAGAAGCGGGCACCAAGCTCCTCAAGCAATTGCTGACCAAATACAACAACGATGTCAGTCTGGCACTGGCGGCCTATAACGCGGGGGAAGGACGCGTGGATAAAGACGGCGCCGTACCGCAGATTCCAGAAACTCAGAACTACGTGAACGACATTCAATCCAAATTACCTAAGAAATAACCCCAACGCATTCCTGTAGTATCAATACTTTAGGCCTCGCATTTCTAACGCCGAGCCTTAAACTTTTCGAGTTGTTCCGACGATACTTCCCTTGGAGCATACCGTTCCCGGCCGATCCCCCATGCCAACCAAGGACAGTTTCGGTAATTCGGGTTCACCGGCCTCAACGTCGCCGCTAATTGCGCCAATTCCCTTCTTTGAAGCGGACGACAACCTGCAATTTCCGGCGACAATTCTAGTCGTGGATAGCGAGGAGATCAACCGCCGGCTCTTGAAGGCCATCTTCAAGACCACGCCATACAAAATCCTGGAGGCGCATCGGGCGTCGGAGGCGACGGCGCTATTGCAGACGGAAAAGATCGACCTGGTGATTTTGGACCTGATGCTGCCGGAGATGAGCGGCCCAGAGCTTTGCCGTTACATGAAAGCGCGCCGCTCCACGCAGTTGATCCCGGTGTTGATGATCACCAATCTGCAGGGCGTGGAGAACGAAATTGTTGGAATCTCCTCCGGCGCCGACGAGTTTCTGATCAAGCCGCTGCACCCGGCGGTAGTGCGGACGCGAGTCCGCGCGATGTTGCGCAACAAATCGCTCATCGATTCTCTTGAGGAGGCGGAGACTATTCTGCTCGCATTGGCGCAAACGGTGGAGCATCGCGATGAATACACGGGCAAACACTGCCAGCGCCTGGCGGTGGCATCGGTGATGCTGGGCGAAGCGTTGGGCCTCGCGAGCCAGGATCTCACGGCTCTCTATCGCGGCGGCTATCTCCACGACATCGGCAAGATCGCCATTCCAGACTCCATTCTCTTCAAACAAGGCGGCCTCAGCCCCGAAGAATGGAACATCATGCGGAGCCATCCAACGCGCGGCGAGGACATTTGCCGCCCGATGCGGAGCCTGGGACCGGTGCTGCCGATTATTCGCGGCCATCACGAGCGTTGGGACGGTTCGGGCTATCCGGATGGATTGGCTGGCGAGGATATTCCGCTGCTAGCGCGCATTCTGCAAGTGGCCGATATCTACGATGCGTTAACTACCGAGCGGCCCTACAAGCCCGCCCTAACGCCCGAAGACGCGTTTGCGGTCATGGAAGAAGAAGTCCGGCGCGGCTGGCGCGATCCGGAACTGGTTCCCCTCTTTGCCAGCACCATCCAAACGAATCCCAGCGCGGACCTCACGTCGCTCGAAGCGTCGCTCGAAAACATGCGCACCGCTGTTTCCCGCTAACCTGGTAGGTTGAAAGCTCTCGCAATCCTCCAAAGCCAGATTGTGGCGTGCGAACAATGCCCGCGCCTGGTGGAATATCGTGCCGAAGTGGGGCGCGTAAAACGCCGCGCCTATCGCGATTGGAATTATTGGGCGAAACCGGTTCCTGGCTTCGGCGATCCCAAGGCCCGGCTGCTTCTGGTGGGCCTGGCGCCTGGAGCCCACGGCGCCAATCGCACCGGGCGAATGTTCACCGGCGACAGCTCGGGAGATTTTCTCTACAAGGTTCTCTTTGCCACCGGCTTTGCTTTGCAGCCCACCAGCGTTTCGCGAGACGACGGGCTGAAGCTGATGGACGCATACATCAGCGCGGCGGTCCGTTGCGCACCACCCGACAATAAGCCAACGGTGGAAGAGATTCGCACTTGCCGCCCGTATATGCAGCGCGAGCTGGAGCTGCTCGAAACCGTTGAGGTGGTTGTGGCGCTGGGCCGGCTGGCTTTCGACGTCTACCTGGCAATCCTGCGCGAGCAGGGCAAGATTGCGCGGCGATCCGGATTCATCTTCGCTCACGATGCAGAGCATCGAACTGGCGAAGACCAACCATTGCTGATCAGTTCCTACCATCCGAGCCAGCAGAACACCTCGACCGGCAAACTCACCGAAGCGATGTTGCGGGCGGTCTTCGAGCGCGCGCGCCGGTATCTAAAAGAAGCGTGAGCGGGCCAACGCCTGCTAACGCGCGAAGTACGCGGACCGCAACAGTACGCCCAGGCGCGCTCCATCGCGCGGGGCGACGTACGGATTACGGACCCGCATTCGCACGGTTGTAAGGCTGTCGGTCTTCAGCCAGTCGACCGGAACATCGTGCTCGTAAATCACATCACCATCTTTCGCGAAGCGTGCTTGATCCAGCAAATGGCCGTTGACATAAAAGTCGACCATGAGCGGGCCGGTCTTACGGAAGGTGTCCGGCGAAATATAAAAATGTTCCCGGAACATGTGATGCTGAACGGTGGACAGCTGGAACCGCAACTCGGGTTCATCCAGCGTCCAATAGGCCTCCGCTTTCGCATCGCCAGTCAGTACGCCCTTGACGAAGTACCGGGAAGCCCCGGGCCTGCCGACGCTCAGCACTTCGCCAAAAGCGTCGCTGCGTCCGGCTGTCTTTGGAATGTGAAGTTGAATGCTTTGGAGAGTATCGCCGTTCTCGAGTTCTATATAGTGGCCGTCTTCAAAGTCGAAGATGTGATCGTAATTGGGCAGGCGATCGAGAGGGATGCGCTGTGCAGGCGGACCGTTCAATTCCGTGATGAAAATATCGGCGTCGCGGTAATACAACCTCAGAACAAACACCAGGTCGTAGGTATCATCGAGCGAAGTGTGGAGAAACAACAGCTTGGAGCCGTGCGGAAGACTGGGGTAGAGCCGCGAGAAATCGGCGACGGTATTCCGGTAAGGCGAAAATCGCGGATCCTGAGCGCGCGGCCAATTGCGGTGGTCGACCACCCCGATGACCACAGCGGTGGCAAGGAATAGCGCGATCGAGGCGGACGTGGGCGATGCCGCACTCGTAGTTACACCATTGTCCAGCGCTTCGGAAACGATCCGCGACAGGCCTTCTTTGAAACGCACCAGGCAGACAGCGGCGTAGAGCGCCAGCCCAGCTAGCGGCAGATAAAGCACGAAGCCAAGACGAGCCGGGATGAACGACACCGGCTGCTGCACGATCACGAAAAAGATCAATCCGAACCAAGCCACGCGAGACCTCACCCAAAGTGCGATGACGATGAGCGCCCCGTAAAATCCGGCCACACCGAGCAGCGTCAGGGGTGCGACGCCCAAATCCCCCGTCGGACTGTTGCGATAAAGCAAATCCGCCAGATACGTCCCGGTGTCTGCGAGCCAGCGAGCCCAGGTGTAGCGCGGAACATAGGCCGGGTCGGCTGTAAGGCCCTGGGAGCCCAGCTTGGCCGGCAGATAGATCAACACGCACACGGCGCCCACCAGCGCCATTCTTCCCTCCCGAAAACACCAGCCGATCAGGGCGCGAAGGCTGCGAAAATCTGGCGGATGAAACAGCAGCTCGTAGATGAAAATCATGATCGGCAGCGTGATGGCCATTTCCTTCGAATTCAGCGCGCAGACGAAACACACCAGGAACCCGAGCGTTTCCCACACACCCAAGAGCCGGCCTTCGAGCCGGGCTCTGAGATAGATCAGTAGCGTAAGAAATGAGAACAGGAAACAGAAAACGTCGTACATCGACCCGGCGTTGTAATACAGATAATCGAACTTGCCGTGGAAGCAGTACAGCAGGGTTGCGATCGCGGCAACCTCCCGGGATCGACTGATCTTGGTAAACACTAAATACGCGAGCCACAGATTCACCAGCATGGCCGCGTAATACAGGATGTACACGGGGCGGGGATTGAACCCAAAAATCGCGAAGAACGTTCGATAGATGATGCCGCCGAAGGGACGATAGAAGGGCGTCCAGAAGAACAGGTTGCCCTTCACCAGCGCACTGACCGGTTTGCTCCAGTAAATGTAGAGATTCATCATGTCGTCGCCGCTGTAGTAGAGCAGCAGCACGCGCCAGGTGAAGAACAGGAAGAAGCAAGCGATAAACAGACCGCCCATGACAGGGAGCAGGGGACTGGTCTTGCCAGCCTGTTGAACCGGCGGGCTGGGGTCCGGTTGGGTCAAGAATCTTTGCGCCAGGCCTGCTGCAGTTTTTCCGCGAAAGGAGAGCTGGAGGGAGCGAAGCGAGTTTGGTGATGCTCTACAGCCGGCAGCGGTTCGGGGACCGCGGCAGGAGCGGGTAATGGCGCTTCCGACGAACTGGGCGGAGCAATTGGCGGCACATCGCGCGCCGGCGCGTCCTCTAAATACTTGGCTTTTTTGAGGATGGAGCGCTCGAGCGATGGACTATAACCGGTCCAGAAGCCTTCAATGTGGCGATCCTTCTCCGCCAGCGCGCGCATGCACTCCATCTTGGAATCCAGATTGTCCAGATGATGCAGCAGCATGGCTTCGGGAAAGAGCGGCACCTTGGGTGAGCCGTACTCCAGTTCGCCGTGGTGGCTGACAATCAAGTGCTCTACTAACACCCGGAGCTTGGGCGGAAAATCCGGCACCTGCTGGAGCTTGTCGTGCAACAGGCGCAGGCCGATGATAATGTGGCCGAGCAGCTGACCTTCGGAGCTATACCCGAAGCTGCGCTCATAGGTTAATTCGGCCACCTTTCCCACATCGTGAAGGATGGCGCCGGTAAGCAACAAATCAGGATCCAGGTTGCCGTAATGCGAAGAAGTGAGATGACACAGCCGGCAGACCGAGAGCACGTGCTCGATCAATCCGCCCAGGAAAGCATGATGGACATGCTTGGCGGCCGGCGCGGTGCGATACATGCGCGCCAGTGGTTCGTCGTCCAGAAATGCATTCAGAAGAGCCTGCAAGTGCGGATTGCGCATGGCTGCCACCAAAGCGCGTAATTCCGCGAACATCTCCAGAGGATCGCGCGTGGAGGCGGGAAAAAAATCAGCGAAGTCGACGTCGGCGTCCAGCACGCGCGCCATTTTGTGAACCGTCATCTGCAGCCGGTTTTGAAAGATCTGCAGCAGGCCCTTCACCTTGACGAAATCGTCGCGATCGAAAGTGTCCACCACTTCGACCACGTTGTCCCACATTTTGGCATCCACCTCGCCAGTGCGGTCGCCAAGCAGCAACGAAAGATAAGGTTCGCCGGACTTCTTTTGCCGGACGTCTTTGCCGTGGACCAGAAACGTGGTGGTGAAAACCTGGTTTGGCTTTAGATCGCTAAGATAGGGCGACTTCATGAAAACCGCTGGCCTGACCCTTATTGCCCCGACGAACTGGTGGCTACAGTTTGGGTCCCGGGAACCGGAATGCTCCACAGCAGGCGCTTGTGCCGCACGTGGCTCTCAACCTCTTCCTTCTTCACTGTTTCGGGCCGGAGTTGCGCGGGATCCACCCAAGCGGTGTCCTTTCCGCCCGCAGCTCCGGTATCGATGTAATCGGCCTTGATCTCCAGGAAAGCATCCTTGCGCAGCTTGGTGAGATAGTCGCGAACGGCTGCCTCCAAGCGCGGCGCGAGAAGTTTCTCGTTGATCTGGCTCTCCACTTCGGCCAACTCAGCCTGGCCGGCCTTCTGGTGATCCTCTACGCGAAGAATGAGAAAGCCGTTGGGCGTTCGGACCGGATCGGTGATGTATCCTTTGGGCTGGGTCCAAACCAAGTCCTCCAGGTTCTTGCTCAGAACGTCTTTCTTATAAGGAGGAAGCTCGCCCATACCTTTGGCGCTCACCGAATCGGAATTGTCCCGGGCCATTTCGGCAAAGCGCTCGCCTTTGCGCGCGCGCGCCACCAGGTCCTTGGCTTTCTTCTCGGCCGCCGCAACACCCGCGGCATCCTTGCCTTCGGTGGAAATCAGGATTTCCTGCAGGAAGATGCGCTCTTCGCGTACGAACTCCGTCTTGTGCTCGTTGTAATACTTTTCTATATCCTCGTGCTTCACCGACATCTTCTCGGTGACTTCCTCGCGAATCACGTGCTGCGTCAGAGCGCGCGTCTTCATCTCCTGCTTGAAGTCTTCATACGACATGCCGCTTTGTTCCTTGATGTAGGCCTGGAACTTCTCCGGGTCCGGTATCTTGGAATCGGACTGGATACTGGCCAACTGTTTGCTCACATCGGTGTCGACATTGATGTTGAGGTCCTTGGCCTTCTGCGCCAGGATCAACTGATCGATGCGGTCGCGCAGCAAGTTCTTCTCGCGATCGCCTAGTTCCTTTTCGAGCTGGTCACCCACCACGCCGCTAGCGCGCAGGGTCTCGATGAGCTCGCGTCGCGAGCGATCCAGATCGCCTCGGGTGATGATGTCGCCGTTACACTTGGCGACGATCTCTTCCACAACGGCAGAGTCAGCGGCGGCCAAACCGAGGGCGAACACGCCGCTAGATCCAAGCACCAGGAGGGGCACAAACAACTTCATACTCTCCATTATGGACGAAAGGGCGCGGCTTGGGGATGGGGTTCGGGGATGGGGATGGAGGCGGGGGGTGCGTCCTTTGCGCTTTTGAAAAAACGAACCCATATTGAGCCGGATCGTATGGAATGCCTTTGTGTTTATGAAGTTCCAGAAGGGCCGCGGCCTGCTTGAGGTTTGGCAATTCGGGATTGGCATCGGAGCCGGGTTTGTCATGGAAGACCTCGGAAGCAGTTCTAGCATGGGCGGAGGGCGATTCCGTGGGCCGGGTGGTGGAGCCCCTATGCGTCCAGGTGGATTCGGGCTTGGGCCGCACCGGATACTGAGACCCGATTTCTGAGACGCCCGCAAGACCCCAACCACGTGTCGGGCGCGCAGTCGTAACGGCATTGTGAGGCTGAATGGTGAGATGCGTGAACTCGATTTTCTCAGGCCTTCAATGATCGTTTCACATCTACCGTTTGTTAGACGCGGCTGGGGGGCGCCAATCCCGCTAGAAAGTAACGCCCAGTAGAAACTCAACTTGGTTCTGGCTGCTGTTAACGTAGTCGGCCCGGAAGTGTTGCAATGACCAGCGCGTGTAGCGAATTTCGGGCGAGACGTGCAGGAAAAGCATATGAATGTCGATGCCGCCGCCGGTCACGACACCGGGCGACGTCCGGTGTTCAAGCTCCAAAGGGCTCGAGGTCTGGGTGGTCATCGTGGTCGAACCGGACTCGGTAGCAGTATAGGAGTTAATGATGGCAGAGAGGCCCTCGACGCGATCGAATGCCGCGCCTCCGTCGATGTATGGCTTCAGAAATCTACCGGGCAGCTTGTACTTCACGAGAATCGGGAACTCCCACGCATTGCCGATGGCGGTAGTATGCGCGCCACTGCCGCTTAAGTAGACGTACCATTGATAGCGGTAATGGCGGAATAACGCATCGACCTCGATGGAGAGATTTCGAGGCAGCCGCAACTCCACCGTCGGACCAATGATGTAGGGGTTCGTGGTCGACGTCGCACCTTGATTGCCCGGCGGAAACTGCGTCGCGTCGAGCAAGCCATCCAATGGCGCGCCCGCCTTGATCCCGAACGTGACAGGCTGCGGGAAGACGCAAAATGCGCTAAGGACGAAAAGGCCCAGTAGTCTCATTTTCGTGACATGCTGACGCCATCGCAATCCGCACGCCACTTACAGACAGGCAATGAAATGAATGCCGTTCTCTCGTTCACTGTGGTCTCGCTCATTCCATTCCGCCTCTGGGCTGTGTTTTGATGACCCATCCGCAGCGCTTTCGACGGCACCATCCGGCAATAGGCCCCCTCGAGACAAAGATCAGTCCGTTTGTGAGACAGGGTTGCATCCACACGGGTGTGTAACGGCCTATTTTCCCGTGGAACGCCCGATTCTCAGTTCGCGCCATGCCGACGAACCGTCGGAGTGGGCGTGGCGCCGGACTAGCGGATGCCATCCTCCAAAGCTCATGCGCTGGTCCCTGTCGTACTACTAGCAGTGTCGTTCTACTCGCAGTTGACTTCCCCTAAGCATTACCGTACAGTAATGTATTACCCGACGGTAATGCATAGGAGGATTTTGTGCCACAGGTCATCCGTTCCATCGAAATCAATGCCCCGCCCGCCGCTGTCTGGCAGTGGTTGGCCACCCAGCAAGCGCTGCGCCGCTGGATCAGCGCGAATTTGACCATCGACTTGCGAGTCGGCGGTTCCTACCGCTTTCTCGGACCCGATGATCAGACATGGGTCAGCGGGAATGTGGTGGAACTGGAGCCGGAGAAAAGCCTGATCCTTTCCTGGCTGGAAGAGGGCAGTGGGTGGGTCAACCCGGCGCGGTTCGTCATCACGCTTATTGCCACCGCTACCGGTACGCGCGTCACGCTCATCCACGATGGATTTGAAGGCATAGGCCGTTCGGACTGGGCTGAGACGGTACAGGATTATGAGCGCGGCGCCGACATACACCGAGTTCTCGAACACCTGGGAGATCTTGTGAGCGCTGGATTTGTCGGGCGATAGCGACGCTCTGTTCAGGATTCTGGCCGATCCTACGCGTCGGCGTATCCTCGATCTGCTGGCAGAACGCGGTCCCCTGACCGTTGGTCAACTGGCCGCTGAGTTCCCCGATCTGGTGACGTCGGGCATTTCCAAACACCTGATGAGCCTTCGGGCCGCAGGTCTGGTATGCGCAACGCGCCGCGGGCGACAGCAGATTTATCACTTGGAATCAGATGCATTCTCCGCCGCACTGAGCCCGTGGATTGCGAAGTACGAGCGGTATTGGTCGGCCGCCCTGGAACGGCTGCGCGACCTGGCCGAAAAAGGGCACGCAAAAGATCAGCGCCGCTCTAAGAAAGATGTCCGAAAAAGGAGACTGAAATGAAGTGTTGTGTCCACTTGGTTCTTTTGTCCCCGACAAAGTTAGTAGTGTTATTCGCCGTAGATGGCGATCTTGGACGTTTCGCCTTGTGGCACGCTGGTGCCCCAGATCACGTTCGTTCCCCAGATCACGTTGGTGGCAGTCGTGCTTGCTGTACCCCAAATCACGTTGGTCCCCCAGATCACGTTTGAACCGCTCAGGAGGCTTGTTCCCCAGATCACGTTGGTGCCCCAAATCACATTGGTGCCCCAAATCACGTTGGTGCCCGTGACCCCTGAAAGCGTGACTGCGCTGGCAGCGGCGTTGAACGATGCGGTGGGTGAAAGGGCCTGTCCGCTGGATGTATTCGAGCATAGTATCGCTTGCGAGATGTCCAGGTATCCGGCGCCGACGGTGAAGATGTCGTAGTAAGACGTGTACTGAATCCCGGTAGTCGGATCAGTGGCGATGCTGCTAGTTGGAAAGGATTTGTAGGCCGTCTTCATGAGGCACGCTTTCACCTGGTCCGGAGTCATGCTGGGACTTTGCTGAAGCATCAGCGCCACGGCCCCACTCACGACTGGAGTCGCCATACTTGTGCCGCTCAGGGTGAAGAAGTACGGGGATGCCGATCCGCCGAGCAGCGGATCATTGGCCGGGTAAGTGGTCTCGAGATAGGCGCCGGGCGCATACGCCGAAATCACCTGATTGCCGGGAGCCACCAGATCCGGTTTCACGATGTGGTCAATCGAGGTTGGGCCTTTGGAGCTATAACTTGCAATCTGGTCGTCGGTTCGGCTGGGTGTGTTCATACTCTTCATGGCGCCAACCGTTATCACGTAAGGATCGTTGCCAGGGGCGGTGATGGTGCCGTAGCCATTCTCACCGTACGTGTTGTCCCGGCCGTTGTTGCCCGCCGCCACTACCACCACGATGCCCGCCTTCCAAGCAGCTTCCACCGCCTGACACAAGGGGTCCGTTGTATAGCTCTGGGTTACTGGACGGCCGAGCGAAAGATTGATCACGCCGATGTTATAAGTGCTTTTCAGCGCGATTGCCTTCTGGATGGCGGCGATCACGGCGCTATCGGTGCCGTTGCCATTTTGATCCAGTACGCGAAGATTGATTCTCGGGGACTGATTTGCGATTCCCTCAAAAGTTCTTCCGCCGATGGTGGTTTTCGGAATACCGAGAATTCCAATGACGTGAGTGCCGTGACCATATTGGTCTGCCGTGCTGGTGTTGCCTGGCACGAAGCTTTGCGAGTAAACCGTCGCGTACGAGTATTCGGCTGCAATGCCGCTGTCGATGACTGCAATGCCAATTCCGTTGCCTGAAAGGCCGATGTTCCATGCGGCGGCGGCATTCACGGCTCCGGCGGTATTATCCAGGGCGCCCATCACGGGATTGTCGCGCGAGATATATTCCACTTCGGGATCATTAGCGATTTCGCTCAGATGCGAAACGGGTATACCGCTGTAGGCACCCGCGCGCACAAGCGTCAATGTGTGTCGAAGCTGGCCGCCGTGGTTTTTCCTTATCCGTTCGAACTGACTGGGACCGGGCGCCTGTTTGTACTGCACAATCACGTCGACCGTGGAATTTGGATCGGCATGTTCGAACTCGGGCGACAATTTCGGGGACGCTCCGAAGGCCAAGGATGAAACGAACATCAAGGACAGAACCCTACTCTTCATGTTGCTTTGAAATGCATGCTCAATACCAAGCACCGCACGGCTGCAACTTAATGATTCTAAAAAGCAGGCTGACGAATACCGAACGGCCGGCAAGACAGGATGTCCCGGCCGTCAAGACAAAGTGTCTTGATCATCCGTGAATCGCGTGTCCAGTTTGACCACCTTGGAATTAACGGTGATCGCATCCGGGCCAACAGCAGGGGCGTCGTTTTCCATCCCTAAGGCTTGAACAGCCCCACTCGATCCGGCGGCTTCTAGTTTCTGCTTTTTTCGCTGATTCAATCCAACATATCCACTCGTTGCGTGCGAGCGGCGTGATATCCTCCCATGTTGTTAACGCTTGCGGGTCGGATGTAAGTGCTTTTCTTAGATCTCCGGGCACTTCGTGTACCATACCGCCAGAAATCTTTTTTGCGACATGGATAAGCTCCCCTTTCGTAAGCCTCAGCGGCGCGAGGACTGACAGCCCACCTCCAGGCTCTTACATTCCTATTCCGAGCCGATGAGAAATATGGGAGCGCATGATCATTCCTCGCCGCTGCTGAGCGAACACGCTCCAGGCCTGGGCTCGTTCGACAGCTGCTTGAGAGGATAACCATGTTTGCCAACCTTGAAACCAAATCGACGCCCCAAATTAGCTGGGAGCAGCGTCTGCTGAAAAACGGCGGGCAGTCGAAGGCGGCCCTCAGGCCCGAATATCAAGAACTTAAGTTTAAGCTGCATCGCAAGTTGGTCGACAAGATCAATCTGGAGGTGCTGGCCGCCACTGACAATCAGCACGTGCGCAGTGAGGTGCGCCAAGCATTAATCTCTCTGATTGATGCAGAGGCCACTCTGCTCAGTTCGCCCGAAAAACAGCAGATCTGCGAAGAAGTCCTGGACGAAGTGTTCGGGCTAGGCCCTCTGGAACCACTACTTCTGGATCCCAGCATCTCCGACATCCTGGTGAACACACACAAGCA
>Ga0302326_10016559_pt1 | contig 15422 bp, 22 predicted proteins | sample Palsa_T0_3_FD_202264 | JGI IMG/M metagenome (GOLD analysis project Ga0302326, IMG submission 202264) | Peat permafrost microbial communities from Stordalen Mire near Abisko, Sweden - Palsa_T0_3 | ecosystem: Environmental > Terrestrial > Soil > Palsa > Peat permafrost | place: Sweden: Abisko...
GCTCAAACTCTGAAGGTCTTAAAGCATCAGATAAGTCATAAGTAAACGGCTGACCCCGCTCGGCTTTCCTTCGCGGAGCGCTGCTTGTATATCCATGATCAGCCGGTGATCGTTTGGTTGCGGATTGGCAACACATCGAATCAGGCACTGTTAAGTTGGTACGTGGCGCTGTGGCCAGAAATCATCCGCATTGAGTTGGGTGATCGTCTGATCGAGGTTTCCTGAAAAGCACCAACCCGGTAGTCCTTGAGAACCAGACGGCGCTGCAGTTCGTAACCGAACATTTCGTCGACCAGGAACTCAAGAACTTTTTTGCTCTAGCGGAGAGGTCGTGGCTTTATTAGCAAAAGGCGTGCCCTGAAGCGCGGCTTCAGTCCGCGATGGTCCATGAGCAGAGGCCGGATGCGCCTGCCGCTAAGTTCAATCTCAAAGGTCAAACAAGATTTTGCCAAGCGCGCTCGAACCAGTGTAGCATACTAGTACAATCAAGACCTGAGCGTGTTCGAGCGTTCCAGTTCGCAAAGCGTTTTCCCATGCCTGAATCTGCGATACAAATGATAAACACCGAACCGATTTCCCGGGCAGATCCTGAGCCTCCCGGTTGAGTGTACCGACCGCGATGCCGCCTTTGTACTGGACGGTTTGCTACTACGAGAGCGAGCTCGAGATCGAATAGCATTACACCGACACCCACGGCTATACCGAGATCAACTTCGCCGCTTTCGGCATGCTGGGCTTGCGCTTTTGCCCGCGCATCCGCGGAGTCCAGCACCAACGTATCTCCCGGATCGATCCCAACCGCGACTACGGTTCGCTTGCATCTTTGATCAGACGCGCCGATCAGACCATCGACACTGAGCAGATGGCCGAGCACTGGGACCGAATGGGTCAACTCTACGCCTCGGCTCAAGACCGGCCACGTCACGGCGTCAGTTGCCCTGAAACGCCTGGTAGGCTTCAGCGCCAAGAATCGGTTCTACCGCGCCAATCGCAATCTAAAGTCGGGCTATAAATTGAACCGTGGTCAGCGCTTAAACTGAAAATGCTCAAAGCGGTGAAGTTCGCCCTCTATTGTAGCCTTATGCGATTGCAGAACCCCTACCTACCCGTCCTCGTGCGGCGCCGAGTAATGGCAGCGAAGCGTTCGACCAATGCAGCCACGGCCTGGGAGCCCTCGCGACCGCCGCGCCGTGCTCGCGCAGAGGCTCGACCAAGCCCGGGAGCCGCTCTCCCAACGCCTGATCAATGCGCGCCGACCCGCAAAGCGCTCATTCAAGGTCGTAGGGGCCTTCCGCGCTGCCGCACGTGATTCCGCCGATCGCAAGGATGATTGAACCATTTGGATCGTTCCGCGGCGCATCGCGGCGGCACGGTCGAGCATACCCAGCGCCGATTCCTTCTGCGACTGCTGGGAAAAATTCCGGATAATTTTGTTCAGAATATCACCACGCATGATCTCGCGCCGGTCGCCGAGGGGCCTCCGGGCGACAATCTCCGCCCGCTCCGCGCCTTCGGCAGTGGCGATAAAGCTTTGCTCGCGATGCCGGCTCCCAGAAGTATAAGCTCCGAACGCAGATACTAAGCGGGAGCCAGCCGGGATCGCGTGGATATGCTCCGTGACGGTTGTTCCCTGAGCTGTGTTGGTTGTCAGCGCGTCGCCGTAGGCAAGTAGAATCCTGCCGCTGCGCTCACCTTTCAATGAAGACCAGGTTACAAATCCCTCTTTGCCGGCCGGATTCCACCCGGGAGATTTCGCACGCCGGCCAATATATCCTCGATCGAAAGCTCGTACAGGCGTCGGCGCTCGTGGTTACCTGACTCACCATCCGAAAGCAGCTGACGTCGCCTCTCTCTAAAGTGTTTTGCTACCCATGATGCTGCGTATGCATACTAAGTGAGGCGTTGTAATTCGGTAGCCTGAGCGAACTATGGACCTCCCTGCGTTTGGCGGCATGTTCGCCGCTATCTGCGGAGAACTCCGCGGCAGCCAGAGCCCGGTTGCGACGGTCCAACTCCTCCTGTGATCGAGGCAGAAGAATCGATCCTCCTGAGGATGCCAGCGCCTGGTTCGCTTCTACGAAAGGACGGACTATCTGTTCATAAGAGGCGAAGGCGTCTGCCGGGTTCGAGTGGTTCGCCAGCTCCCCGGCCAATACAAATGCCCCGACCAGAGCGAGGCTGGTACCTTGCCCGGATAAAAACGAGGGTGCGTAGGCGGCATCGCCGACGAGCACCACGCGGCCCGAGGACCAGTGTGGCATGTGGATTTGGCTAACGGTGTCGAAGTAAAGATCCTCCGAATGCCGCATCGCTTCGACCAGACGGGGAACCTCCCAACCACTTCCAGCAAATATCGCGGACGTCCCGCTTACGTTGTTTTTCGATGTCTGGCTGAGAGAGAAACGGCAGCTTGTCGGAGGCGAAGATGAGGAAGGCATGCAGCGTGTCGCTGTCCCCGACCGCGTATACCCCTGCGGTGCGCTCCGGTTCGGCATAGATGATGCCTTCATGCGAAAGGCTGGCGTAATTGGGCAAGGAGAAGAGGTTGAAGCAACGACCAAGATATCGGTTGAACGGCTCCTCCGACCCAAACATCAGGGCGCGTGTGTTCGAATGGAGGCCGTCCGCGCCGATAACGATGTCGAACCGATCATGTTCACTACTCTTGAAGCGAACGCCCACTCCTACGCCATCGTCCTCCAAAGCGTCTATGGAATCGCTGAACCGATAGGAGATCGCCCCGTTTTGCGTCTGCTCATACAGCAGGGCGGTCAAAGCTCCACGGGGCAGTTCGATGTCACGGCCGGAAACGCCGCCGCTAAGAGCTTCCGGACTGATGACGGCGATCCGCGCACCGTCGGCATTGACAAAGGTGAGCTTGCGCGTATCGATATGGGCCGCTTGCAGCTTTGAAAGCAGGCCCATGCGCTCGACCACGTCGATCGCCGTGCCACGCACGTCGATTGGATACCCAGCGCTGCGTACGGCATCGGCGCGTTCGACCACGGTGACATCGAAACCGTAGCGGTAAAGCCAATAAGCCAGCGTCGGACCGGCAATGCTCGCCCCAGAGATGAGCACCTTTTTATTTGTTGTTGAGACGGGCGTTGGTGGCTTATTTTTTGTCTCGCTGATAAGATTCATTGGTGCATCTTAATACTTCAACGACAATAGTCAATAAGATGCACCACTGCATCTTACGGTGACGGTGCGGACGACTTTGAAAAAAGCTGTAAGACGACGCGGAGACGCGCTTGACGAGGCAATTCTTGGAGCCGCCTGGGCCGAACTGCTCGACAGTGGCTATGCCGACTTCACGATGGAGGCGGTCGCGAAAAGGGCTGGCACCAGTCGGCCCGTGCTGTCTCGCCGTTGGCAAACCCGTGCCGATCTCGCCGTCGCCGCTTTCGGATATTACATCCGGAAGAACCCCATCTCTGTCCCCGACCTCGGAAACGTACGCGATGAACTAGCGATGCTTTTGCAGAAGGTCTCCGACAGAGGCATGAGTACAGTTACCAGAGTGCTGTTTAGTATGCGCGACTACTTCGTGGAGACAAATTCCAGCCTCGCCGATCTAAGGGACAAGATTGCAAGTCGCCGGCATGTCGAACAGGTGCTTCAGCGCGGTATCAGGCGTGGAGAGATAGATCCGAGCAAGCTCACGCCACGGATAGCTTCACTGCCTATTGATCTTTTGCGGCATGAAGTGTTTCTGACTCATAAATCAGTCCCAAAGGCAGTTATCGCTGAAATAATTGACACGATTTTTCTACCTCTTGTCTCTCACAGAAAAGCGCTCCGGCGGCATGTGAAACGTCAATAGAGACGAAAGCGACTCGAGCCTATGGTAGGCAATCCGTACTTCTCGAGTTACCCAGGGTTAACAAAGGCCGTACGTCCTAGTGCCTGCCTTCCTATCTCGATTCTGAGGGTATTGCCGCCGCTACGGTCGCCGCGGATTCGGCGTGTATCGGTGACGGCCAGTCGACGCTGACACAGGGCATTATCTCGGCCGTGAATGAAACGGCATACCGACTCGGCGCCAGGGTAGGGGAAACGGCCCTTAAAGTGGCGCTCACCGTAGCGGAGAGAGCCTGAATAGTCCACGCGCGGAACAAGCTGCGGGGACCGATCTGAAATTGGTCTGATTCTACCGGTTTGAACGAGGACTTTTCGGATCGATTAGTGTGCCGATTTTCTTGCTGGATTCGGCATTTTCTTCCCTCCCATATTCGACAAAAGTTCTTCTTCATCTGTGGTTTTTGTTCTGAATGACGAGCTAGCGAAGAGCTTGAGTGTGGCTTGGCGATGGGCTGGTGTGGTGGTCCCCCGCCATGAGCTCGCCTTCATCGTGTAAGTGCCTCCATTGTAGAGAGTTCTTCATTCCCTGCCCGAACAGTCGACACCGCCAGCGCTACTGCGCGAAACCTGAGTGTCGCAAGGCTGGCAAGGCCGCTGCCCAAGCCAAGTGGCTCAACAAGCCGGAAAATCGTTCCTATTTTCGCGGACCGGAAAACGTCGAGCGGGTGCGACGCTGGCGAGAGCGCCATCCCGGTTACTGGCGCAAAAAGAGATCGTTACTGCCAGATGCGTTACAAGATCTTGCTCCCACTGAAGCCTCACAAAATCAGCCCATTACGATTAATGAGATCGGTCTTTTAGCAGACGATTTTGGCCAAAGCACCCCTCCGGAGCCCTCGGGGACTCTCAGCGCGGATGCGTTACAAGATCTTGCCTGTGTTCAAGTGCCTCTGCTGGCGGGAGTTGTGTCGTTGCTCATCGGGGATGCGTTACAAGATCGCTTTGCCACTTTTACCCGGGAGCTCGTAGACAGGGGCAAACGCATGTTGGCCACTGGACGCTCTTAATGCGGGCGGCTTTTGGCAACACGGCAAACTCTGGATACTGCCCAAGCATCGCGGCCAGACAAAATGACCCAAGACAGCTCCCGGCTCTGGAAGGTCGGCGTGGTAATCGCCGTCTCCCTGGGCTTCGTCATGGCAATGCTCGATGTCACCGTGGTGAACGTCGCCCTGGGAGACATCCAACGGGAATTCACCTCGCCGCTCTCGACGCTGGTGTGGATCATTGACGCCTACACGCTGACCTTCGCTTCGTTACTGCTGCTCGGCGGATCGCTCGCAGACGGGATCGGCGCGAAACGCGCCTATATTCAGCGGTCTTGTGATATTCGTGCTTGCCTCAGCGCTGTGCGGGCTTGCCACGTCGACAAGCTTTCTCATCGTCGCCCGGCTGCTCCAGGGCGTCGGCGCCGCGTTCTTCCTGCCGAGCTCGCTGACGCTGCTGACGCAGTCCTTCCCCGGACCCCGCCATGCGCACCAGGATGATCGGGGTTTATGGTGCATTTGTCGGTGCGGCAGCGGGCTCCGGCCCTTTCGTCGGCGGCCTTATCGTCCACGAACTCGGGTGGCGCAGCATTTTCTATCTGAACCTGCCTATGGGGGTCTTGGGTGTCATCCTGACCGCGATACTGCTTCGGCCGTCGCAACCCAACCCCCGCCCGTTCGATGTCGCGAGCCATCTGCTCCTGATGGGGGCGCTCTCCGGCATCAGCTTCACGCTGATCGAGGGACACCCTTTAGGCTGGTTTGCCTCGCGCGCGATCGTGCTTTCCGTCCTTGTGGCGTTGGTTCGATCCTGACTTTTAGCAACAAGGTTATTACTAAAGTTAGGGCTTACCTGGACTCCGCTATTGTCACACAGTTGTTTAGGGATAATTCAATTTCTGATCGCTATGAAATAAAAAAGTAGAATTGCTGCTATTACTGGCGGTAGACACGGCATCGGCTGGCTACCACCGCCCAAGAATTCAAGGTGCAGGGAACGTGGGTAATTAACTCGAGCGCAACGTGGAAGCAGTTGCGAAAGCCGCAAAGGAGATCGGTGGGGCCACCGTTGGCGTGACCGCAGACGTCTCGCGCGTGGCGGACCTTGACCAAGCATTCCAGCTGCGGGATGCCCGTCACCCGACCGAGCAAGCGGCTTTCCTCTTGGGAGCTCCTCGACCGGGATCATTTCTCTCTTTAGGAGTCGCGAAAAGCCGCCCAAACGGTGTTAAGGTTCCATTCCGTAGGCTTCAGCAGTCTTCACGGCCAGGACTTCCGGCTTTTCGATCGTTGGCGCCTCCGCCAACAGTTCTTCAGCTTTGGCAAACAGGGCTTTCGCGATTTCCCCGGATAGATGCGCATTCCGCGCCGTCTCGTCGGGAAATGTGTCGAAGATACCAAACTTATCCTGTCCCATTTTTAAGGCGTACCAAGTTGTAGTCCCTGTTTCCGCTTGCACCATTTGCAGTGCCGATTTTAAAAATTCCTCTACATCTTTTTCCTTGCCGGGTTTCGCTTTAAGTAATGCCAATATTGCTAGGGTATCCATATTTTATCCTGTTAATAATAAGATAGAGCGCTGTAAACGTTGCTTAATAAATATACATATAGTGAGCCACAATGAAGACGTACCTAAGTGAATTGTATAATTTCATTCATCGGAGCCCGACTAAAGAATATCACGAGCAACCCATTGCGTCTTTCATATTTAATGCGCCATCCATCGTGCTCTCGCGCGTGTTCGTCAAAATGCGTCGCCGGAATTGCATTCTCAGTGATTACAATCACGGCGCAGCAATTCACCACTGGGCAGTTTGAAGCATGTCAAAGATAGCCGCTGGTTGTTCCAAGAAAAGACCTTACAAGGAGGGCCGATTTCGGCAAGCTTGTTTGCGATGAATGTATCAAGGATTCGCTGCTGGTTGAACCATCGGGCGAGATCCGGATCGTGAGCGGCTTGATCAAGAGCTAGACGAAACCTCGGATCCCTTGCATCAACGTCCTTTGGACGGTATGACTGAAGGACCAATTTTGCTGTGTCATTCGTCATTTCATTGCGCGGCTTGTCCATCGCTTTCCAAAACGAATGGCTTTCGGCCGTTTCCCCTCAGTGGTTGCGACTAGGATCGTTTTCAGCTGATCTTTGCCTCTCGAGATTCGAGACATAACCGTTCCAACAGAAATTTTTAGCGATGCCGCCATCTCTAGGTACGACATTTCACGTACGTAGAAAAGTTCAACCGGAGTTCGAAAAGCCGGCTCGATATGAGACAACGCCTCGAGCACGGTTTTCGCGTCCAGCGCGCGCGCGACCTCGTGGGATAAAACGCGCGGATATTTGCGCCTTAAATTTTGATGCGATCCGGTTCAGCGATTTTACTAAGTTGGAGGGACCTGCGATACAAGGAGGCCGGTTCTCACAGGCTGTGGCCATAAATCGCGCAGAGGGCTTCGAATTTCTACTCTCTAGCCTGCATATCGCATGAGACGCAATATCGGTCATGTCAAAGTTCGGCTCTGCGAGCCGAACTGCACGGCCGATACTTCATTCTCTCCAAATGCACTGTGCATTTGGAGAGAATGCGGGGCAAACCCCGGAGAGTCCGGCCGCAGCCGGTTGCTTTCGCCCCTTCGGCACATTTATCATGAATAAATGTGGGTTAGTGCCCGGTGATTGCTATGAAAACCATTCCAGTTTTGCTAAATTAGCGTGCCTGCAATCCATTCATTCCACTATTCGGCGTCAGGCCGACGGATATTGAACCGAAATTTACGAGGCTCTGGCTGCTTTCGTCAAAGCGAAATTCAGTGATCGCTCCTGCAGCTTCATCGAGTGTGTACAAGAACTGATTACTGGGAGTCAATGCTGTGTCCAGTGGCGCGACACCTGTACCCGCTGAAGTCGTGCTAATGAAGGTGAGTTGACCATTTGCGGCAACCGAGAACAACGTCTCATCGCTTGCTCCCGCATTGGTCACAATCGCAAATCGGCCATCGCTGCTTACCACATCCCAGCAAGGCGCCGCGCCTTGGGTGGGTATCGACGCACTGACAACTTGGAGCGTTCCGTTGCCGGTAATCACATAAGAAGACGTAGCTGCTCCAGTAGGACCGCCAGCCGCTTCGGTAACAACAAGAACTCCACCTGGCGTGAAAGCACAGGCAAACGGCGTATTGCCGCTAGATGTATTTGGCACGGCTGTTCCAGTAGTTCCATCAGCCTGGAGGGGAAAAACAATAATTTGATTTGCGTCGCGCTGAGGAACTACTAGAAATCGTCCATCGGGGCTGAAGACAATATCGGATGAGCCTAGATCTCGCCCACCGACCGCCTCGAAATACCGAGTGGAAGAAGGAATCGGTTCAAGTCTTCCGTCCGACTGAATCCGAAATCCGGAAATGCTAGCAGTATCCAGCACATACAACAGACTGCCCCTTACTGCAATGCTGATCGGCTCCGCTCCGCCGGAGTTTACGTTCCCAACGTAAAACAATTGGGAGGGCGTCGACAAAAACGACGAAATTGTTCCACTGCCAGGGTTGACGGCAAAAAGATATTGACGATCCGCACTAAAGGCTAATGCGCTTTGAGACTGCAACGGGTCAGTTATTCCCCCGGAGCCCGTTCCGTGTGTTGGAACTGCTCCCGCAAAGTGAAGCTGTCCATTTCCATCTCGATTATAGACAAGGATCTCATTTTCCGAGGGATTGTTCGTCATCGCGTACACCGCGCCCCCGATTGCCAAGTTCTCATTTGTAACTTGGGCAATTGCTCTATCGGTAAAATGCGTTCCGGCCATAAGTACGGACGCAAGAAAATAAATGCTTTTCTTCATTTTTTTGTGATTCTATTTGGAATGCCGCAGATTGCCCTTTATCGGCGATCGATGATCGCTGATCCCGTCAGTAAAGAGATAGATTCTGAGATTTTATTCCGGCATGGCATTCCCTTTGGAGTTTTCGACTTCACAAGGAATGTCCATTACACTCTACTCTTATGTTCTTTTGGTATTGCGCAACGGATCGACTGTCTAATAGCGATCATTAAATCGCACGCGCAAACCGCCGTACGCTCCCTCCATAGTCTCCTTATAGACGTTTCGCGCCGGGAATAAATCGATCACCGTCGGTCTCGTAGAGAATACCTGCCACCTTTATGTGTTCGCTTGAAGGATGCTGCGAACTTCTAATTCGTATGAACAAATGAAAATATTTGCTTGATCAACTATTCGATAGTTCAGTACCACCGAACAATATCATCGAAGCAGGGTCCCCTCTGCGGCCGCCTCTTCCTGGAGGCTACAAACCAACCTATCGAATCTCATTATGCCATCACCACTCATCAACGCTCCTGATCTCACTCAACGTCCACCCCGTAGTCCGCGTTGTCGCCTTGGCGGACTGGTCATCCTTCCCCGGATGCTGGATAAGGGTCGGGCAACCGCAGTTGCGAAACAGGGCGCGTACCATTACAATTGCCCGCTAGATCAGCGTCTCCTCAATTTTCTAGGCGTTGATCCAGATGGCCTGATGTCCGAAATCAAGTTAGCCAAAGGCGATGGTGAACTATTAGGATGGATCTTGGAGAATGCCAATAACAAGATTGCCCCGTGGGACATCGAACAGTGGAGCGCTTACCAAGATAAGCGAAGCCCTGACAGCGATGCGGAGACAATTCTATCCTTCGCGGACAAAGTCGCCAATTTCAGTAAGACGAGGGAGGACATCAAGACCTGGTTCGACCTTCTTGATCTAGATGACCACGCAAGCTTTGGTGGCAAACCGTAATTCGGTATCCACGCGCAACACTCGTCCGTGCTGCGAGAGTTAAACGAGAGCAATAATTCTAGAAGTGGCATCTTGCCGTCATGGAAACATCAGATCGCAAGCTTTCTATCAAGCTCCCTCACGACATTCATGCTGTCTTGCATACGCGAATCACAAAAGGGAGAGCCATCTCAACCATCCGTTCGGCCGAAAATAGGCGATGCCGATACCAATCAAATGCTACTCCGCATACGCACCAACTGGCCAAAGTGGAGACCACCCCAATCTCACTCTCCGCAGCTCCCTTATGTCTTAAACCAACAGCGCACAATTCGCTAATCACGTCTCTTATTCTTGATTCCATGAGGGAATAAAATTGCCCACCGATCTTTTGAGTAGCGGTAAAATATTCGGAAAGAAAGACGCAAGTCATACTTCCACGTGGTCTTTACCGTGCCGGAACAGATTGCCGCTATCTCCTATCAGAATAAGAGAGAGCTCTATGGCATTCTGTTTCGGGCGGCGGCAGAGACCTTACGCACCATCGCCGCTGATCCCAAGCATCTGGGTGCCGAGATCGGCTTTTTTGCTGTGCTCCATACTTGCGGCTCTAACCTGCTTCATCATCCCCACCTGCATTGTGTGGTCACTGGCGGTGGTCTCTCTGCGGATGGCACGGAGGGGGTCTCCTGCCGAGCTGGATTTTTCTTGCCCGTCCGGGTCCTCTCCCGGCTGTTTCGTCGTCTATTCCTGGAATATCTGATCAAAGCCTTTGATGGCGGCAAAGTGGAGTTTTTCTCCTCGCTGGAATCACTCCGGGACCGATCTAAATTCCTGGATTACTTGCCTCCCAGCGGCGAGGCCGAATGGGTGGTCTACGCCAAGCGGCCTTTCGCCGGCCCCGAGCAAGTCTTGGACTACGTTGGCCGTTATACCCACCGGGTGGCCATCTCCAATCATCGGATCTTGGACATCGCGCAGGGCAAGGTCACATTCCGCTACAAGGATTATCGCCATGAGGCCCAGCAAAAGGCGAATGATACTGGCAGCCGAAGAGTTTATCCGCCGCTTCCTGTTGCACGTGTTGCCCGACGGCTTCCAGCGCATCCGCTACTACGGCTTCCTGGGCAACCGGTACCGGGAACAGAAATTAGCACACTGCCGAGAGCTCTTGGGCATGCCAAGGCCCGAACCACCAGCCTTGGAAACCGCCAAGGACTATCGTGAGCGCTATGAAGAACTCACCGGCTCTTCGTTGTGGCAGTGCCCAGTCTGTCGCCAAGGCCGCATGCTGGTGACCCAGATCTTGCCGCGACGTACACCCAGGCAAGTGTCGATCAAGGATACCTCATGATGATGAGGACCGTCATGAGATGCACGGCAGATTATTCCGGGCAAGCTCGGCCGGGCCAAGCGATAGAAGCGGTGTTGCCACCCGCATCATGGCGAAGATTTTTTCCGGCACCGATCTCATCCCCAGACACCGTGACAGCTCACTGCAGGCAGCGCGATTCGTCCGCAGAGTCAACGTGCCCATCACTTCAGGCCGCTTCAGATCCTGATCCCAGATCGAGCCGCCAATCGAACCCGTAGCTATCGCCACACCCCCTACCGTTTAGTCCAACCCATTTTTAGACCACCGTCGCGGCGACCACCTGCTGAGTGCTCTCCAAGCATCTCCCGCCGCGACGCCGATCTAAAAATGCTCTGCATTATGTTTTACATTGGGGAACGGAAAAAAGAATCACAAGTGTATCACTCTGCCGGATAAATCATCACTGAGCATCTTTGCAATTGTTGGCTTCGTCAAAATTGGCAGGAACACGCTCTCCTCAACTCAGGCCGCTTCACCACATGGAGTTCGAGCATGTTCACCTTCAGCTCGAAGCGGCGGTCAGCGGTTTGGGAATCGCTCTTGCTTCGCTGCCGCTGATTGAAAAAGACATCGAAAGTGGCCGTCTCGTCTGTCCGATTCGAGAGCCTGAATGGTGTGCTCAGGACTATGTGCTGATTAGCGAGCACTGCGACGAGGACGCCGCGGTGAAAGCTTTTCGGTCTTGGATCACAAAGAACAACCCTAGGTTAGGGAAAGGGGGAAGAGCACTGACGCTCATCGACGATCTGCCCTAAGAAACCTTCAAGATCGGTTCATCGCAAATGGGCGATGACAGCCTGGGCGACCGCTTCGGAGGCTTCGCGTGGTGGGAAGTGACCGACACCATCCAGCACGATTCGCCGATAGCCGGCTGTAAAAAAGCGCTCCATACCTTCTGACCCGGCGGCCTCGTCGCAGAAGTCGGATCCACCCTGGATCATCAACGTATTCGTGGCCAGCGTGTCGACGGCATTCAGCCGCTTTTGGAGCTCATCATAGCGCTGATCAAACGTCTCAGGCTGCGGACGCCAGCGGCCACGGTACCCGTTCAGAGTGATTTCAGCCCAATCCGGGTTGGCGAAGCTTTGCGCCGTGGCCTCAAATTCAGCATCATCGAACCAGCCGGACGGGCTCCAGGTGTCCCATTGGATGCGGGCGAACCCTTTCGGATCCGCTCGTACCGCCTCCGCGCCCTGGTCAAGGTTCATGAACCATTGATACCAGAAGCGCCGCGCCTGAGAGAATGGCGGAAGCTTGAACTTCCCCCGGGGCTGGAAGGCCAAAGCTATACCAACAACGTCCGTAATCCGCCCCGGAAACAGAGCGGCGAGCGTGTAAGCGGCCCGCGCCCCCCAATCGTGACCCACGACAGCGAAGGTCTGGATCCTGAGGGCATCAGCAAGGTCGATGGCGTCCTGCGCGAGCGCCACGGCGCGGGCGTCACGCCGGGTCTCTGAGAACAGGAAACGTGTCGGGCCGAAACCGCGAAGGTAAGGCGTTACGGTGCGCAAGCCGGCGGCATGAAGCCGTGGCGCGAGGCTGCGCCAAGCCCTCACATCATCCGGCCATCCATGCAGCAAGATGACCACAGGACCATCCGGCGGGCCACCGTCTTGGTAGCCGATATTCAGGATTTCTGTCGTCACTTGAGAGATCGCCATATAACGCCCACCTTAACGGCACCGCCGATTTTCCGGAAGCTGGGAGCTCTGTCCGACCCACAGGTATGAAATGCAGCACAATCTGTTGACACAATGCGGCTCTGACGATCTTTGAAGTAAGCCCTAAAAGGAGCGGTTTCGCGCTTCGAGACCGCGAGATCCTCGAAGTTTTCGCGGCGGCGGGCGAGACCGGCGCGCTGGTCATGGTGCATGCCGACGAAGCGCTCAGCGGAGAGCGTCAGATCGGGCGCGAAGGCAAGGATCGTGTCATCGCCATCGCCGGATGGGCTGGTGCCGGAGGCAAGGAACAGCCGGCCATCGGGAGCAAGCGCGAAACCACGCGGGAAGGGCACGACGCCGCTCGGCAGGATTGCTTTGCCCGACCCGAGCAGACCGGGCGGGAAGGCCACGATTGTTCGCGCCGTTCTCGATCCGATATAGTAGCGACCGTCCGGTCCGAAATTGCCGCGGCCGGGATTGAGGTTGGCGATCGGACCAGTTTTGGCGGCGATGCGCCCATGTGGATCGAGAGAGAGGATGCGATCGTCGCCATTGTTCACATAGACTCGGTCCCCGTCCGGATGGACGCGAAGCCCGCGCGGGTCGGTGATACCGCTATCGGCGCCGAACGCGCCGAGCATTTTGCCATCGAGGGTGAAGGCCAGTATCGAGCCATAACCGTCGCCATTGGTTCCAGCGGCGCTGGTCACGAGAATATTCACGGCGTGTGCGTCCCCAGGCCGGATGCGTAGGTGCTCAGGGTGCTGGCGACCGCTCGGTTCATGGGTGTCGGTATGAGTTTGCCAAATATTTAGGTTCATTGGTTCATTCAACACCTTACGATCCGGAGAAAGGAGACCGTTCACCGGTTCCTGTCACAATGGCCAGCTCGACCTTATTTGCTACCGAGATCCCGGTCTTAAAGCAGGGAAGTCGTTCCCGCTGTGGACGATTATGTGACCTAGTCTCGAGATCGATAAGGATATCAAAAGCCCCGATTTTCTGAACGCGAAGCAATTCCCGCTGATCACGTTCAAGAGCAAATCGGTCCAGAAGGTCAGCTTGACCTGACTGGAAAACGTATTTCGCATGCCTACTTCTGGAGGGCGTCCGAAGTAGTCGCCGCGGCTTTTGCTGCGGCTAGCACTTCCGCGCCTTTCATCCGGACTTTGTAATCTGGATCTGCATGAACAAAAACAATTTTGCCTCCACGATCGAGAATGAACACCGCCGGGACCGGTAGAATGTGGTGGGTTTGTCCTGAGGAGCTTTCCAAATCAACATTAAACTTCTGCTTGTAATTCGTGAGAGTGGCATTGTCGATCTGGTACGCAACGCCGAACTTCTTCATCGCCTCGGCTTGCGGATCCGAGAAGAGGCGATAATTCAGGTGATCTGCCGCGGTCATCTTGTTGAGTTCCTCGGGCCGATCGGGGCTAATCGCAACGATCTGATATCCCAGCGAGCGCAGCTCTTCTTCGACTGTGACTAGGTCAGATAAATGCAAATTGCAGTAAGGACACCAGGAACCTCGATAGAAGATTAGCACTGTCGGTTTTCCGGCAACGATCGCATGTAAAGTCACGTCATTGCCATCCAAACCACGCAAGCTGGCGTCGGGAGCCGCTGTGCCAACCTCGATCGGCTTGGCTTCTTTGGCGCTAGAGGCTACTTGGTCAGCGGTGTTAGCAGGGGCCGACGACAATCCACCACCTAAAGGCAGGGCAACCATCAAGAATAATAGTGATCTGCAGGCAGCAGTCACTAAATGATTAGTTTGCATAATAAAATTGATCCGAAAGTCTTTGCTGCTTGCTGTCTTAATCGCTGGCTCCTTCGGCTTGATCCGCTTCTCTTCCCCGTGGTAGACTACACGGGAAATCTTTGGTAAGGTGCTTTGGTAGATTCTCTACTTTGCTTGTATCCATTCGGTCTATACAATCTCGGTGATGCGGTTTGCTTTCGACGTTCAAAACGTAGAGGAGATCGCCGTGGACGGCGATGCTGATTGGGCTCTCCCCGTCGGAACTGAGGGATCGCTGGTCGCATAGACGGCTCCGGAGGGACTCGGCTCATTGAAGACGACTGGCGCATGCGCCGCGATTGACTAATATGTCGCGACGATCGTCGCGCACGCAAAAAAGTTGAATCTTTGCTTCATATCGAATTTTACTCTCAGGGACGCTGATTGCTTTCGGTTTTTCCGGTGCTGTGCAAGGCCCGGTCTAATGCAGAGCTCGCGACCAGAGCAAATATTCCCATCGTCAGCACAATAAAAACTAAGTCTGAGCAATCATGCGGTCGGGGTCATCGCAGGACCCTTAATGAACGGCATGATTTCCCTTGGTCGGTTGCCGAGAGAGTAGGGTGAAGTAAAGTTCCTGATGGTGCTAAAATCTCTGCTCGGTATCGCCAGTCTGTTTCTGGCCCTTAATTTCGATGCTGTCGTACACGCCGAAGCTAACGGCGCAATTCCGAGTATCGGGGGACGATATTTCCACGGTCGCGTGGAAATTCCGGTGCCAGCTTTTGCGCAGGATGATCCCCGGTGGAGCGACGTTCGACTTGGGCCATCCACCGACACGCTGGGCGATGAGGGGTGTGCGGTGACTTCAGCCGCGATGGTCGCCGCATTTTACGGAATCAAAACCGACCCGCAGCAGCTGAATGCTTTCCTGACCAGAACGGGCGGATTCACCGGTGATGGACTGATTCATTGGAGCCGGGTGCCGTCGATCGCGCCCGCCCACTTGGAACTGGCCTACAATG
>Ga0302326_10016560_pt1 | contig 15421 bp, 18 predicted proteins | sample Palsa_T0_3_FD_202264 | JGI IMG/M metagenome (GOLD analysis project Ga0302326, IMG submission 202264) | Peat permafrost microbial communities from Stordalen Mire near Abisko, Sweden - Palsa_T0_3 | ecosystem: Environmental > Terrestrial > Soil > Palsa > Peat permafrost | place: Sweden: Abisko...
CTGCCCAGGTCTTGCTCGCTTGGGCCGTGCAACGCGGCACGGCCCCGCTCACGACATCCACCAAGGCGCACCGCATCGAAGAGAACTTCGACATCAGCGCGCTGCCCGAGGATGCGATGCAGCAGATCCAGGCGCAGGTGACGTCGCGGGTGCGGTTCAACGCCGTCGTCGGCAGCGGGGTGCCGGGGTTCATCCCCCGAGGCACGTGAGAGTGATCCTGTCGGTGTGAGCCAGCCGCTGGCTCAGCGCTGCGCCGCGCCCGCCAGCGCGAAGTAGTGCCCCTCCGCGATGTCCGCGAGCAGGCCCGCGTGCGCCGGCTTCCACCCGAGGACTTCGCGCGTGCGTGCGCTCGACGTCAAGTTGTCGAGCTGCGTGATCATGCCGAGAAAGCCGCCGAGGAGATCTGCCGCCTTCTCGGCTGGGATGCTCTTCGCCGGTACGTTGAGTCCACGACCGATCGCCTCCGCGATCGAGCGGAATGGGACGCCTTCCTCGGCCGCCGCATGGAGGCGCGAGCCGGCAGGGGCCGCTTCGAGCGCGAGGCGATAGAGACGCGCGGCGTCGAGGGTGTGCACTGCGGGCCAGCGGGCCGAACCATCACCGACGTACGCGGAGAAGCCGTTCTTGCGCGCGGCCGCGACGAGCAGCGGGATGAAGCCGTGATGATCGAGCGAGCTGTGCACCGTCGGCGACAGGCGCATGATCGAGGTGCGCACGCCGCGCTTCGCGAACGCGAGCGAGAGCTTCTCCGAAGCGACGCGCGGGTTTCCGCCGTCTTGTCCTTCGTCGTCCTCCGTGCCGGCGCGACCGCGAACGCTATGCGCGAGCAACATCGTGCCGGTGGTGTTCACGAACGGCTTTCCCGAGCCGGCGAGCCCCTCGCCGATCGCCTCGACGGCCCGGAGATCGGCCGCCACCGCCCCCGCGAAGTCGCCGCTTACCAGGGCGAGGTCGTGCTTGAACGCGACGTGGACCACGCCGTCGGCGCTCTTCGCGGCGTCTCGCAGGCCGTCGAGATCATCGAGGGTGCCGCGCCGTACCTCGGCCCCAGTCGATGCGATCTTTTCGGCCGACGCGTCGGAGCGGGCGAGACCGACCACCTTGTGCTGCGCCGCCAGCAGATCGCGGACGACGGGAAGACCAATGTGACCGGACGCACCGGTGACGAAGACACGCATGGGAACCTCTTGATGTCAGACGCTGACATAGAGCTAACACGTGATGTCAGTGTCTGCAATCAGCGAACGCCTCCAGCGACGCGTTGCAATCGGCTGCAGTCAGGGCCTATGAGACCTGCGCCGTCGACGGGCGAGCGCGATCAGGCTGGCCACGACGAGCGCGACGCCTTGCGATGCGGGTGCGGCCGCCGCGTGGCATCCGCATCCCGACGACGCTCCGGCCGTCTTTCCTCCTCCCGCGGCGTCTCCCCCGGTCGCGTCCATTCCGCGGGTCGTTGCGTCCACGGGGCCCGTTGCGCCCCCGTCGTCGCTCTCTTCGGGTCCGCCCTCGGTCTCACCCAGGGTCGCCGCGTCGAGCCCGGCCTCGGCGCCTGCGTCCGTGGCAGCAGGCGGCGTGCCCGTGCCCGTGAGCGTGACCACTCCGTACGCGGGGACGGCAACGCCTATCGCGCCGGACGAGATCGACGCGGTGCCGCTCTGCCAGAGGCTTCCGCTACTGGACGTGTAGGTCGTGAACGACGTCAGCCCGGGCGGGGGCGATCCGATCGCCACCTGGGCAGCTGCTGCGGACGGGCCCTCGTTGACGAGGACCAGGGTGAGCTGCGCCGTCGCGTCGTTCACGAAGGCGCTCGCCAGCACGTCGGTCGACCCCGTCACGGAGGCAGCGACGCGCAGGGCGCCCGGACGGATGTACTTGAAGAAGTGTTTGGCGGCGACGTACTTCGGGTCGTTCTGCAGCTGGGTCGCGTCGGTGAGTGTCTGCACGTCGCTCGCGTTCGACGGACTGCCGTCGGTCAGTTGCCAGTAGAGCCACGCGCTCTCGTTGCCGGTGGTGAGCGCCTGGTGGATCTTGAGCACGATGGAGAACGCCCCGCTGTCCGGGAAGCCGCCGTCCGTCGACGACGCGAGCCAGCCCGGGATCTCTCCGGACGTCTCGGTCATCCACGACGGCTTCTCGAACGACACGAAGCCTTGCACGTTGGCCGGGACGCCCCCGGCGGGGCTCGTGGTCCAGCCATCGGTCCACCATTGCCAGGACTGGGCGGTTGCCCCCGCGGAGCTGACGCCGTCGGCCGCGTAGCCGTGGATGGCGAAGCCGGCGATCGCGGCGGTTGCCGTCGAATCGGCCGCGATCGCCTGCAGAAACTGCAGATTCTTGTCGGTCTGCGTGGATCCGCTGCCGTACTCCCACATGCTGTATGCGTCGTCGCCCATCAGATCCTCGGGGCCGATGATGCGGATGCTCTGCAGGTCGGGGTACTGGTCTAGCTCCGCGCGCGCGGCCTTTAGCGCCGTGACGTAGCTCGAGGCGAGCGGGTAGGTTGCGCTGTTGTAGAACTCCTCGAAGGTGAGCTCGTTCTGTATGCTGATGGCGTAGAAGCTCACGCCGTACGTATTCTGGAAGCCGTGCAGGAACGCCGCGAGACCGCGCGCGAACTGCGTCAGGGCGCTGGTCGGTCCGGTACCGTCGTTGAACTGCGCGAGCGGCGTTCCCGAGACATCGAGCTTGCCGCCGGCAAAGTTTCCGCCCCAGATGAAGGGCCACGGCACCGCGGTCGGCAGGGGTGATGCGCCGCCCGAGTACGTGTTGCCCGACGTGATCTTGACCCACGGCGCGGGTGACCACATCGACGCGTACACCTTGAATCCGCCGAGCTGCGCGGCCTTTGCCTTCCCCATCTGCGCGATGAGGCCAAAGTTCGATTTCTGAGTGAAATCGAAGAGCATCGCGTTGGTGTCGATGTCCGGGCCCATCACCGCGATCGGCGCGCTGCAGCCGCCGAAAGACGTGGAGTAATCGGACGCGCTCGAGTAGGGCCGTGTCCTCGTGCCGTCAGGACCGCCGTCGTTGATGTCCAGCGGCGCGGCCTGACCGTACCAGGGGGAGCAGTAGCTCAGATTGCTGTAGGTGGACGTGAAGGTGGGCGTGATGTCGACGCGCACCATGGATGCCTCGAGATCGTCGAAGTAGAGGTTCTGCCACCAGGACTCGGTCGACTCCGACCCGCTCAGGCACGTGCCGAAGCCGTCGATCGTCTGGAAGCGCGTGGCCGTGTCCACCGCAACGCTCTGTGCTTGCGCGCGCGAAGCGACGAAGAGCGACACTCCGGCAGCCACGAGCGCGAACCGGGGGAGAGCCTTTCGCATAGCCGCACCCTCCTGCCTCCGAGACACCGGCGGCAACCTTGCATCGTACAGCAGGAGGAACGGCAGGCCAGCTCGATTGAGGAGCCGATGATTCGCCGCACGCGGTCTCTCGCCTTGACGTCGCTCCCATCGATGCATATCTATACGTCCATGGGTGAGGCGCGCCTTGGCGACATCAGCGACCCGCAGCTGATCCGGGCGCTGAGGGCGCTCGCCGACCCGACGCGGTTTCGGATGGTGCAGGAGATCGCGGCCGCCGGAGAGCTGTCGTGCGGTGCCGTGGCCGAACGGTTCGACGTGTCGCAGCCGACGATCTCCCACCACCTGAAGATCCTCATGGATGCGGGCCTGCTCGTCCAGCGGACCGAGGGCAAGCATCACTTCACGTCCGTAGACCGCGCGCTCGTGGCGACTATCGTGGCCATCCTCCCGACGCGCCTCGGCTCCCCCCCCGTCAAGAAACGCGGGCGCTAGCCGCGCCAGCTTGGATGGCGCAACGGCATCGACGTCGCAGCATCGATACATTCAAACATGTCGATGTATGACATCAAAGGACAACACACATGGCACTGGTAAAATGGGATATTGATCACGCGCACTCCAGCGTCGACTTCACCGTCCGGCACTTGCTGGTCAGCAAGGTCCGCGGCAGGTTCACCAAGTGGACCGGCGACCTGCAGATCGACGAGCAAGACTTGACGCGCTCGCGCGTCGACGTCGAGATCGACGTGACGAGCGTCGACACGCACGAGGCGCAGAGGGACGCGCACCTTCGCTCGGGCGACTTCTTCGAAGTGGACAAGCACCCGCGCATCGTCTTCAAGAGCAAGCGCGTCGAGGAGAAGGGGAAAGAGCACCTGGCTGTCACGGGTGACCTCACGATTCGCGGCACAACGCGCGAGGTCGTGCTCGACGTGGAGCGCGGAGGCGTCATCGCCAAGGACCCGTGGGGCAAGCGGCGCGCCGGGTTCACGGCCACCGCCAAGATCAACCGGAAGGACTTCGGCGTGAACTTCAATCAAGTCCTCGATCAGGGAGGCCTCGCGCTTGGGGAAGAGGTCGCCATCACGATCGAACTCGAGGCTACCGCTGCAGCGAGCGCGACAGCCGGTGTCGCCGGAGCTCAGGCATGAGCGCCGTCGCCTCGGTGAACGCGAGCTCTTCACCGAAGAGCAGCGCGTCGTGGGCCGGGCGCATCGTCGGTGCGCTGCCGGCGCTGGCGATGATCATGAGCGGGGCGATGAAGCTGTCGCACAGCCCGAAGGTCGTCGACATGTTCGTGCACAAGTTCGGCTACTCGGAGGACTCGCTCCTCGGGATCGGAATCCTCGAGCTGGCGTGCGTGCTCGTGTACGCCGTGCCCCGGACGACGTTCCTCGGTGCCGTGCTGATGACGGCGTACCTCGGCGGCGCCGTCGCTACGCACGTTCGCGTGAGCGACGCGTTCGTCATTCCGGTCGTCCTGGGCGTTCTGGTGTGGGTGGGGCTCTATCTTCGTGAGCCGCGGCTCCGGGCCCTCGCGCCGCTGCGAACCTGACGCCGAAGGAGACCCATCCGCAAAGGCGCCCCCCTTTGCCGGGGAGATCGCGGATGCGGGAGCCCGCCCGTCGTTAGGGTCCCTTTCGCGCGGCAATACGCGATTCGCATTCGCACAATGCGTCGCTGGGGCGGTATCGCGTTCGAACCGACGCGCGCGACGTCCGTGGGCATCGACGCTCCGCATGGTGTTGTCACGAAAGTTGCTGGGCAACCAAGCGTTCGTGACGAAAGAAAAGACCATGCGCAGCCCTATCCGGGAGAGTCTCGTTGCAATATCGATGATTGCAGCTACCGCCTGCACATCGGGTCCTCTACCCGCAGTCCGTGCGGCGGGCGTCGAGCGCCTCCAATGCAATGCAAGCGGCGCCTCTCAGGACGAGCTGGTTCGCTCGCTGAAGGTTCTCCACGTCGAGCCGTTGTACGCGCACATCATGACGGGAGGCGTCAACGCCGAGGAACGCGTCAGTGGGGCCAAGATGATTGTGAGCCCGCCCAAGGGCGTCAGTGCAGAGGAGCTCGTGCGCGCGCTTCAGTGCCACGGGGCGCGGACCCTTCTCGGCCAGATTGAAGGCGCTCCGAACGAACCCTACTCCTTGCCGGATCGATGGGTGAGCATCACCATGAAGGCCGAAGAGGGCAATTTTACCATCACCCTCAGCTCGGACACGGTTCACGATAACCTCCAAGTTTACGACCGGGCATATCGCTACGTCGACGAGCATCCGCTCGCGAGCGATCCTGGATTGCCATGACGGCCAAGCCACCGAGGCCCCATGGACACACGCGCTTTCTACAAGCAGGACTACGAGGCGCAGATGCGCGGACGGAGCCTGGACGTCGCCGAGCACGGAATGGCCCTGCCGGCCGCGGAGCCCGAGGTCGACGCTACTGCGGTCGACGTACTCACGTTGGCGCCGGACCTGCAAGGCTGCCGTACCGCTCCGCGTAAACCCGCGTGACCTGCGCTCCGTAGTAGAGAAGCAGGCTCGTGGCGTAGATCCAGAGGAGCAGGCCGAGCATCGCGCCCACTACTCCGTAAGCGGCGTAGCTCGCCACGTGGACCAGGTAGTAAGCGAGGAGCTTCTTCAGGACGGAGCTGAGGACGGCCGTCGCGAGTGCGCTCCACAGCACGTCTCGCCACGCCACGCGCGCCCGCGGCACGAATCGGAAGAGCGACGCGAGCACGAGCGTCGAGAGGGCGAGCGACACGACGAACTCCGCGGATCGCCAGAACGGCGCGACGGGCAGAACCCCGTTCACGGCGGTGCCCAGCGCCGCGAGCGCCGTGCTCGCCGCGAGGGAAACCAGCAGCACGAGCGCCATGGCAAGTGCGAGCGCGAAGGCGACCGCCTTGCCCTTCGCCTGGGCGAAGACGTACGCGCGGACGCCCGACCATGGTGTCGGTGGGACCTTCCAGATCGCGTTGAGGGCGTCGTCTAGCTCCGAGAAGGCGCTGCTCGCCCCGAAAAGCAGCGTGGCGAGGCCCACGACGGTCCCGAGGCCGCTCGTGTGGCGCGACTGCATGTTGACGAGAGTGTCGTCGAGGAGAGAGCGAAGCGCGGGCGTGCCCGTCGTATCGAAGAGCGCGAGGATCGCTTCACGCCGGCCCGGGTCGTCGCCGAGAAGCCAGCCGACGCTCGTGACCGAAAGCAACGCGAGGGGGAAGAGAGAGAACAGCCCGTAGCAGGACAGCGCGGCCCCCATGCGGTCGCAACCGTCCGCGCCCCAGCGTCGCGCCGCCTCCCGCAGGAGGCTCGCGACGTTGCGGGTCGCGTCGAGGGCAGCCGAAGGCGGTTCCCTCACGAATGCAGGACGTGAAGCGCCGGCTGAAGGAGCACCGGGCCGTGGTCGTCGCAGTGATTGTCGCACGGGTGGTGCAAGTGGCCGTCGACGACATAATCGGTGTGGTCGCCGTGCGGAACGGCCGCATGCTCACAACCCGGCCCGTGCTTGTGGTCAGCGGTATGGCCGCCGCAGGTGTGCGTCGGTGTACAGAGCGCCGGGTTGGTGTTGTTGATGTCGAGTGAATGAGACTCGACCACTTTGCCGCGAACATGCTCGAGGCGACCATCCCGAACGTAATCCTGGTGCCCGCGGTGACCAATGGTTGCATGGCCGCAGCCCGGTCCGTGGGTGTGAAGCTGGCCTTGATGAGGCTTGTGATCGCTCATTGCTGGTGGTCCTGTCTTCGAAGGTTCGCGTGACGGGGACGAGTTGGTTCACGCCGAGCGACTGCGGAAGCGATGCTGCAAGCGCGGTACCCCGACCGGAAGGTCCCGGTCGACCCAGTACCCAGGGCGCCGATGGTAATCGTGGAGCCGCACTTCGTACTCCCGGCGGACGGCCGCGGATCCATCCCACACTGGACTATTTTTAATCGCCTCGCGGGAGAGAGTCACGAAGACTTTACGCTCGTCCCAGCTGATCTGCGTCGCCCAGTTGGGCGCGACGAGCACCGTCTTTCCCCACCACCAGTGGCTGGTATCCACGACGAGATAGCGCACCTCCCAAGTCTCGTCGTCGACGAGGAAGTCCGTGACGAATCCGATCCCGGCGTCGTTTCCCTCGATGCTGTACCCACGCACGTCTGCGACGCTGCGCAGGTGAGCGTCCCCCGAGTCCTCGGCAGGAAGCTCGGGCACATCGGCCTGGCCCGTCGATTCGAGCAACCCTGGGGTGTAACCCGCTCCCCAGACACCCCCGCCCCAGTAGTCCCCGTAGCCGTAGTGGCGGTTGTACTCTCGTTCGCGCTGGCGGGACACGGGCTCGTCCGAGGCGACGCCGGGGCTCTTCCTGATCTTGTCGATGGTGAGCGCGAGATGAAACAAGAAGGCGGGTGACTCGATTTGCCCGAAAGAGATTGGCGAAATCAATACGCGGCGCTCTTGGAAGAAGGCGCCCGTCTCCACCACGAGATACCGAATCGCCCACCGTTCGTCGTCGAAGAGGAAATTGACGGTGCTTCCAACGTCCCCGTCGGTGGCCCTGATCGTGTACCGCTCCAGCTCGCTCAGACTTCTCAGCATGGGTCACCCGCCGCGCCTACGAGCAAGTCTCGAGCCGCGCGACAAAAGAGTGTGTCGACGGGCGGACGAAAAAGGTGGATCGTGTAACGATGGCGCGAGCGCTGTGGGCGGGCGGGCTTTGCGGGTTGCTCTCGGTCGGATGCTCCGGCGGTACGAGTCCCGGGAGTATGGGCGGCGCTATTGGCGCGGGAGAGGATGGGGGAACCTCGGTCGGCAGCACGACGGGGGGCGCCGCCCGCAGTCTGACCGGGACGTGGGATCTCACCACGACGCCGATCGGCAGCAGCGGCGCAGTCACCACGACGGTGACCATTGGCCAGGACTCGCTCGTCGTCACGTCTCCGGACTTCTCCCTCACCGCCACCCGCACCGGCAACGCGCTGGCCTTCATCGACGAGCAGGAAGTCGGCAACCCGGACAACGACGTCACGCTCACGGCGACACAGACGGCCGCCTCCTTCAACGCCGGGATCCTGCCTTTCGACCTGGGCGGCTCCTGGACGATGCAGATCGTGCCGGCGGGCGAGACCACCGTCATGGCTTGCACGCTCACGGTGAGCGCGACCGAGATCGACGGCGCTTGCCAGATGGTCACGTCGGACGGCTTCGACTTCAGCTTCACCACGAAAAAGATGACGTCGGCCGCGTCGAGCTTGGGCGACTTCGGCGGCACGTGGCAAAATACGTGGATGAGCGGTGGTACGTATCCGTGTGAGCTCGACTTCGCCGGGAACACGATCACGACCTGTCCGGGTGGACCGACGAACGGTGAGCTCACCGGCTCGCCGCTGCCAGGCATCGCGTTCACCTACGACGGGGCCAACACCGTGAGCGGCGTGGCGCAGGGTTGGGCCGAGTACTCCGCCACCCGGCAGTGAGTCGTCGCCTCGGCGCTGCGGCGTGGGCCTGTGGGCTGGGGCTCGGGAGTCTGCTCGGACTGGCCGCCTGCTCGACGCGCCCCAAGGAGGCGGAGCGCCGGGGTCCGTTCCTCTCCATCGCGCAGCGGGAGGGGGTGAGCCGAATACGGGGCGCCATGGCTCCAGAGTCCATCTCGTTGGCGCTGGGCGGCCTGCCGCCCGTGGAGCTTCCGCGCCTACGCGAGCACCTCATCGAATCGACCGATACGGGACTGCGCCGGGCTGCGCCCGAGCTGTTCGATCTTGCGGACGATGCCACGGCGCCCGACTCGTTGCGCCACGCGCTGCCGGACCTTCCCGCGCTCACTGCGGCCGCGAACGTCCTCGGCTCCCCGTGGGCGGCTCCGGGGATCTCGGTGAAGCTCGGGCCCGTGTGCGACGCGGCGGTCTCCCGGTGTGTGCCGCTCTTCGTGCCGGCTGACGAGCCCGCGGACGCGATCGCCCGGCGTGGGCGCGGACTCGCGTGGGCCTTGGCCAACGCCGCGGCGCTCCGCGTCGCCGCGAACTCGCGCTCTTCGCTGCTCCGCGCCCTACGAGAGGCGCAGCCGCGGCCCTCGAGCACCCTCGCGATGGTCTTCGGCGCCACGCGGGGTACCCTCGACGAGACGGAGCTCGATTCACTCCGTCAGCAGGCCCGCAGGGCGCTCGCAGACCTCGCCTCGGATGCGCCACAGCGGCCTTGGCTCGAGGCACTCGGCGCCGCGCGCGCGCAATGGGAGCTGCCCATCGCACTCGACGCCGACGAGGTGCTGGTCATTCCGCGTTTGAGCGCGCTCGCGCGGCTGCAGGACTTCGCATCGGAGATCGAGCGCGCGGGCTCGTTCGAGTGGGTGGTTCGCCCGGGCCCGGGGCGAGGGAAGTAGAGCAGGAGCCTCGCTCAGAACAGGGGTATTAGCGAGTTGGCGGTGTTCGACGCCGTCTCCGGGGTGCCATTCGAGACGATCGTGGTGCCGAGCATCGGCGGAATCTGGTGCGTCATGCCGGTGGGGTACGCATACTGGTTCATCGCGGCGCACATCTCCGTCGACGCCGACAGGCCGAATCCGATCGTGGAGTCTGTCGCGTTCACGTAATGGCACGTGAAAGTGATGCCCTGACCGGCCTTGAGCGACAGCGGCGTGGGGAGCTGCAAGACAACGGGCGTGTTCCACACCGTGCTCGTGTAGAGGGCGTCCGGCTGCGTCGTCTGGCCGTCGTATAGATACTGGTCAAACGACTTCAGGTCCTGGTGGGCGTGCGAGGACATCGTCACGATGTCGAGATCGAAGGGGGCGATGCACGTCGCGGTGACGTCCGTCGGCTGGTTCGGGGGCAGGGAGATATCGGTCGTCTGGCAGCTGAGCGCGCGCGTTGGGTAGAGCACGTCGCTCGCGCTCTTGACCATCATCTTGAAGTGAGCGGTCTCGGTCACCTCCTCCGACGACGCGTTGATGACGTGGTGGTTGGTGACGAACGACCCGTTGGTCTGAAGGACCATTCCGTAGTCCGGGTTGCCGGCGAACGAGTCTGCCCCCACGCCGGCGACCAGCAGGATCTGCCCCATGCTGAAGAGATTCAAACCTGCGCTGCTCGCGGGCACGAGCGGGCTGTCGCCCTCGCAGGGGACGGGCGCCGTCCCGCTCGTCGAGGCCGTGTCGTAGAACATGAAGTAGTGGTGGGTGAGCGGCGAGACGGTCGACGTCCAGCTCGTGAGCGCGAGCTCGCGCCCCTGGAACGCCGCGGGCATCGGAATGCGAACGCAGTACACGACCTCTTGGCCCGCCGGCACCGTGAACGTCCCCTCGTCGATGTCGAGCTCCTCGGCCGCGCCAGCCTCTCCCGCGTCCGCCGTCGCATCGCCGGACGCCGACGACGAGCAGGCCCCGACTGGGACGAGGAGCAGCGCCCCGAAACACGACAGAAACAGCACCTGCACGCTTCGATTCGCTCCCATTAGGAAGCGACAGATAGCTCACAGGGAAAGGGCCCGCTTTGGGCATCCGTTGGGCATTCGCCGCGAGGCGCCCATGGCCCCTCGCCTGGTTACGTTTTCACGTCTTCGCCATGCCCCGTGCCGCCGCAGCGCCGAGCGTTCGACATGCGCGAATGACTTCATCCGACAGCTCTGTTCCCCGGAGCGCGCGAGCGAGGCTCAGTCCGCCGTACATCAACGCGACCAGCCCCAGCGCGAGGGTGCGACGAGGCGTTCCGTTTCCCTTCGGGAGATAGTCGGCCAGGCTCGCGCCCAGCGCCTCGACTTGCTCCGCCAGCACCGCTCGGTGCTCGCCCGCCGTCGTGCCGATCTCGCCGACGACGGCGGGCAGCGGGCAGCCCAAGGTCTGCGCGTCGCGGTGGGCCGCCGAGAGGTACCTCTTGAGCACGACCTCGGCGCGATCCGCCTCGGGCTTCTCGTCGAGGCGCGAGAAGAGGCGCGCTCGAAGCTCGTCGCCGGTGCGGCGAAGCGCTTCGTCGACGAGGCCCTCCTTCGACCCGAAATGCGCATAGAACCCGCCCACCGTCAGGCCGGCCCCCTTCATGACGTCTGCGACCCGTGCGCCGGAGATCCCCCGCTTGCGTATGAGGCGCGCGGCCGATTCGAGGATCGTCTCGTGCGACTTCACCCTCTGTTCGGCCTTGGCGTTCATGATGGCGCGAGTTCCGTAGGCCCACTTGACGGGCGAGATTACCTTCATCATATGATGAACATCATACGTTGGCAAGCCGCGGGGCGAACCCTCGCCGTCGGAGCCGCGAAGGAAGGACGGTCATGAGCAAGACGCGACAGCTGAAGGGCCCGAAGACGACGAAGCACCTCGATCAGTTGAGGGCCCTCCTCCGAGGCGAGGTCGAGCCTCCGCCGATCGCGAAGCTCGTCGGGTTCGAGCTCATCGCGGTGGACCTGGGTCACGCCGTCGTCGAGCTGAGCGCGGGGCCCCAGCACGCCAACCCCATGGGGACGCTCCACGGCGGCATCCTGTGCGACCTGGCCGATGCCGCGCTCGGCATGGCCATGGCGTCCACCCTCGAAGACGACGAGTCGTTCACCTCTCTGGATCTCACCGTGAAGTTTCTCAAGCCCGTGTGGAAGGCGCGGCTGCGCGCGACCGCGGTGCCCGTCAAGCGCACGCGGTCCCTCGGCTTGCTCGAATGCGACGTGACGGACGACAGCGGGAGCCTGGTGGCGCGGGTCTACAGCACCTGCATGGTGCTGCGCGGCGACGACGCGAGGGGACGATGAGGGCCCCGCCGCGCCCGCCCGCCCCGAGGGCCGCGTGCTAGGTTCGGGGGCACTCCTTCCATGCGCATCTTGTCCGGAATTCAGCCGAGCGGCACGCTGCACCTCGGCAACTACTTCGGTGCGATCCAGCAGTACGTCGAGCTCCAGGAGACGGCGGGAGGCGCCGATCGCGCCTTCTACTTCATCGCGAACTACCACTCGCTCACCAGCCTGCACGACGCTGCGCGCCTCCGCGCGCTCACGCGCGACGTCGCGGTCGACTACCTCGCGCTCGGACTCGATCCGGAGAAGGCGACCTTTTATCGTCAGAGCGACGTCCCCGAAGTGACGGAGCTCATGTGGCTCCTCTCGTGCGTGGTCGGCAAAGGGCTGCTCGAGCGCGCCACGAGCTACAAAGACAAGATCGCCAAAGGGCTCGAGGCTTCGATGGGGCTCTTCAACTACCCCGTGCTCATGGCGGCCGACATCCTCATCTGTCGGAGCACGATCGTGCCCGTCGGAAAAGACCAGCAGCAGCACGTCGAAATGGCGCAAGACATGGCCGCGAGCTTCAACGCCGCGTTCGCGCGCGACGTATTCGTGCGGCCCGAGTGGCGCTTCTCCACCGGGGCCAAGGTCCCCGGGATCGACGGCGAGAAGATGAGCAAGAGCTACGAGAACACGATCCCGATCTTCTTGCCCGACGACATGACCGACAAGCAGGCCTGGAAGTCGTACTTTGCGTCGATCAAGACCGACAGCAAGGGCGTCGATGATCCGAAGGATCCGAACGACACGTTGATGACGCTCTATCGGTTGCTCGCGCCGGCGAAGGCGGCCGAGTTCGAGCCGGTGTACGCGAGGGGCGGGGTGGGCTACGGCGAGCTGAAGAAGCGGTTGCACGAGGCCTACAACGAGGCATTCGGGCCCGTCCGCGAGAAGAGGCGCGCGATCGCAGCAGACGAAGCGTTCGTCGAGGGCGTGCTCGCCCACGGGGCGAGGCGCGCACGCTCCGTGGCGCGAGAGGTGATGGCCGACGCGCGGGACGCCTGCGGGATCGCCACGGCGCGAGAGCTTCGTCCATGAGCGGAATCGAAAAGGTCAGAGGCAAGAGTCTCGTCGTCGTGTTCGAGGGGCGAAGGTGCATCCACTCGCGTCAGTGCGTGCTGTCGCGTCCGGACGTGTTCGTGCCCGACGTCGAGGGCGAATGGATTCATCCCGACCAGGCGACATCGGAAGAAATCGCCGCGCTCGCCCAAAGCTGTCCGTCCGGTGCCATCACCTACGAGCGTCTCGACGGTGGCAAAGAGGAGGGGCCGCCGATGGTGAACGTCGCCCGCATCCGGCAAGACGGCCCCATCGCGTTCCACGCCGATCTCGAGATCGAGGGAGAGGCACCGAGGTTCCGGGCCACTTTGTGCCGATGCGGCAAGTCGAAGTCGAAACCCTTCTGCGACGCGAGCCATGTCACCGGGTTCCTCGCCACTGGCGAGCCGGCGACGGCCGACTCGAAGCCCCTCGCCGGCCGCAGCGGCAAGCTCAAAGTCGTGCCCGCAAAGGACGGGCCGCTCATGGTGCACGGCAACCTGGAGATCGTCAGCGGCACGGGCCACACCGTGAACCGCGTGACGAAGACTGCGCTCTGCCGCTGCGGCCACTCCAAGAACAAGCCGTACTGCGATGGCACGCACGTGCAGATCGATTTCACCGACGGGTGAGCGGACACGGCACCTCGTGCGAGCCAAGCGGGTGACCGATGAAACGGCCGTGTCGAGCTGGGCGGCGAAAGCAAGGCGTTTTACAGCTCGAGACTCCGCCACCTCTTCACTGACCCGCCGGTGCGCCGCGAGATTTCGGTATTCATGGGCACGCGTATGCGTTCGCGTTCGGCCCTACTTTGCCCCGGATTCGTTGCGGGCACGCACGGTGCTTCGACCCTTGTTGTGCCGCAACGTGCGGCTCCAGCGAGGAGACCCGTGATGACTATGAGCAACCTACGGATCACCAGGCAAAGTACGAAGCCGAGTGCCTCCCCGTCGAAGAGTGAGGGTCGGTCGTGAGCGCCATGGCGGCGATGCCGCAAGCGGCGCCGGTCTCGGCTCAGGCAGCCCGAGCTCACGCACAGCGAAACTGCCTTTCGACCATTCTCGCGGTGGCCTCGCTCGTCGCGCCGGAGCTCTCTCCAGAGAGCGTCAGGCGCATCGAGCGACTGCGGGCCGCGGCCGCTCGCCTGTCCGAGGCCGTGCGGGAAGACGTCAAAGGCGGCGGTGAGGACAGTGGGGGGGTGCGCGACATCGAGATAGACCGTCTCTTCGCCGACGTCTTCGACGCTCTACGGGACCGCGCCGACGCAGCCCAGGTATCTCTGCTCGTTCGGTCCCGCGGCGGTCGTCTCCTCGCGGTCGAGAGGGAGCTACGGGAGGGGTTGCTCAATCTCATTGCCAACGCTCTCGAGGCGACGCCGAAAGGACGGACCGTCGTCGTCGATACCGCTGTCGACTCGGCTGGCGGGCATGTCTGGACAATCCAGGACTCGGGCGACGGGATGTCGAAGGAGATCCTCGATGGGCTCGGCGAAGCGTTTCGAACGTTCCGGCCCGGAGGGTGGGGGATCGGCGTCCCGCTCGCCAATGCTGCGATCCAGAAACTGGACGGAACTCTTCAGTTCGAATCGGCGCCTGGGCACGGTACGAAAGTCACGATCGTAATCCCTCCGCCGTACGGGAGAGATCCCGGCGGCCCGTCGGGCCCCGTGATCACCCCGTTCGACCGAACGGGCGTGTAACGCCGCCCTTCGCTTCTTCGGTCCGCGAGCGCACGGTCGACTGCCGCGCGCTCGCGCTTATTTTGTCTCCCATACTGCGGCGTCCCCTCGGCGGCGCCGCCATAGCTTGCTTGCCATACGACGAAAACATCGAAATATTGATGCAGCGCGGCGCGATCGGCCGTGGTACCTGAGCCCCCCCGTGCAAAACCGTAACGATGCCTGTCCTGAAGCGATAATCGTCGTGGGTTTTCAAGAGCTTGGCCTCGGCGCTTCACCGTCGCCCGAAGTGTAATCGATCACATGAGTACATGTGAGCGCGACGAAGACGCCCGCTCTCTGCGAGCGTACATGCGTGACCTGGTCGCGCTGAGTGCGTTGCCGTCCCTCTGGGCGGCCCGACCCATCGCGGGCGTCGTGGACAGCTTTCTGGACGTGCTCGTCGCAGGGTTGCGCCTGGACTTCGCCTACGCGCGGGTCGCCGACCCGCGCGGCAAGCGTACGATCGAAGCGGCACGCACCGGTGCCAACCGCGATTCGCTCGATCTCGATCACACGCGTCGGATCGCCGATGCGTTCGCGCCTTACCTAAGCAACGTCGGACCGGCGACCATCGCGAACCCGATCGGCTCGGGGAGTCTTCGCATTCTCGT
>Ga0302326_10016561_pt1 | contig 15421 bp, 17 predicted proteins | sample Palsa_T0_3_FD_202264 | JGI IMG/M metagenome (GOLD analysis project Ga0302326, IMG submission 202264) | Peat permafrost microbial communities from Stordalen Mire near Abisko, Sweden - Palsa_T0_3 | ecosystem: Environmental > Terrestrial > Soil > Palsa > Peat permafrost | place: Sweden: Abisko...
GGCTTTGCTTCACCTGTATATCCCGCGCCACGCCGTCGCTTCCGACGATCACCGACAGAATGACGGGCCCTTGAATCTTTGCGTCGCTCGCGTCCTTTGTGTAGATGGGGTCGGTCTTCTGCAGTACCTTAGGCGCCATCACGCCATTGCCGATCTTATAGGCCTTTTCTTCGTTCTGCCGGCAAAGCAATACTCCCGCCGCCAGCACTATGAGTCCAATGAATTTCAACATCGCGTTACGATCCTTTCTTCTCCAACCGGAAATTGACTTCTATTGTTGCTTTCACGCTCACAGCCTCGCCGTCCTTGGTGCCTGGCTGAAACTTCCACTGCTGCACCGCGGCAATCGCCTTCTCGTTCAGCCCCGGATATAAACTCCGAACCACTTCTATATCGCGAGGAACACCGTCGCTTCCGACCGTTATCGAAAGCAGCACGGTGCCTTCAATCTGTGCGTCCCGCGCCTCTTTCGTGTACTCCGGATCTACCCTTGCGAGCACGCGTGGCGCGGAAACGCCATTGCCCACCCGATAGATCTTCGTGTCGCTTTGCTGGCCAAGCATCGTTCCCGCCGCCAGCGCCGTCAATCCGATCAGCCTTAACATTGCGTTGTTGTCCTTCCTCTAAAGCAATCTGAAATTCACTTCAATCGTTGCCTGCACGCTTACTGGTTGCCCGTCTCTGGTTCCCGGCCTAAACTTCCACTTCTGCACAGCCTGTACAGCCTTTGCGTCCAACCCGAGGCCGGCGTTCCTGACGACCTTGATATCGCGGGCTGCGCCGTCCGTGCCTATTACGACCGAGAGCAAGACAGTTCCTTGAAGTTTGGCCTTGCGAGCTTCCTGTGAATATTCAGGATCGACCTTATGCAGCACACTGGGCGCTCTCACTCCATGGCCCACCCTGAATACGGGGTCATTGGCGCGTTGTGTAATAGCCGCGAGGGGTGAGACCACCGCGATCGACGCCAGTACCGCAACACATGTAGCCGCGGCGCCGAGACTGCGCCGGTTTACGCCGGTCGCCAGTATGTGCCGGACACGCACTTGCAACTGCGACTGGTTGACGGCGCCGGGAGCGAGCCCCGCCGGCGCAAGACTTCGCGCCACTTCGACCAGATCCTCGGCATAACTGGCATCCGAGTAGCCGCGGCGAAGGACGGCGTCGTCACAAGCGCGGTCGGCTTCCAGACGGAGGCGCATGTTCGCCCACCAGATCAGCGGATGGAACCAGTAGATTGCGCAGGCTACTCGGGCGAGTATCGATGTCCACACGTCGCCCCGCGCCAGATGCGCTGCCTCATGGGCGAGTACGGCATCACGGTTCTCAAAGCCAGGTGGGACCACAATCGACCCCCAGGCGAATGGAACCGTGGCGCGATCGGATATCAGGACGCCGGGCAGGGAACTGGCGCGCGATGCCCGGACCAGGCGGTTGGCGGCCAGAATATCCAGCGTCAATCGCACCAGGAACAAGGCCACACCGGTCAAGTAGATTGCGATCAACCAGTTGAGCTTCGTTGGCGTGGATAGCGCCTCGGCAACGATTCGTCCAGTCGCGCCGGACGTGTGTATGACAAAAGTGTCGCCGACGATCCGCGGCGCGTAAAGTTCGCCCAACGGCAGGAGGAGCGAGCAAACGAGCATCAAGGTCCACATGAGATGGCGTAGAGCGGCGGGTGCGCGCCGGAGTGCGAGATCGGCCAAGCAGGCCACTAGCAGCAGGATTGTCAACTTTGCGATCATTTGCCTTTCCTTTCCTTCTTTACTTGTTCGACCCTGGCTTGCTCGATCATCTCCGACATACGGTCGAGCTCCTCCTTTGACAATGAGCCCGCGGAGGGATCGAGCAGCGTTGCGACTACGCGTTCCGGGCGGCCTTCGAAGAACGTATCGATCAGATGTTTGAGCGCCGGAAGACTGGCACGCTTCTTCGTCACTACCGGCAGGAAGACGTAGCGCTGGTTTTCTTCTTCGTGGCGCAGGTGACCTTTGTCTTCGAGGATCCGTAGCGTGGCGCGAATTGCGGAATAGCTGGGCGGATCGGGAAGCGCGGCCTGGATCTCGGCGGCGGTCGCCCGCTCGCGTTCATAAACCACATCCATGATTTGGCGTTCACGCCGGCTGAGCATGCTAAATTTTTAGCATGCTGGCGGGGGATCAGTCAAGGGGTTTATTGCCCGGGCTGGAAAAGCAGGTGTCGAGATGAGTCTGTCTCGGCGCGGCGGGCTCTCCAGAAACCCAGTTCAAGAAATACCCTCAAAGACCGCTCCCATGCGGTCGCGGCTCGGTCTCCCCGTGCGCCACGTGGATGTTTTAGGGTTTCATTAAGTAGTCCCATTCTGCGGAGCTGCGTTCTACTACCTTTGGCACGTCGCGTTCCAGTAGATAGCCGGCTTTTACTAAGTCATTGGCGGAGGAGGTTACTTCTTTGAGGAAGTCATCCTTGCTTGCATAGCGCTCTTCAATGGAACGGCGCGGGTCGTGCTTCTCTGTGCGGTCGGACTTCGTCTTGGGGAACGGGATGAACGAGCCTTGCATGCTGTATAACTCTTGCGGTGCGCCGATCTTCTCTGAGCGCAGGTTCCATCCGGTGAAGGTCGCGAGAGGAACGGCGACCTCTGGCATTTTGATTCCGCCCTGGTCGATTCCATCTTGATCCACTTGAGGAAGCAGCAGGGGGTAGGTGCTCTTCACAATGGGAGGTTCGATGGTTTCTATTTTGGTCTTCAGATAATCGGGTCCGAAATCTAGATCGTAGGCGCGGTGGGCGATGGTGGGGAAGTTTACGCCGGGGATCTTTGGGAACTGGATTGCGCCGATCGGAACCAGATTGTCTTGGCCGACTTTTGGATATTTGGAGGCTGGAGGTGCTGATCCGTCCTTGACCCAGCGGTCCATGTCTTCGAGTAAAGCTCGCATGGACCAGGTGTAGGCGACTGGGCTTGAAGAGTTCTGCGCTTCCAGATGGGGCGGGGGGAAGGGCGCGGGGCCATGTTGTCCGCCGGCGAAGAAGTAGATGCGGGTCCCGTCGGGAATTGCGGCGTCCTTCTTGCCGTCGGAGGTTGTATGAATCAGGGCGGCGGAACGGCCCCAATATTCGTAGGAAGAATCGGAGTAAAAGATCTTCGGGACGGTGTTGGTATCACGCGCCTTCGCCAGCAGGCCGTCGTTATCGGTGAAGGGCGCGATGTCCGTTGGATAGAGGCTGTTCAGAAACGGATGGCCATCGCGCGAAGGCTGCGCGAAGCGTTCATTGAAGCTGCCGAGGCCGGCTCCTGCCACGTGTGCAAGGACGCCATCGAACACCTTGCGCTTCTGTTCATCGGCATTGAAACCGTCATAGATGAATTTGCGCAGGAAGCGGCCGCTTTGTGAAACGCCGAAGCCATATGCGCGAGAGATGCTCTCTTTGCCGTTGTACTTCAGGTAGGAAGTGAAGTCCCGGACGGCAGCGAAGCCTAGACCGGCTACCACAGGGTCTTTCGCGGTGTAGACCATTTCATAGAGCTTGCCGGGGACGAAGCCCTCGGGCATCGAGATGCCCTTCTCCACGATGCTCCAACTATCGGCGGGGATCTTTGTGCGAGGGCCTGTGACGCTGTCCCGGACCATCAGGTCGCCGGGCTTCACGAGCGGGTAGGGAATGTGGTCCCGGTCGGAGAGCGGCATGAGTTTGGTGGGACGGTCTGTAATGAACTCAGCGCGGACCAAACCTGTGATCGTCTTGCCATGGTCCGTCGCGATTGGCGCATACAGGCGCAATATGCCGGGCCGCTGTGGGACGTCGAATTGCCAGCCAAGCCACACCAGCGTAAACCCTTCTTCCAGGAGAAAGCCGTCGCCGAACTGCGCGGCGGTTCTGGGATCGGCTCCGCCCGCGCCGCGGTCATAGAACGAGAGCATGCCTTTGCCGCCGCGATTGGAGATTTCGAAGAGAACGGAACCATTTCCTTTGGCGGGGTCGACGGGCTTCAGCATGTATAGATCGGCGGAGAACTCGACCAGGCCTTTGGCGTTGACGGGCGCGAGGCCGATATCGGCGATGTTGCGGTTCGCGGGGTTCTTGGGATCGACCGTGAAGTACACCTTACCGATGATGCGTTCGTAGGCGCCCACGCGGCCAAATGCCTTGCCATCGAGAACGGACGAGCGCTCCGCAACTTCGATGCGGTCAACCGCGGCAAACGCGCAGAGGCACGCTAGCGGCAATACTGAGCATAGGCGGAATAACATGGTTTGAGTTTAAGCGGAAAGGGGCAGGTTGGCGTGAGGCGGCTCGTCGAGACCTGCGAATTCTGCACGATGAAATTTCGGGAACGCGGCGGCGGCGATCATCACCGCGTTGTCGGTAGAAAGCGCGTGGGTCGGGAAGTGAACCGGTATGTTGAGCCGGGCTGCGCGCCGCAAGCCGGAGTTGCAGGCTACGCCGCCGGAGACGATGACGGAGCGGGCATTCATCTCCTCCGCCGATGCCGTGGCGTGCTGCACCAACTCCTTGACCACGGTGTATTGAAAGCTGGAGATCAGATCGCGTGTAGATTGGGGCGTGGCCGCGAGCCATTCTTCGAACGAGGGGTGCGCGTTGCGGCGGAACAGTTCGCGCCGGGCCTCGATCTCGACCGTTAAGTCGTGGCTCTCGACCCAGCGCAAAACGGCTGTCTTGAGACCGCTGAAGCTGAAATCGAGCGCATTGCTTTTCATCTTGGCGAGGGTGAAGCGAACCGCGTGCGGATCGCCATGAGCGGCGATTTTGTCGAGTAAGGGTCCGCCCGGATAGCTGAAGCCGAGGAGCTTGCCGACTTTGTCGAAGGCCTCGCCGGCAGCGTCGTCACGGGTGCGGCCGAGAAGCTTGTAGCGAAAATCCGGCGATACTTCGAACAGGTGCGTATGTCCGCCGCTGACGATGAGGGCGAGGGCTGGGAACTCCACGGGATTGCCCGCGAGCCGGGATTCCAGAATTACGGCGTGAATGTGACCCTCGATATGGTTGACCGCGATCAGAGGGATTTTGCGCGCGAAGGAAAGAGCTTTGGCATAAGTGAGGCCTACCAGAAGCGACCCGATCAGGCCGGGGCCTACGGTGACTGCGATCGCGTCCAAATCCTCCCATTGCGTCCCGGCTTGCTCCATCGCCATCCGGACGACGGGGACAATGGCGCGCAGGTGTTCGCGCGATGCGAGTTCGGGAACGACGCCGCCGTATTTCGCGTGCTCATCGAGTTGCGAAGCGACTACGGACGAGAGGACGCCGCCTTCCTCTTCGACAACGGCCGCCGCTGTTTCGTCGCATGAAGATTCGATTCCGAGGATACGCACGCCCACTAATCCATTTTGGGGCATGCAAAGAGGATATGGAAACAGCTGCCCTCGCCGACGGTGCTCTCGACGGACATGACGGCGTTATGTTCATCGAGGATGCGGGCCGCCATTGCAAGACCGAGTCCGGTGCCGCCGCTTCCCTGCCGCGTGGTGAAGTAGGGTTCGCGAATCCGGCTCAGCACTTCCGGAGGCATGCCGCAACCGGTATCGCGCACGGTGAGGGCGACGGACCCGCCGAAGTTGCGCACGTCGATCTGAAGGACGCCGCCGCGGGGCATGGCGTCGCGGGCATTTACGGCGAGGTTGAGGATGACCTGTTGAATTTGCGTGTCGTCGGCAAGGATGGGGGACAGATCGGGGTCGATTGCGAAGCGCAGGTCGATGGTGGCCGGCATGACGCGACGCAGGAGCCGCGCCGATTCGGCGAGCATGGCGGTGAGGTTCGTCAACTTCAAGCGCGCGACGGTCGGGCGGCCGAACGAGAGCAGGGAGCTGATCATTTCGGTGCAGCGCTCGGCGGCTTTCTTTGCGTCGACCAGATCTCCGCGGACGGGCTGGTGTGCGGGAATCTGCCGCAGGGCGAAGTCGAGGTGGTTGAGGATCAACATCATCTGATTGTTCAGGTCGTGGGCGATGCCGCTAGCCATCTGGCCGACGAGTTCCAGGCGCTGCTGTTGTTCGGTAATCATGGGGTCTCTCTGGCTTGATGGTAGACGTGGAGGATGCCGCGAATTGTGAAATTTGCCGGTAAGCTATTGAAAAAAATGGTCCGATTTTTCGGAATCGTTTGTGACCGCGCAGTTCGGGTGTGCGGTTGGGACGAACATTCAAAGCCGATACGCAAAGAGCGAAAAGGAGCAAAGAAAAAGCTAATTGCGCTTGGGGAGATCTTCGTAAACGATCTCTTTGTGGCCGCCGGCGACTTTGAAAGCTTCGCGGCGGAGGGCGGAGAGGTCTGAATAGCGGGAGATTTCTTCTGCTGACCAAACGAAGCCAAATTGGGCCGGATCCCATGATTTGCGGTCCAGGTGAGCTCTCATGTCAAATGGGGCGGCTAGCTGGAACTGCTTTAGTTCGGCGGCTTTGCGGGTGCGTTGGCGCTGTTCGAGCTCCTTGAGATCCAGCGTGACTTGTTTGGTGAGCCGGGCCTGGTAGCGGTTGAGGAGGCTGAGGTCCTTCTGCTTTTCGTTTAGGGTTAGGGCGCGGCACATGGCGGTGATCTTTTCCGGTGGGTGGGCGGCGAACTTTTCGGCGTGGTCCATGCGGCCGAGTTCGTAGATCGCGGCTTCGGTGGCGGTGATTTGGTTCAGGCGCCAGCGATTGTCGATGATCTGGTAAGCAGAGGCCTCTTCGTTGACGCCTACGGGAGCTAGTTCGATGAGGTGCTTTTCCTTGAAGAGGCGGAAGGGCTCCTCTTCTTCCGGGGGCAACAGCAGCGTGTGGCCAGTAAATCCATGTTTGGTTGCGTTCTGGGAAGAGGACTTGAGCCCTGCATCACTTCGGGGACCGGAGCTGAGTTTTGAGTTTTGTTGATTCGCTTTTATTTGATCTTCGGTGGCCATAGTGGCTTCTCCTCGCCTAAGGTCTATCATCCGGAGGGTGCCGAAACGTTCTGGCGCGGCGGGAATTATGGGTGTAAGTTATTGAGGGGGTTGGGGGGAAGTTGGTATTTTGAAATGCTGTGACTATGAGCAATGAGAAGGTTCCGCGAGTTTCCGTGTTTCGCTAATTTAAAGGTTCTGGCCAGCGATCATTCACTATTCCTCTTCACTGGATTTTGAATTTCCCGCCAGGCCAACGCGTTTCTCTTGTGTATCCGTTGGCGGTATTTCGTCACGTTCAGGATTAGTCAGGGCTTCGCGGACTGATCTCCCGAAACGCCGTTACAGCAGGGCGTTGGTCCCATTTCAGATTTCGGATCGCTGATGGGCCGGCCCTCGGCCGAGGATGAATCGGCAGAAGAGTTTTTCGCGATGTTGCGCTCATGGCGTTGTGAGGGAACTGGCGAGTCGAGCCCAAAGGGACGCCGCGATCGTTGACACTGACGTCTTGTCGATGTTTTTCAAGGGGGGACACACGATCGTTTGCTTTTCCAGGGCACGTCGCCGGCCGCCTGCTCGGAATCTCGTTCATGACACTCGCGGAACTGGAGCGCTGGCCGCTGGAGCGTTCCTGGGGGCCATTGCGGAAGACCGAGCTCGCAGGGCACCGGCACACTACACCGTGCTGCCTGTCGATCGGGAATTGTGCGCATTTGGGCTGAGATCTCTTTCGATGCAAAGCGACAGGGAAGACCGATTCAGACTGCGGACGCCTGGATCGCGGCGAGTGCACTCTACTACCGCGTTCCCCTGGTTACGAGCAACCGCGATGACTATTCGATGGTACCGGGCCTTGTTGTACTCTCTGTCTAAGTTACATAGGAGACGCTCCCTTTCCGTCGCGGCTCAGTACGGGTCGCGGTTCTAGCGCACGAGATACGCCCGGATTTCGAATCAACCATTTTCATGTCGCACGCCCGTGGTATCCTGAGGGTTTGCACCTAGGAGTTTATTGAAATGGCTAAAGTTTGTGAAGTTTGTGGAAGAGGGCCCCAGTTCGGCAATAAGATCAGCCACGCCCATAACGTTACGAAGCGCCGCTGGAATGTGAATCTACAGAGCGTTCGTGCCTTGATTCTTGGCGCTACCCGCCGCGTTAAGGTTTGCACGTCCTGCATCCGCGACGGCAAAGTTACCAAAGCGGCCTAGCTTATTCAGTACAAGGTAAGAAAACGTCCCGCAGGCTGGAAAACTGTTCAATTACAACTAGTTTTCCGCCCGCTTCCGAAATTTCTTCTTTTTCCAGTCCCCAAGTCCTTGGATGTGGCACGTACACTGCTCGCATCCCCGCGGCTAAAGCTGGATTGATGTCGCTTTTCGGACTGTTCCCGATCATCCACGTCCGGTCGAGGTCGAAATCGCGAATATCGGCAAGCCGCAGGTATGCTTCCCGGTTCTTCTCCTTCACCACCGCGCAATGGTCGAAGTGTATCCGCAGGCCGGAACGATCGATCTTCATGTTCTGCTCCTCCGGATCGCCCTTCGTAAATAGCGTCAATTCGTGGTGTTGCGCCAAGTCGGCCAGCGTCTCCGCCACGCCGGGAATCAACTCCATCGGACTATCCAATATGTTGTGCGCGAACTCAGCCACCTCGCTCAAGTGTTCGTCTTCCCAATCCCGCTCCGCCAGCAACTGGTAGCACTGTTGCAAGTTCCTAGCGAAGTTCCGCGCGCCGTACCCATGGATCTTCGCGTTCTCTCGCTCGATGGCGTCCAGCCGCTCCCGAATCGCCGGGGGCGTCAGCGCGGAATGGTCCAGGTACTCGCAAAAGCGGTCGAACGCTTCCTCGAAATAGATGTTGTTCTCCCATAGGGTGTCGTCGGCATCGAAGATCAAGTGCTGCCGCATTACTTGGGCTCCTTGGGCGCCAGATGAAACGGAATCTCCACCATCACGTCCACATCCACGGCCTCGCCATTCCTGGACGCGGGTTGGAAATGCCACTTGATGAGCGCCTCGATGGCGCTCTGATCCAGCCGCGAATCGATTCCCCTCACCAGTTCCACCTGTTCCACCAGCCCCGCTTTATTGATCACGCACAGCAACTGCACCCGCCCCTCAATCCGCTCCGCCACCGCTGTGGCAATGTACTTCGGATCTACCTTGCGGAACGGTATGGGAGGAGCCAGCGGTGTAGGGGCAGCAGCGCCGCGCGCCGCATACCACATGAGCCAACTGCCCGAATAGCTGGTGATGTTCGGCATCTGGATCGCCATCGAATACACTTCCCGCCCGTCGAACCGTGGGTTCGGAGCGCTGGTCACGCGCGCTGCCGCTGGCTTTGCGGGAGTAGGGGCAGTTTCCGGAGCGGCATACTTCGATAACCCGCGCAAATTCTCCGCGGAAGTGGGCGCCGCGCGCGATGCCGCCAGCATCTGAGCCACCGCACCGGCCGCCCTGGGATCGGGCGCGCCGTCGCCTCGCACCATCAGGTCCGGAACGGCCAGCGCGGCCTTGGGATTGCCCTCGCCGGCCCCGCCATTGGAATTCAACTTCGGCCCCGCCGAGAACTGCGCCGCATGGGAAGCGGTCGGCAGGGGCGCATCTTTCGGCCCTGGATTCAACCCTACGACGGCGATGTTCAACGCGCTCAGGGCTGTGCCGCTCAACGGCAGCGCTCCCGGGGGAGGAGCCGGCGCCGAATCCATCTCCTTCACCCTCTCCACGTCCACCTTCTTCACGCGCGCGGCCGGAGCCACGAACTTAGGCCGATTGTCCTGCGTGAGCTTGGGGATCGCGCCCAGATCGTCCAGTACTTTGTCCGGAGTCGGAGCTTTCACTGCCAACTCAGGCGCATCTACCAGCTTCGGTCGCGCTAATTCCTGCTCGATCTTCGGCTGGGCCGCCTGGGGCGTGAACTTCTTGCGTTCCGGAGGGGCAGGCGGCGTGATCTGTAGGGACAACAGATTCGGCGAATCGAACTTGGGCTTTTCCTTCAACTCAGGCGCCGCCATCACCACGATCTGCTTCTCCTTCGGAGCGTTCTTCGGCGAAGCGATGATGGATTGCTTCGCGATCTTGACTTCCGCACGCGGCGGCCGCCGGTCAGCAGTTTGCACCGGCTTCACATCCGGCAGCTTCTCGCGGAATTGGTAAAGGATGATCTTCTTCTCCTCACCCTTGAATAGCTGCTCATAGGCCGTCGGCGTAGGCTTCATCGCGCCCTCGGGCCAGATCAAATAGATCAGCAGCGAGCCGTGCACCAGCAGCGACAGGAACCAAGGCAGCGGCCTTCTCGTCTTTTCCGGCGTTACTTGGAACCTTATCTTCACTCACATCCCTACTGGTTTGTGTCCGAAGCCATTCAGGGGCGCGAGCTTCTTCATCTTGCTCGTCTCCTTCATGCGGGGAACATACTGCGCCAGAAATGAGTTGAACTGTCGAAGCCGGTCGGGTTCGGAACGGTTTCGCAGCATGATGCTTTGAAAGTCCAGGTCCTGTACTGCTTGCGCCAGTTGAAAGCTGAGCTGGGGGTCGCTCAGCACGGGATCGGAATAGCCGCGCATTTCGCCTAGCTCCAGCAGCGCGCGATAGCGCAACAGCGCTTCCTGCCGCAGGTCATCGGCGGCCGGTCCCGGTTCGTCGTCGTCGAAGAACTGCACCTCGCCACGGAGATACGGCTTCTCTTCGTTTAGCAGGAGAACCTCGAAGCGCCTGGCGCCGCGCGTCATCACATCCATCCGTCCGTCTTCGTAGTTGGTCACGACGCGGTCCACAATCACGGTGCATCCGGCATTGACCACGCCATCTTCCTTCGCGAGCACGATCCCAAACTCGGACTGGTTTGCGATGGCTTCACCCACCATCTCCTTGTATCGATCCTCGAAGATGTGAAGGGGCAGTTGCGTGCGCGGGAACACTACCAGTTGCAACGGGAAAAGCGGCAGCAATTTTGCCATTCTTTCCCATTGTACGTAGCGCGCGAGTGCCACGTGTTTCGAGGCCATACACTAATCAACATGAGCCTCACCAACGCCGCGCTTGCCGAGCAAGCCAACTTCGTTCAATTTGCTTACAACATGTACGCTCTCGGTGGTCTGAAGCCTAAGCCCGATGCCGGGATCGACGCCGCCGGCTACCAGTTCCTCTACTGGCTCAACGCGAAGGATCTGGGCACGCCGAGTTTTTATGGCTACCTTGCGGCGTCGAAAGCCAATCCCGCCGATCTGGTGCTCGCGGTCCGGGGCACTGAGGATGCAAAGGAGTGGCTTCTCGATTTCGCCGCCATCCCCGTTCTTATGGAGGGTAGCGGCTTTGTGGCTCTCGGATTTCTGGGCATCTTCAATACATTTGTTTTTGTGGATTCCACGGGCGCGTCTCTCAACCTCATCGACGTGATCACGAAGCTGAATGCGGCCAATCCGATTCAGGCTGTCAACGTGATCGGCCACAGCTTGGGCGCGGCGCTTTCCACGCTGGCCGCGGTGCAACTCGCTACTACGAATCCGGGAGGCGTCGGTGGGAAGGTCGCGAGTTTTACTTTTGCGTCGCCGCGCGTTGGGCTGCTCGATTTCGCCTCGCACTTCAACGGCATCGTTAAGACTAGTTATCGTGTGTGGAACTTGCTCGACGTGGTTCCGGAGGTCCCTACTTTCCCGTACATCCACGTCAGCGGCAAGGGCGACGAGTTGACGCAATCGAAGGAGCAGCTTAGCGAGTTGGCGTTCAACGCTGCGTGCGAGCATCATTTGTCCAGTTACCTTTGGCTTCTGGATCCGGCGAACTTCCAACTCGATCCAAGCTGCACGGTGCGCGCCGTTCATTCGGCTATGTCGGCGGCGGCAGGCGTATCGACCGATCATTCTTCCGGCGTCGATGCTCTGCGCAAAGGTGCCCGCGGTCGGCTCTAAGGGTTACAATCCAGATTCGATGAATAAAGACCCTATGACCCAGTCACTCTCCGGCAAAGTTGCCGTGATCACAGGCGCGAGCAAAGGGCTCGGCAAAGCGATGGCGATTGCGCTTGCGGGCGCGGGCGCGAAGATCGCCCTGGTTTCCCGCGATAAGGCCAAGCTCGATGCCGTTGCGGAAGAGATCCACGCAGCCGGCGGCGAGGCGCAAGTTTATACCGCGGATGTTACCAGTGAGGCCGACGTGGTCCGTCTGGCTTCAGAGATCGAAGGGCCGGTGGATATCCTGATCAACAACGCCGGCATCAACATCCGCAAGAACCTGGTGGATTTCACTTTGGAAGAATGGTCGAGTGTGCAGAACGCCAACGTCACCAGCGTGTTCCTGATGTGCCGCCAATTCATTCCGCGCATGACGGGGCGCGGATATGGACGCATTTTGAGCATGGCGTCGATCATGGCGCACATCTCGCTGGCGCAGCGCACAGCGTATTCCACGAGCAAGACCGGGCTGCTTGGTCTGACGCGGGCTCTTGCGCTTGAACTCGCCACGGAGGGCGTGACTGTCAACGCCATCAGCCCCGGGCCGTTCGCCACGGAAATGAACGCGGCGCTCATCAACAATCCGGAGGCGAACGCTACATTTGTTGCGAATATTCCGATTGGGCGATGGGGCAAGGTGGAAGAGATCGGGCAGCTTGCGGTCTATTTGTGCTCTGAACAATCGGGCTTCATCACCGGTACCGACATCCTAATTGACGGGGGCTGGTGTGCGCACTAAAGTCGTCTTCTGTGCGCTTCTGCTGGTTCTATCGATTGCGTGCAACCGTCAGAAGAAGCGGCAGGTTGCGGTAATTCCGAAGGGTACGGCGCATGTGTTCTGGCAAACGGTACACGCGGGCGCGAACGCTGCGGGCATGGAGTTCAACGTAGAGATTCTGTGGAACGGGCCGCCCGCCGAAACCGATTACAGCCGGCAGATCGAGATCATGGATTCAATGATCGCGCGGCATGTGAGCGGTATTGCTTTGGCCGCGACTGACCGTAATGCGCTAGATGCTTCCATCGAACGCGCTGCCAAACAGAAGATTCCGGTGACAGTCTTCGATTCAGGGGTAGCATCGACCGATTTTCAGACATTTGTTGCGACTGACAACTTCGCCGGCGGTCAAGCAGCAGCGCGTAAGCTGGCTGAGCTCATTGGAGGGCGGGGAATGGTTGGGCTGGTCGCTAACGCGCCCGGTAGCGTTTCGACGATGGATCGCGAAGCCGGTTTTAAAGATGCGATCGCGAAGGAGTTCCCTAAGATCAAGATCGTGGCCGAGCAGTTCAGTATGTCCGACCGCGCCAAGGCTCTGGCCGCGACGGAGAACATTCTTACTGCACACCCTAATCTGGCCGGGATATTTGCCAGCGCGGAGCCGGCGTCGGTGGCGGCTGCTCAGGCATTGAAGACGCGCGATATGAACGGCAAAGTGAAATTGGTGGGCTTCGATTCAGGCGATGTTCTGGTGGAAGACTTGCGCAGCGGTTCCATCGATGCTCTGGTGGCTCAAGATCCTTTTAAGATGGGTTTCGAGGCGGTGCGTTCGGTAGTCGAGGCGCTGGATGGTAAGACGCCGCCCAAGCGAATCGATCTGCACGCAGTGGTGATCACGAAGGCTGACCTGGACAAGCCTGAGATTAAGGCGCTACTCAGTCCGGATCTTCAGAAGTATTTGAAGTAAGGCTAGGAAATGATTTCGGCGAGGGTTTGCGCTGCTCTCGCACAGTCTTCCCGCGATACATCATAGTGCGTAACAGCGCGGACTAGGCGATCGTTGATCCCGTTCATCAGCACGCCTTGCGCCTTCAGCGCTGCACTGATCTCGCTTGGCGTCTTACCCGTGCTGGACACGTCGAAGATTACGATGTTGCTCTCGACACTAGCGGGATCGATTTGGATGCCTGGGATCTTCGCCACCTCGCAAGCGAGGAAACGCGCATTCGCGTGATCTTCGGCGAGTTTCTTTGGCGTGTCTTCCAGCGCGAGTAAACATGCGGCGCCCAACACGCCAACCTGCCGCATTCCGCCGCCCAACCGCTTCCGGAGGAGCCGGCCCTCGTCAACCTGGGCTTTTGTTCCCGCCAGCATCGAACCCACCGGAGCGCCCAGAGCTTTCGACAAGCAGAACATCACCGTATCCACGTGCTTCACCACTTCGCTCACAGGCTTCCCACACGCTTCCGCCGCATTGAAAACGCGGGCGCCGTCCATATGGACCTTCAGGCCGATTGAGTGCGCCTCGTGGCAGATCTCTTCGATTACCCGTAGCGGATAGACGCGGCCGCCCGCCATGTTGTGCGTGTTCTCGATCTCGATCACCGTGGTCCCGGCGCGATGGGGACCCGCGGGCTTGATGTACTTCTTGATCTCCGGCCAAGTGAGGACGCCGTCTTCCGTTGGGATCGTCCTCAGCAGCACGCCTGAGAACCACGCCACCATCGAGAGCTCCCAATCGAGCAGGTGCGCGCGTGCATCGCAGATCACCTCTTGCCCGTGATGGGTATGCACCTTGATGGCGATCTGGTTACCCATGGTGCCTGTGGGCACAAACAGAGCGGCTTCCTTGCCGGCGATCTCCGCCGCACGCTGTTCGAGCCGGTTAATCGTAGGGTCTTCGCCGTAAACATCGTCCCCTACCTCTGCCTCTGCCATGGCCTTACGCATCGCCGCCGTGGGCTTCGTCACTGTATCGCTACGCAAATCGATCATGCCGTCAAGAACTCCTGAAATATGTCGTTTGAGACCATCACGCCGCGCGCTGTCAACCGCAACAGGCCGCCGCCGGTCTCCATAAATCCGCCATCCACGAACCGCCGAATGGGCGCTTCGTACCGCTGCCACTCCGCTGCATCCGGCCGCACGCCGCCCATCAATCGCAGCCCGACAAAGAACTTCTCATCCGCGTTCGCATCGCTGTATTCGCGGGGAGCGCCTTCGACGTAAGCCTGGGCGCTCTCGGCATTCTGCCAGCGTTTGTGACCGTCGAAAGAATGCGCGTCGGATCCGAAGCCGATGTACGGCGCGAGCTGCCAGTACTTCAGGTTGTGGACCGATTCAAACCCGGGCCTCGCGAAGTTCGAAATCTCGTACCGTTCGATCCCCATCGTCTTCAGCCGCGCTACTGCTGTTTCGTACATTTCCGCGGTCGCATCTTCGGAAGGCGTATCCGTCGCGCTGTAGCGCTTGCCGCCCAGAATGATCTCCGCGCCAAGCGTGCTGTCTTCATCCACCTCAAACATGTAGACCGAAACATGCGGAGGATTCAGGCGTTCAATCCAGTCGAGCGATTCATTCCAACTCGTTGCCGTTTGTAACGGGAGCCCCGCGATCAGGTCGATATTGATGTTGTCGAATCCGCCGGCGCGCAGCATCGCGACATCGTGCTCCACTGTTTCTGCGGTATGGCGGCGGCCCGTTCTGCGCAATTCGGCCGTCACGAACGATTGCACACCCAGGCTCACCCGGTTCAATCCAGCCGCGCGCCAGCCCTCAATGTTCAAGGTGCCCGGCGCTGCTTCGATCGTGGCTTCCAACCAGGGCTTGCCCGGAAGTTCGTTCAAGAGGAAAGTTGGATCGATCAAGCTGGGAGTGCCGCCGCCGAG
>Ga0302326_10016563_pt1 | contig 15420 bp, 15 predicted proteins | sample Palsa_T0_3_FD_202264 | JGI IMG/M metagenome (GOLD analysis project Ga0302326, IMG submission 202264) | Peat permafrost microbial communities from Stordalen Mire near Abisko, Sweden - Palsa_T0_3 | ecosystem: Environmental > Terrestrial > Soil > Palsa > Peat permafrost | place: Sweden: Abisko...
GTGGGGCCCGCCCGTCAGCAAAGACTTCCTCGGTACCAACCCGAGATCCCTGCCGCACGAGGCACGCTCGATGATCAGTGCTCTTCGGGCAGACAACGAATTCGATTTACGCCGCCTGATCGGCCTGATGAAAGTAGCCGCATCGTGACCGTTTCCATCGCGCGCACCGCTGAATCCTGGTGGCTCGTCACCGCAACGGGGGCACTCCAGATCGATACTGACGCCGTCACCACCGCAGAGCTATTGGCCGACCGCCCGGCGATAGATGCGACGGCCGCCGGTACGGACGTTGTGCCGCTCGACAGCCTGTCACTGGTCTCTCCGCTCACCGCGCCGTGTCGAGTGGTGGCGCAGATGACCAACTTCTCCTCACATGTCAAAGACGCCGGCATGGACCCCAAGACCGTTCCGCTGACTTTCTTCCGCAAGGCGTCGGGCTCGATCACGGGCCCGTTCGACGACATCGTCAGGCCCGCACATGTCCGCTTTCTGGACTACGAAGTCGAGATCGGACTGGTGATCGGTCGACAGATCCCGGTCGGTACCGCGCTCACTGAGGCGAATCTGGCGGAACACATCGCCGGCCTGGTGGTGACCAACGACGTCTCCGCGCGAGATGTCCAGCTTCCGAAAACCCAGTTCTACGAGGCCAAGTCGTATCCGACGTTCACCCCGGCCGGTCCGCTGCTGGTGCTGCTGGATGCCGACGAGTTGACGCGTTTCAGCGACTTGCGACTTCGGTTGCGGGTTAACGGTGAGATCCGTCAGAACGCCACCGTCCGAGGCGACATGATCTATCCGCCGCTGCAAGCGTTGCAGGCACTGGCTCGATTCCAGCGCCTGGACCCCGGTGACGTGGTGTTGACCGGAACCCCGGTCGGCACCGCGCTCAGCGCTCCGCCCAAGCCGGTCGAGATCATCGGTTCGCTGCTCCCGCCCGCGGTGAAGTGGAAGGCGTTTTTCAACCGGCAAGCCAAGAACACCAAGTACCTCCACGACGGGGACATTGTCGAGACCGCTATCGCAACCGACGACGGAGCCATCGACCTGGGCGAGCAACGCAACAAGGTGATGTTCGCCGATGCGTAAGCCGCTCAACGGAGTTCCCACATACCGTCCCGACATCTACACCACCGACGCCATTGTCGACCCGTATCCGCACTACGCTCGTCTGCGCGAACTGGGTCCGGTGGTGTGGCTGCCGAAGCAGCGGGTTTATGCGCTACCGCGGTTCGCCGAATGCAAGAACGTGCTTCGTGACGATACGACATTCATCTCCGGAAGCGGAGTCGCGCTCAATCCGGTCGCCAACCGGCTATCCCGCGGCACGACACTGAACAGCGACGGCGCAGAACATGATCAGCGCCGCAAGCTGGTCGCGCACCGCATGCTGCCACGGGCGCTGCGGGCAATCAGCGACAGTGTGGACGAACTGGCGGCACAGGTCGTCGATGCCGCTGTGAACGGGGGCGAGATCGACGGCGTGGCTGATCTGGCGTTCGCGTTGCCGCTGGCCGTGGTGCCGGACTTGGTGGGCTGGCCGCGCGACCAGCGAGAGGATCTTCTCGCTTGGGGTGGAGCGACATTCGACGTCCTCGGCCCGCTCAATGGACAGTGGGTCAAAGCGTTGCCGTCCAGTGTCCAGATGCTGCGGTTCGCGCGCCGCGTCGTGCGCCGTCGCAGCGTGATCGAGGGCAGCTTGGGCCATGACGTGCTGATCGCGGCCGACAACGGGAAGTTGCCTCGCCGCGACTGTCCGCCACTGATGGTCGACTACATCGCCCCATCACTGGATACGACGATCAGCGCCATCTCCGGTGCCCTGCACTTGTTCGCCGCCTTCCCGAAGCAGTGGGAGATTGTGAAAGACAACCACGATCTGATTCCCAACGCGGTCAACGAAGTCCTCCGCTACGAATCACCGCTGCGCGCATTCTCGCGAAAAGCGGTTCGCGCAACGACGATCGGCGATGTTGAGATTCCGGCCGGCTCGCGGGTGCTGGTCATGTACGCCTCGGCGAATCGCGACGAACGAGAGTGGGACCAACCCGAAGCGTTCGACATCCGCCGCGACGCCACCCGCCAGCTCGGGTTCGGCTATGGCACCCATGCCTGTGCCGGTCAAGGGCTGGCCCGGATGGAGACTCAGGCAATGCTGCGCGCGCTGGTGCAACGCGTCGACCGGATCGAACTGACCGCATCACCCACGTGGGCGCTCAACAACATCATCCGCCGACACGAACGCTTGCCCCTCAAGCTGATCGCGACCTGAGGGCGCTACTTCAGTTCAGAAGAGGACAAGCCCAGCAGCCGACGTGCGACCACCAGTTGCTGAATCTGCTGGGTGCCCTCGAAGATGTCCATGATCTTGGAGTCGCGCGCCCACTTCTCCAGCAGCGTTTCTTCCGAATAGCCGATGGTGCCAACCATTTCGACGGCTTTGAGGGTGATGTCGCTACCCACCCGGCCGGCCTTGGCCTTGGACATCGATGCTTCTTTGGAGTTGGGGATGTTGTTGTCGGCTTGCCACGCCGCGCGCAGGGTCAGCTGGTAGGCGGACTCCCATTCGGCCTCCATCCGGAGGAATTCGGAGGCGGCCGCACTTTGAACCAGTGCGGGCTTGTCGTAGGAGATCTCGACGCCGGCGTCGGTGAGGATCTGGCGCAGCTCTTCCAGCGTGGCGCGGGCAATCCCGACGGCCATGGCTGCCACTACCGGCCGGGTGTTGTCGAAGGTCTCCATGACCCCGGCGAATCCCTTGCCGGGCTCGATCTCGGGGTTGCCCAGCAGGTTTTCCCTTGGAACGCGGGCGTTCTCGAACCGGATGGCCGCGGTGTCCGAGCCTTTGATGCCGAGCTTGTTCTCGAGCCGCTCGACCGTGACGCCGGGATGTTCCCGCGGCACGACGAACGACTTGATCGCCGAGCGGCCCTTCGACTTGTCCAGCGTCGCCCACACCACGATGTGGGTAGCCCGCGAGCCCGCAGTGACGTAGATCTTCTCGCCGTTGATCACGTATTCGTCGCCGTCCAGCTTGGCGGTGGTGGTCACCGCCGCCGAGTCGGACCCGAATCCGGGTTCAGTGATCGCCATCGCGGCCCAGACCCTGCCCAGTCGCTCGAGCTGTTCGTCGGTGGCCACCGCAGACACCGCCGCGTTGCCCAGGCCCTGAAACGGGATCGACAGCAGCATCGCTGCGTCTCCCCAGCTGGCCTCCAACGCCTGCAGTACCGCCGACATGTTGGCGCCGTTGCGGTTTTCTCCATTGCTTGCGCTACTGCGAAGCCCGCTGACGCCGGCCATATCCATCGTGTTGGATTCGGTGGCGCCGGCGAACAGCTCAGCGAGCGTGTCGAGCTCGACCGGATAGGCGTGCTCTTTGAGGTCGTACTTGCGGGCGATGGGTCGCATCATCTCCGCGGCGCCCTGGTGTGCCGTCTCGATCACCGCGCGCATTTTGCCGGGTAGTTCCAGATTGATTGCCATCAGTGGTCTTTCGTTGCGGGTGAGTGAGACGACTTAGATAACGCCTAGATAACTACGACGCCCTCGGCGACGCCGATGGCCCTCAGGTCGCGGTACCAGCGCTCGACGGGGTGCTCCTTGGTGAAGCCATGGCCGCCGAGCAGCTGCACGCCGTCCAGGCCGATCTGCATGCCCTTGTCGGTGCCGAGCCGCTTGGCCAACGCAGCTTCACGGCTGAACGACAGGCCTTGCTCGGCCCGCGCCGCGCCGCGCCAGGTGATCAAGCGCAGCCCGTCGAGTTCGATGGCGATGTTGGCGCACATGAATGCGACGGACTGCCGATGAGCGATGGGCTCGCCAAAGGCTTCGCGTTCCTTCACATATGGCACGACGTAGTCGAGCACCGCGTGCGATGTACCGACCGCCAGAGCGGCCCAGCCCAATCGGGACAAAGCGATCGCTTCGGAATAGTCGGCGTCGCTGGCGTCGTCCTCGCCCAGGCGCGCGCTCAGCGGCACCGACACGTTGTGTAGCTCGACGCGGCCCAGCGCGGCGGCGCGGATGCCCATGCTCGGGTCCGCCTTGACGGTCACGCCGTCGCTCGACGACTCGACGATGAACAGCGCCGGTTTACCGTTGAGCTGCGCTGCGACGATGAACAATTCGGCGTCGGCCGCCGCCGGGACCAGAGACTTGACGCCGTCGAGCCGGTAACCGCTCGGGGTGCGAACGGCGGTGGTCTTCAGCGCGGTCGGGTCGAAGAGCGGCTGCGGCTCGGCGATGGCCACGCAGGCCTGCGGCACGTTGTCGCCGGCGAATTCCTTGAGGTAGGTCGCCTGCTGGCCCGCGCTGCCCCAGTGGGTGAGTGCGGCGGCGACTCCGGCTGGCGCCAGGATCGGCAGCGCCAACCCCATGTCGCCGTACGCGAGTGCTTCGGCAACCAGCACGTTGGTCACGCTGGAGCGCTCGGCGGCGATGCCGTCGAAGTCTTCGGGAATGTTGATCGCGGTGATCCCCAGCTCCGTGGCCTTCTTCACCAGGTCCGGGGGATAGGTGGTCGCCGCGTCGGCGTCGTGAGCCGCCGGACGCAGGATCTCTGCGGCGAACTCCTCGACGGTTTCGACGATCAGTTTCTGGTCGTCGTCGGGCGTCAGGTCGTAGTAGTCCTTGCCGGTGGTCTTCAGCCGGGTGGGTCCGCCGCGCAGATTCTGGACGCGCTTGAACTGGCGGCTGGTCGCTCCGGTGGTGGTGAAGATCGCCTTGGCGCTGTAGCGCAGCGTCCGGTTCAGCGGATCGCGCAATCCGTACTTGTCCAGGAATTCCTGGCCGACAATAGGTGTGAGCAGGCCCAATGCAACGTCGATGCCAGTGCGCTTGTGCTTTTGTTCGCCGATCGCGGACTTGTGGCCCGAGCGTTTGGGACGCGGCTTCGGGCCCTGAGAGCCCTGGTGAGAGCCATTAACGGGGGTGACAGTGTTTGTCATTGACAGCAGCCTCGGTTGTTGGGGCAGTGCGATGACTGTATCTTACTCCGGAGTAAGATAGAAGAGCCGTGTTAAGCAGTTCACCCGTTCGATTTATGTCGCTGAGAGCCTCGCCAGGACCGGATCGTGCAGCACGCCGTTGGTCGCCACCGCGCTACCGCCGTGCGGGCCGGCAGTGCCGTCGAGATTGCTGAACGTCCCGCCTGCCTCACGCACCAGGATGTCCAGCGGCGCCAGATCCCATACCGACACCTCCGGTTCGGCGGCGATGTCGACCGCCCCCTCGGCCACCAGGCAGTAGGACAGAAAATCGCCGAAGGCCCGCACCCGCCACACGGCATCGGTCAGATCGAGGAAACGGTCTCGCAGACCGAGTTGAGCCCATCCGGACAGGCTGGAGAACGACAGGCTGGCCGAATCAAGCTGTGCCACCGAGGAAACCGAGATGCGACGGGCAGGCGCATCACCGAACGTCGCGTACGCGCCCCCTCCGCCGGCGGCCCACCAACGCCGTTGCAGCGCAGGCGCACTGATCACCCCGACCTGGGGAACACCGTCGTCCAGCAACGCGATCAGGCTGGCCCATACCGGCACGCCGCGGACGAAGTTCTTGGTGCCGTCGATCGGGTCGACGATCCACTGCCGCCCGCTGGAACTGGTTGACCCGCCGAACTCTTCGCCGAGAACGCTGTCGTCCGGCCGAACCCGGGCAAGCGTCTCCCGCAACGTCGTCTCGACCGCGCGATCGGCGTCGCTGACCGGCGTCAGATCGGGTTTGGTGTCGACCACCAAGTCGATCGCGCCGAAGCGCGCCAATGTGATCATGTCGGCCTGGTCGGCGAGGTTGAGCGCCACCGAGAGATCGTCGTTACGCATCACGACAGTAAAGCTTCAGTCGAAGACGATGACCAAACGGCCGACGGTGTCGCCGCGCCCCAGCGCTGCATCCGTCGCTCCTCAGTAGGTTCGTCAAGTACTGCATTCTCGCTCACCGTGCGCCTATTCCGTGTCTGTTCGGCGGCGGGATGCAAGATTTCAATCGGCCGGCCGTCTGGGGTCCGTACCATCGATCCATGGCCAGGCCGATAGTTCCGAAAAGGGCTGACAGTGGCTGATGAAAAGCGAGGGCAGGCGGCTCTTTTCGATGCTCTGACCACCAGGGGCACGGCCTTCTCGGAGGCCGAGCGCCGCAAGTACGGACTGCTGGGACTGCTGCCGACCGCGGTGAAGACCCTCGACGAGCAAGCCCGCCACGTTTGGCACGAGTTCTCCACTCGCCACGACGATCTCGACAAACACATCTATCTGCGTGCATTGCAGGACCGCAACGAGACGCTGTTCTATCGCGTGTTGAGCGACCACATTCCCGAGACGCTGCCGATCGTGTACACCCCGACGGTCGGGGAGGCCTGTCAGCGGTTCGGCGAGATCTACCGCCGCCCGCGCGGGTTGTTCGTGTCCTATCCCGACCGTGACTGTCTCGAGGAGGTACTGGACAACCGGCCGCAGCGCGATGTCGACGTGATCGTGGTGACCGACGGGCAGCGCATCCTCGGTTTGGGTGACCAGGGCATCGGCGGGATGGGCATCCCGATCGGCAAGCTGTCGCTGTACACGCTGATCGGCGGCATCGATCCCGCGCGCACCCTGCCGATCGTGCTCGACGTGGGCACCGACAACGTCGAACTTCTCAACGACCCGCTCTACCTCGGCTGGCGGCATCGGCGCATCGGCGACGACGAGTACTACGCGTTCATCGACCAGTTCGTCGCCGCGGTGGGCAAACACCTGCCGAAGGTGTTGCTGCAGTGGGAAGACTTCGCCACCGCCCACGCCCAACCCATCCTGGCTCGCTACCGCGACGCGTTGCTCACCTTCAACGACGACATCCAGGGCACCGCCGCGGTCACCCTCGGTGCGCTTCGCGGCGCAGCAGACATCGCGGGCCGGCCACTGTCGCAGCAGCAGGTCGTCATGCTCGGCGCGGGCTCGGCCGGCATCGGTGTGCTGGACATGATCCGGCGCGAGATGGTGAACGAAGGGTTATCCGAAAAGGCTGCAACAGAACGGATCTGGGTCGTCGACGTGGCGGGTTTACTCACTGACGACCGCACCGACCTGTCGCCCGAGCAGCGCTCGTTGGCCCAGTCTGCCAGCCGGGTCGCAGGGTGGGGATTGTCCGGGCTCGCCCAGCTCGCCGACGTGATCCACAATGTCGACGTCGGTGTCCTGCTCGGACTGTCTACCGCTGCAGGCGCTTTCACCGAGCCGATCATCCGCGAGCTCGCGAGCAAGACAGAGCGGCCGATCATCTTCCCACTGTCCAACCCGACCAGCCGTGCCGAGGCGCACCCTGCCGAGTTAGACCAATGGACCGATGGCCGCGCTTTGATCGCCACCGGATCACCCTTCCCGCCAGTGGTACGCGATGGCGTGGAACATGCTGTGGCCCAATGCAATAACGTGTACATATTTCCGGCGATGGGGCTTGCCGTGACTGCGGCGCAGGCGACCCGAGTGACCGACGAGATGATGCGCGTCGCCGCGACGACGCTGGGCGACGCGTCGCCGGCCCTTGCCGATCCCAACGCGCCGTTGCTGCCGGCGGTCGCAGACGTGCCGGATGTGGCGGTGCGCATCGCGCAAGCGGTCGCGGCGCAGGCCGTCGCGGACGGTGTCGCTCCGAAGCGCAGTGACGACGAACTCGCCGAACGGATCGCGCAGGTGCGCTGGACCCCCGTCTACCCGTCAACGCCAACCTGAGCGGGCCGGGCGGTCCTACGATGGCGTCGTGTGGGAGATCCTATCGCTGGTGGTGCTGGTCGCTTTCGTGGCGGGATTTTGGGCGCCGCGCTTCTTCCGTCACGGCCCGCCCGCTGACGGGTTGAGCGGCACGCTGCTGATCACGGGCGTGAGCCCGCGGCCTGACGCCATCGGCGAGCAAATCGTGACGATCGCCGGCGTCATCGACGGGCCGACCCTGAACGAGTACACCGTCTATCAGCGCATGACCGTCGACGTCGAGAAGTGGCCGTCTGTCGGCGAACTCAAGCCGGTGGTGTATTCCGAGCGCAATCCCGACAAGTGGGCGTTCGCACCACCCGACGCGCCGGCGGTCTAACCCGGCTCAGCCGTGGCTGATGTGCAGCATCTTGGCCAGGTTCGCCAGTTTCACCCGCGGCCGTCCATGCGGCTCACCGGTCGATCGTTCATGTTCGTCGATCAGCTTCCAGTGCGCATCGGTGACGATCTTGGGCTGTCGGGAGTGCAGCCAATCGGCGAGTTTGTCAGCGCGGTCGGCGCCGAAGTCGGCCAGTTCTGAGTCCGCGGCGCCCGACAGGTCGGCGATCAGGGTGTCGACGGTTTCCTGCGAGTCCTTCTTGTTGGTGCCGATCACCCCGCTCGGCCCGCGCTTGATCCAACCGACGACGTACTCGTTGCGACTGCCGTCCACCCGGCCAGCGGTGTTCGGGATGGTGCCGCTCTTCTCGTCGAACGGCAGTCCCGGTGTGGGGACGCCGCGGTAGCCGACGGAGCGGACCACCAACTGGACGGGCACCTCCTCGCGGGCGCCCGTGTCTTTGGCCACGACCCGTCCGTTGTCGTCGCTAACCAGTTCGTTGGTCCCGAGCACGATCTTCTCGACGCGTTCCGCACCGGCGATCTCGATGGGAGAGGTCAGGAAGCGGAACACGATCCGGCGGTGTCCGGGTCGCAGCTCGCGCCCGGCGTAACCCTTGAGGACCTTGATGTTCTGCTTGCAGACCCTGCCTACCGCCGCCGCGTCGTCTTCGCTGATAACCTCGAAATCCGCGGGGTCGACCACCACGTCGACGTTCTCCAGCTCAGCGAGTTCGCGCAGCTCGAGGGTGGTGAAGGCGGTCTGCAGTGGGCCACGGCGACCGATGACGATGACTTCCTCCACGCCGCGGGGGCGCAGCGACTCCAGCGCGTGGTCGGCAATATCGGTTTGGGCGAGCACGTCGGGCTCGGTCACCAGGATGCGCGCGACGTCGAGCGCGACGTTGCCGTTGCCGACAACCACGGCTCGGGCGCCGGACAGGTCGGGCGTTATCTCCGCGAAGTGCGGGTGCGCGTTGTACCAGCCCACGAAATCGACGGCGGCGACGCTGCCGGGCAACTCCTCGCCAGGAATGTTGAGCGGGCGGTCCGCCTGGGTGCCGATCGCGTAGATCACCGCGTCGTACTGCTCGGCCAGTTCGGCCGGGCTGACGTGCTCACCGATCGCGACGTTGCCGAAGAACCGGAACCGGGCGTCCTCCGAGGTCTGCTCGAATTGCTTACTGATCGACTTGATCTTCGGATGGTCGGGCGCGACGCCCGAGCGCACCAAACCCCACGGGGTAGGCAGCATCTCCAACATGTCGACGGCGACGTCGACGTTGTCGTCGGCGTCGGCGGCTTTGAACAGCGACGCGGCGGCGAAGAATCCAGAAGGGCCTGAGCCGATGATCGCGACGTGGAGTGGACGCATAAGCATCGATGCTAAACGTCTGCCCAGCCTGCTCGTGGCCAGTCGCGCGGCCCGTGTCGGTTGTCCGGCCGGGTAACGTGATCAGCTGTGCATCCCGACCTCCAGGCTGATATAGCAGCACTCGACTCCACCCTGACCACGGTGGAGCGGGTGCTTGACGTCGAAGGTCTGCGCAGCCGGATCGAAAAGCTGGAGCACGAGGCGTCGGATCCCAACCTGTGGGATGACCAGGCCCGGGCGCAGCGGGTGACCAGCGAGCTTTCGCACACCCAGGGCGAGTTGCGGCGTGTCGAAGAGCTGCGGCAGCGACTCGATGATCTGCCGGTGATGTACGAGCTCGCCGAAGAAGAGGACGCCGAAGACGCCAAGGCCGAGGCCGATGTGGAGCTCAAGAAGCTGCACGCCGACATCGAGGCGATGGAAGTGCGAACACTGCTCTCGGGTGAGTACGACGAGCGGGAGGCCCTGCTCAACATCCGTTCTGGCGCCGGTGGTGTGGACGCCGCGGACTGGGCCGAGATGCTGATGCGGATGTACATCCGCTGGGCTGAGCAGCACAAGTACCCGGTCGAGGTGTTCGACACGTCCTACGCCGAGGAGGCCGGGATCAAGAGCGCGACGTTCGCGGTGCACGCGCCCTACGGGTACGGAACGCTCTCCGTCGAACAGGGCACCCACCGCCTGGTGCGGATCAGTCCGTTCGACAACCAGAATCGGCGGCAGACATCGTTCGCCGAAGTCGAGGTGCTGCCGGTCGTGGAGACCACAGACCACATCGATATTCCCGAGGGCGATCTCCGCGTTGACGTGTACCGATCCAGTGGTCCCGGCGGTCAATCCGTCAACACCACCGACTCGGCGGTTCGACTCACGCACATCCCGACAGGTATCGTCGTCACCTGTCAGAACGAGAAGTCGCAGCTGCAGAACAAAGTGGCCGCGATGCGCGTTCTTCAAGCAAAGCTGTTGGAACGCAAGCGCTTAGAAGAGCGTGCTGAACTCGACGCATTGAAGGGGGACGGCGGCAGCTCCTGGGGTAACCAGATGAGGTCCTACGTGTTGCATCCGTATCAGATGGTCAAAGACCTGCGTACGGAATACGAAGTAGGAAACCCGGCTGCCGTCCTCGACGGAGACATCGACGGATTCCTGGAAGCGGGTATCCGGTGGCGCAATCGAAAAGATGACGACTAAAACAACGTATTTGGCTATCAGCACTGCGCAGCGCTGGCACGACTTCTGGCACGGCGAGATCGGCGATTGGATCATCACTCGCGGTCTCCGGGTCATTATGCTGGCGATCGTTGCGATCTTGGCGGTCCGGTTTGTGACCTGGGTGACCGATCAGATAAGCCAGCAGATCGACGAACGCTTCGTGGAGAGCGACGCGTTGGTGCGGTCGGAGGCGACCAAACACCGCCAGGCAGTGGCGTCGGTGATCCAGTGGGTCTCGATCGTCCTCATCGCGATCTGGGGCATCGTTCAGATCGCCGAAGTCCTCAGCTTTTCCGTCAAAGGCCTGGTTGCGCCCGCCACCGTCGTGGGTGCCGCGCTGGGCTTCGGCGCTCAGCAAGTGGTCAGGGACATACTCTCAGGGTTCTTCATCATCGTCGAAAAGCAGTACGGCTTCGGCGATCTCGTCACGCTCACCATCGTTTCGACAGCCGAAGCGAGCGGCACCGTCGAGAACGTGACGCTGCGCGTGACCAGGCTGCGCTCGCCGAACGGTGAGGTGCTGACGATCCCGAACGGCCAGATCATCAAAGCGGTGAACCAGTCCAAGGACTGGGCACGCGCGGTGGTGGACATCCCGGTCTCGACCTCCGTCGACCTCAACCGCGTCGGCGAGGTGCTGCGCGAGGAATGCGGACACGCCCTGGACAACCCGATCCTTGGCGAGTTGTTGTTGGATGCGCCCACCCTGATGGGTGTGGAAAGCATTCAAATCGACACCGTGACGCTGCGAATGGTGGCCCGCACACTGCCCGGTAAGCAGTTCGAAGCCGGCCGTCAGCTACGCGTCCTGGTCGTGCGGGCGCTGGCCCGTTCGGGCATCGGGACCGCGGCCGACGCGAAGGTCGGCGTCGTCGGCGGTCCGGGAGTCGAGGCGGCTACCGCCGAACAGGAGGAGTACGAGAAAACCCACGAACCGGTGCAGCGCTGATGAAGGTCACACTCAACGTTCTCGAGAATCGCGGCCGCGATGCGGACCGCCACTGGCCGAGCTACATCTTCGGCGGACGGGTCCGGACGTCGACGCTGGTGTTGATCGTCGCGTTCTTCGCCGTGTGGTGGACGTACGACACCTATCGGCCTGCGCCGACTCCACCGGCCGCCCCGCAGGTCGTGCCACCGGGGTTCCTTCCCGATCCCGCCTACACCTGGGTCCCGCGCAGTCAGGTGCGACCACCGCCCACCTATGACACGCCGACGCCGACCACGACGCCTCCACCGCCGCCCACGACCACGAAACCCACGACTACGACGCCGCCTCCGCTGTTCCAGCTGCCGGTGCTGCCCCCACCGTTCGGCCCGGGCACGACGACTCCGGCTCCGGCGCCACCGGGGCAGGTGCCCGGATCCCCGACTCCGGCACCGGCACCGCCGCCCCTTATCCCAGGGCTGCCCGGATGAGGCGCTGTCCCTCCTCAGCGCGTCGCGTCGACTGGACCAGTCGAGCGCGCGGTTACACTGGCGACCCGTGATGATCACCCTCGACCGCGTGACCAAACAGTACAAATCGTCGGCGCGCCCAGCGCTGGACAACGTCGACCTCAAAATCGACAAGGGTGAGTTCGTCTTCCTGATCGGCCCGTCGGGCTCTGGCAAGTCGACGTTCATGCGGCTGCTGCTGGGCGCAGAGACACCGACCAACGGCGATGTGCGGGTGTCGAAGTTTCACGTCAACACGCTGCCCGGCCGGCACATCCCCAAGCTGCGTCAGGTCATCGGCTGCGTATTTCAGGACTTCCGGCTGTTGCAGCAGAAAACCGTCTTCGAAAACGTCGCTTTCGCGCTCGAGGTCATCGGCAAGCGCGCCGACGTGATCAACCGGGTGACGCCCGACGTGCTGGAGATGGTCGGCCTGTCCGGCAAGGCCAGCCGGCTGCCCCATGAGCTGTCCGGCGGCGAGCAGCAGCGGGTGGCCATCGCGCGCGCGTTCGTCAACCGCCCGCTGGTCTTGCTCGCCGACGAGCCCACCGGAAACCTCGACCCGGACACCAGCAACGACATCATGGATCTGCTCGAGCGAATCAACCGGACCGGCACCACCGTGCTGATGGCCACTCACGACCACCACATCGTCGACTCGATGCGGCAGCGGGTGGTGGAGTTGGCGCTGGGCAGGCTGGTCCGAGACGAACAGCGCGGCGTCTACGGGATGGACCGCTAAGTGCGCTTCAGGTTTTTATTGAATGAGGTTCTGACCGGCTTTCGTCGCAACATCACGATGACCGTCGCGATGATCCTGACCACCGCGATCTCGATCGGACTCTTCGGCGGCGGCCTGCTGGTGGTCCGCCTGGCCGACCACTCCCGCAACATCTACCTCGACCGAGTAGAGACACAGGTCTTCCTCACCAACGACGTCTCGTCCAACGATGCAACCTGCGAGAGCCCGGAGTGCAAAGCGCTGCGGGAAAAGATCGAGAAGCGCACGGACGTCAAGTCGGTGCGATTCCTCAACCGCCAGGACGCTTACAACGACGCGATTCGCAAGATCCCTCAGTTCAAGGATCTGGCAAGCAAGGACGCGTTCCCGGCGTCATTCATCGTCAAGCTGGAGCACCCCGAGCAGCACGCCGAGTTCGACGCCGCGATGCAAGGCCAACCCGGGGTCGACCATGTGCTCAATCAGAAGGAGCTGATCGACCGGCTGTTCGCCGTGCTCGACGGTCTGAGCGATGCCGCGTTCGCCGTCGCGCTGGTGCAGGCCGTCGGGGCAGTCTTGTTGATTGCCAACATGGTTCAAGTCGCAGCGCATACGCGCCGCACCGAGGTGAGCATCATGCGACTGGTCGGCGCCACCCGCTGGTACACCCAGCTGCCCTTCCTGGTCGAGGCCATGGTTGCGGCGACCCTCGGCGTCGTCATCGCCATCGTCGGTCTGATCGTGGTGCGAGCGCTGTTCCTGGACAGTGCGCTCAGCCAGTTTTACCAAGCGCATCTGATCGCCCCCGTCGACTATGCCGACATCCTGTACATCGCACCGCTATTGCTGTTGGTGGGTGTTGCGATCGCCGCGGTCACGTCATACGTGACATTGCGCCTCTACGTAAGGCGGTAGCGGTGGCCAAGAAGCCCGGCAAATCTCCGCCCGGAAGGCAGATCGTGGCTTCCAACCGCAAAGCCCGGCACAACTATTCGATCCTGGATGTGTTCGAGGCCGGATTGGTTTTGCTCGGCACTGAAGTTAAGAGCCTGCGCGACGGTAAAGCGTCGCTGGCGGATGCGTACGCCACTGTCGACGACGGCGAGGTGTGGTTGCGTAACCTGCACGTTCCGGAATATCACCACGGTTCGTGGACCAACCACGAGCCGCGCCGCAACCGGAAACTACTTCTCCACAGGTCTCAAATCGACACGCTCATCGGCAAAATCAAGGATGGTAACCTCGCGCTCGTCCCGTTGTCGCTGTACTTCTTCGAAGGAAAAGTCAAGGTGGAGCTTGCATTAGCGCGTGGTAAGCAAGCCCATGACAAGCGGCAGGACATGGCCAAGCGCGATGCGCAGCGAGAGATCATTCGCGAATTAGGTCGGCGTTCCAAGGGCATGACCTGATCGGCGCCGCATACGCCTAGCTGTCCGCGGTCAGCTACGGCGTCAGTGATTTCGACGGGGGTGTGGCTTCCCGGCGGGCGGCTGCGCTCCGCGTCATGTTGGTCACCTATCCGGTCGCCACCGGACATGTAGGTTCGCGTCCTGAGCAAAGGCTCGCAGCTTAGGATCCGATCATGCCGCGACCAGTCACCGCACTCGACAAATCCGATGTCTTGTCGGGTCTTTTCGGCACCTGGGACAGCCTGGATCGACTGCTGACCGGCCTGTCCGAAGACGAGTGGCGCTCGCCGACGCCGCTGCCGGGCTGGTCGGTGCACACCGTCGTTGCCCACATCGTCGGGACGGAATCGATGCTGCACGGTCTGAGCACGCCCGACGCCGACATCGACGTCTCGACGCTCAATCACGTCCGCAACGACGTCGGCATCGCCAACGAATGCTGGGTCCGTCACCTCGGCGAACAATCCGGCGCGGAGTTGCACGACCGGTTCCGCTCGCTCACCGCTGATCGCCGCAAACGACTGACCGATATGTCCGTCGACGACTGGAACGCGCCTATGGTCACGCCGGTCGGGCCCGAGAGCTTCGGGCGTTTCATGCGGGTCCGGCTCTTCGACTGTTGGATGCACGAGCAGGACATCCGCGACGCCCTGAACCGGCCATCCTCCGGTGCGGAGCTGAGCCAGCCGCAGGCCCGACTGGCGGTCGACGAGATCGCCGCAACGATGGGCTACGTCGTCGGCAAACTCGGCAAGGCGCCCGAAGGGTCACGGGTCGCCGTCGAGCTGACCGGCCCGCTGGCAAGGACGATCCGGGTCGCCGTCGACGGTCGCGCGCAGGTTGTGGACGATTTCGATGGGTCGGACGCGACCTCGACACTCAGTGTCGACGGGCTGCTGTTCACCCGGCTGGCCGGCGGACGCTCCGACAATTCGGCCGGTGTCGAGCTCCGCGGTGACACCGAGGCCGGCTCGCGCATCGTCGAACATCTGAACTTCGTGATCTGACCCACCGGCCTGTCGGGATGAATCAACGCCGACCTGCCGTTGACAACCGCGTATCATGAATTGTCTTGCCGAAATTCGGCAGGGATGCGAGGGGCTGAACGGTTTCGACTTCGCGCATCGAATCAAGGGAAGCGTGCCGGTGCAGGCAAGAGACCACCGTAAGCGTCGTTGCAACCCTATAAGCGCC
>Ga0302326_10016564_pt1 | contig 15419 bp, 8 predicted proteins | sample Palsa_T0_3_FD_202264 | JGI IMG/M metagenome (GOLD analysis project Ga0302326, IMG submission 202264) | Peat permafrost microbial communities from Stordalen Mire near Abisko, Sweden - Palsa_T0_3 | ecosystem: Environmental > Terrestrial > Soil > Palsa > Peat permafrost | place: Sweden: Abisko...
ACGGCCTCTTCGTCCGAAAAATAGCCCAGGTCGGGGCTCAGGGTGGCGGCCGACACGAACACGAACCCCGAGAGCAGCAGGCCCATAACCGCCGAAAGCAGCCCGCTCACGAGCAAACCCACGCGGGGATTCCCTGCAAAGGCCACAAGGCGCACGAAGATAACACTCACAGACAGCCAGAACGCCACGGGCGGGTGGGCTAGCCAGGCGGCGGCCAATGCAGCGGCGAGCCACGCGTTGTTCGAGAACGACGGGAATCGGCAGCCCCGGACGCAGGCGGCGACCGCCAGGGGAACGAAAACCGCCGCGTGCACGGTCATGAACAGGTCGAAGGTATGGGCCGCTCCCATGAGGGGCGGCGCCAGAGCGTAGACGCTGGCGAGGAAGACGGCGAGGGATCGCGGGCAATCGGCGGCCCAGCGCAGGCCGCCGTAGCAGGCGAACAGGGCGCCCACGAGGCTCAGGACCAACGAGATATTTTGGATCTCCCAAAAACTCAGCTTGTGGAACGTTGCGAGGTCGATGCCCTCGCAAAGGTAGTAGAGGTAGGGGGCGTTCCGGAGCGGGTGGATCCGGCCGTTGAACGCATACTCGCTCTGCCCGGCCAGCGGGGGTATCACCCCGTGGCGTATCTGGGTGCCCGCGTCGGCCACCGACAGGCTGTAGTTGAACGCCTCCCCGGTCCCCACCAAGCCCCTGTTCAGAAATGGCGATGCGGCCACCAGTCCGACCGCCAAAAGGATCGCCCAGGCGACTAGTGACGCGCTTCGAAAACCCATGAATTTGACTCCAGCCATTTCAGGGTGCGGACGACGCCCTGCTCAATCGTGAGCTTGGGCACCCACCCGGTGGCGCGAATCTTTGTCGTATCGAGAAAAATGAAGGGGTTGTCCCCGATCCAGCCACGATCGCCGCCCGTGTACTCGAGCGCGGGCTTCAGCCCGAGGGCCCGGCAGATGAAGCCGACGCTGTCGTTGACCTGCACGTATTCGGCGGTTCCGAGGTTGTAGACCTGCGTGCGGTGCTTCGCCTCCAGGGCCGTGGACTTCCTGACGACGTGCAGGATTGCGTCGACGCAATCCTGGACGTAGAGGTAGCTCTTCTTCTGGAGGCCGTCCCCGAGGATCCTCAGCGAGCCCGGGTGCTCCACAAGCTGCCTGTAGAAGTCGAAAATGTGCCCGTGGGTGTACCGTTCCCCAAGGATAGAGACGAACCTGAAGATATACCCCTCGAAGCCGAAGCCCTCGCAGTAGGCGGATATCAGGCCCTCGCCGGCCACCTTTGACGCGCCATAGAGGGAGGTTTGCACTGGGAACGGCGCCGTTTCCGGCGTCGGGATCATCGCGGCCTCGCCATAGGTCGACCCCGTGGACGAGAACGCGATCCGCTTGATGCCCTGGAGCCGCATGGACTCAAGGACATTGTAGGTTGCGATCGTGTTTTGCTCCAGGTCGCGCCTTGTGTGCTCTGTCCCGAATCGGACGTCCGCGTTGGCGGCGAGATGGAAGACAAAGTCGCAGCCTGTCATCGCCTTTGAGAGCGCGGCAAGGTCGAGGTTGTCACCGCGGATGAATGTGAATCCCTTGGATCCCTCGGCGTTCTCGAGGAAACGCTCCTGGCCGGTCGACATGTTGTCCCAGCCGACGACGGCGACGCCGTCCGCCAACAGGCGGTCGACCAGGTTGGAACCGATGAAGCCGGCGCAGCCGGTGACGAACGCCTTGTGCATGGGAGGGGCGCTCGCGGACTCAGCCCTTGAGCGGGGCCGGCCGCGGCCGCAGAGCGAGGCCGATGCAGAGGTTGTTGAAGACGAACGGAAGGAACGGAATGGGGAAAAGCACTTTTTTCTCAACGGTGAAGTACGGATCCAGCTCCGCCAATATCTCGTGCGGGCGGTTGATGTGCTCGCGCGAGATCAGCCACGTGTAGCCCCCCTTGAAATGCTTGTTGTACACCCGTTCGGCCGAGATTTTCCTCGCAAACGAGTACGCGGGGCTGCCTTCGCACGGGATGACGATCAGCAGCTGCCCCTTTTCCTTGTTGAGGAGCCTGTAGGCCTCCCTCACGCAGGAGGGCAGGTCCGGGAGGTGTTCCATCACGTGCACCGCGATATAGCGGTCGAAATAGCCGTCCGCGAAATCGAGCCGAGCCTGGCAGTCGCCGGTGATCGCCTTCACCCTGGGAAAGCGCCTCCGGATCTCGGCCGCCATGTTTTCCCGAAGCTCCACGGCGTAGTAATTTGACTCCTGCTCGGGGGTCAGCGTCTCGTAGTGCAGGTGCTCGCCCAGCCCGGCCCCGATCTCGATTGTCGCCCTGAATCCGGGAGGCGAGTGCTTCACCGGAAACGTGTGGTTGAATCTCTCGACGATCCCGTAGCGGCTGGGCAGCTGCTCGTGCCAGACCTTCATGAAGTCGTCGCTGATCTGTTTCTGCTCCGGTGTCATCGGAGGGAGGGTTTTTGGCCACTTAGCGGTTTGCATGGGTGTCTATTTGCCCCCGAAACCCTCCGCCCGGTCAACGATGAACCTCGGGCGGGCGCGGACCTCCTCGTAGATCCGCCCGATGTACTCGCCCAGGATCCCGACGCTGATCAGCTGAATGCCGCCCAGGAAGGAGACGAGTATGACGAGCGTCGGGTTGCCCCACAGGATCGGCCAGCCCATGAGCTTGTAGAAAAGGTAAATCCCCATCAGCAGGAATGAGAATCCGGCAATGACGAAGCCGGACATCGTGCTGAGCGTAAGGGCGTAGGTTGAGAAGCAGAATATCCCGTTGAATCCGATCCGAAGCGACCCGAAGAAGCGGTTGTAGTTTGTCTCGCCCGAGAACCGGGCCGGCCGCTCGAAAGGCATGAGGTACTGCTTGAACCCGACGACCGCGACCATCCCCCGGAGGAAGCCGTGGCTCTCCTTGAGCCTCACGACCTCGTTCACGACCCGGCGCGCCATCAGCCGGAAGTCCCCCGTGTTGGGCGGGATCCTCACGTCGGCAATCTTGTTGATCACCTTGTAGCCCGTCTCGGCGATGACGGTCTTGATCCAGGGTTCGCCCGTCCTTCGGGTGCGCTGCGGCAGGACCACGTCATAGCCCTCGCGCCATTTGGCGACCATCTCGTTGATGAGCTCGGGGGGATCCTGCATGTCGACGTCCATGACGATCACCGCTTCCCCGGACGAATACTCCATCCCGGCCAGGCTCGCCATGGGCTGTCCGAACCGCCTCGAAAACTTGAGGAGCTTGATCCTACCGTCCGAAGCGCGCTCCTCGAGAATGACGTCCTCGGTCCGGTCAGGAGAGGGGTCCATCGCAAAGATGACCTCATAGTCCTGCGTGATTGCGCTGAGAATCGGCGTGATCCTGCGGATGAATTCCGGGATGTTTTTTTCCTCCCTGAAGACGGGGACGACGAGGCTGAGAAGCATTGGAATTTAGGCTACCCTTGGCGGAAAATCACTCGAAGTCGATGTTCACTATCCGGTAGGACCGGTAGCGGAGATCCGGCGGGCTGAGCTGAAATGCCTGGCTGGCAGAGAGATCCACCTTGGTATCCGCGAGCGTGGAGAGCGGGATCGCCAGGCGCTCCGTGCGCTCGAGGCCCAGCATGCGCTGCGTTGTGGGAAGGATGTTCACGTCGACGTTGAGCGGGTAGTCCCTCTTTGCCGGGAACCGCACCACTTCGACAATAGCCGTGCGGAACCTGTCCGTCGCCGGGAAGCGCAGGGAAAGGCGCCCCTCGACCCAGCCGTCCGTGTCGGCGCCGGAGATGTCGAAAAGGTAGCCCGACTTGTGCCATCCGCGCGCGAACAGGTCCGTCTGCGTGAGGTTCTCGAATGAGATGTTCTTGATCACGAACGAGCGCATCCGTCCGTCGCCGGGCAACGCGAAGACGGAGGACGCGTCCAGGTGGACGAGCCTCTGGGCGCCGGCAGGGAGTGGGACGAAGACGCTCTCGAATGTCTGGCGCGGCACCGAGTCCGCCTTGATCACCCGCCCGTCGACCGAGGCCTTGAGGTCGTTGGACTCGATCGGCGCCCAGCCGGGCATCTCGAGGTCGAGCTTGAGGACCTTGAACGTGTCAAACGCGGGCGCCTTGAACTCGGCGGCCTTGGCAATCCACCCGTCGTTGTCGATGCCCGTGACGACGAATTTCTCGCCGGCGGCGTTGGCGACGCTCCGGAAGCTGGAAAAATCCGCGACGTCGTTGATCGAGATCTCGTTCACGTACGCCGAGACCTCGCGCTTGTCCTTCTCGGTGTCGTAGATCTGCGCGTCGGAAAAATGCAGGGAGATTGAGGTGATGTCGGAGGCGTCCTTGATGAGGCGCGTGAGCGTGAACTTCCCGGACTTCAGGTTGACCACCTCGGTCGGCTTGTCATTGATCGAGATCGTGGCGTCGACGCCATTCGTCTCGAACCGGGGAAGGTCGGGAATGTAGCCCTTGAAGTAGAGCACCTGGCCGGTGTGGGAGGCTCCCAGCTTGAAATAGGCGTCCCGGCCGGCCCAGCCATCCTCGTACACGCCGGAATACTCGAGCCCCTTGTTGTTGAGCAGGTCCTCCGGGAAGACGCTGATCTTCGTGGGCCTGGGCACGGCGCGGTACTGCTCGTCCGTGAGCACGGAGATATCGCGCGTGAAGCCGACGAGGCGCCGGTCGTCCAGCGCGTAGTTGACGCCGTACCACCGCATCAGCCCGGTCTTTGTCTTCATGATCACTCGGGCGGGGTCCCCGAAGTCGATCGTGATGTAGGCCTGCCCCTCGTAGTATTCGGGCTTGATGACCGGGGTGAACACCCTCGCCGATCCGGCCCCGACAAACGGCAGGCGGTAGTCCTCGTCGCCGATCACGAGCGCCTTCTTGGGAAGCAGGGTGCGGCCCAGGCCGAGGGACGTCCGTGAGAAGTCGACCATGACCCGGAGGTCCGGGGAGGGATGAAAGATATGGAAGACATTGTACTGCCCCGTGCCGTGGAAGAACGCCTTGCCCTTGGAAATCGGCTCGGTTTCCCGCTGGAAGAACGCGGCCCTGAACCGGGCCGACGAGTAATAGTGCGGGCTCAGCTCCGAGTGCACGAAGACAAGCCGGTCCTTCACCTGGCTCTCCAGCTTGTACTGGTACATGTTCTGCGTGATCCAGTCGTCGCCGTTGTTCCACTTGTTGAAATGGTCGAGGTCCGTGCGGATGGAGATGAAGAGCGTCTCGTCGTAGCCCAGATGGCGCGAGCTCGTCTCGGTCCAGTTGTTCGCCTCGAGCACGCTGTTGGCCTCCTTGTGGATCGTGACCACCTTGTAGTCGGGTACCGCCCACCCCGGCGGATGCGCGCTGGAATCCGTCACGAGCCCGTCCGGCAGCATGAACCGCAGGAGCGACAGCTTCTCGACGATGCGCGCCTGGGGCCCGAGGTCGGGGTCGGGCGTCCGCAGGAACTTGAGCACCGCTATGTTCGCGATGTTGTCCATGTAGCTGCGTGAAAGGAAGCGGGTGTCGATGCCCCGGGTGTACATCGCGAGCATCTTCGCGCTCACGACGTTGGAGATGTCGCTCTCGATCCCCTGGAACTTGAGGTTCGCCGGGGGCGTGAAGCCCACTCCCAGGGCGGAGCCCTTCACGACCTCGGTCAGGCCGCCGCCGCGCATCCCGAGGGAGGAATAGGCGTAATAGACCTGGGAAACCGCCGTGCAGAGGAAGAACACGGCGAGCCCGATCCTGGCGCGCTTCCTCGCCACCGCGCTGTGCGAAAGGAGAAAGGGCGTGATGGCCTGGGCGAGGCAGAGCGTGATCACGGGCTGCGCCCACATGGCCAGCTTGAAGAGCCCGAAGTCCTGGCCCTTCTGGAAAAGGAAGATGCCGAGGACGATCATGATCACTCCCAGGTACCCCGCCGGCGACCCCTCGACCAGGTTGCGCCAGGTGCGCCACGCGAAATAGACCAGAAATCCCACCCCGACCACGATCTGGCAGGAGATCAGCGGGTCGACGCCCACCTGCCCGAACGGATGCAGGCCGAAGAGCATCGGGATGAACGAGGGCACGAGCGTCCATGGGAACAGGACGAGCCCGCCGCTCTGGTCGTTGATCTCTGCCATCGCGCCCAGGCCCGCCGAGCCGACGGACTGCATGACCAGCGTGTTGACGAATTCATACGTGCTGCCCGCGATCAGGATGAACGTCAGCGCCGCCACCCCCATGATGAAGATCACATACGGCTTGAACTTGACGCTGTCCGTGTACCTCAGGCGGATCGCCACGAGGATGATTCCCATGGCCACGAACGGCGAGACCTCCGGATAGAAGATTGCGAGGCCCGCGGTCAGGAGGCCGGAGACCGCCATGGACCTCAGGGTCAGCTTGCGCACCATGAAGAGTATGGAGGCGATCACGACGAGCAGGGCCAGGCCCCCGACCTGCGCGATCAGCTGGTAGAGCGTCCCCAGGCTGAAGAGCGGGCTCGTCGCCAGGAGGAAGAACGCGACAATGGCCACCTTTCGGAAGCGCCCGCGCCAGATGGCGATCGACCCCATCGCGAAGAGCTGCATCAGGCTCAGCATCAGGATGGCCGGCATGAACACCTCGTGGGCCCGGCGCCCCGTGAGCGAGGAAATCCAGGCGATCGTCAGCTCCGAGCCGGGCCGGATCTGCTGGAGCGCGTGCATGAACCAGTAGTGCTGCGAGTAGTCGCGGCCCTCCAGGTCGGTCTGCAGCGGCACGTCATAGTATCCGTGGGCGAGGAACCGCTCGGCCGCCAGGCAGTAGTTCGCCATGTCGTCGTTTCCGTAAGAGATCCAGTTGAAGCCGAACCGCAGCGCCGGCCATCCCACGTAAAAGAGGGTGCCCGCGGCGATGAGGAGGAAGGGCGCCATCTGGCGGAGCGGGAAGGCCGGCCTGCGCCAGCACAGGACGGCCACGGCGAGGACGAGGAGCACGAGCGTCGTCCAGGGACCGGCGGTCCGCACCGGGATTCCCCAGACGCTGAGCCGGGTGATCACCACCAGCACGAGAGAGAGGCCGACCGAGGGCGCCACAAACCAGCCCCAGAGGACGCCCAGCCTCGCCTTGAAAAGGCTCACCACGGCCTGACCGACTATGGAAAGATAGACAAAGAGTCCTGCGACGAGAAGAAGCGGTATCATTCTGGCGGAAAGGTTAGGCTTTGGAATTCATCCCAAAAAACAAGCTCCTACCACCGGATGCCGGCGGCCTGGAGCCGCGCCGTCACCGCTCCCCTGAAGCGTATCCTGCGGGCGTGGTGCTCGATCATGGCCACGTTGTCCTTGTCGGAACCATGGAACCTCAGGCGTATTCGGGCCATCTCGTCGGCGCCGGTGGTGTGTATCACCTGGCTGGTCTTCTGCTGGGAATGGACGCGGAAGCAGCCCAGGAAATAGGGCACGCGGACGATCCGGCAGCCGGCCTGCCGGAAGCGCGACAGCAGGTCCCAATCGAGCGCGAATTGGAAGGTGGGATCGATGCCGCCCGCCAGGTCCCATGCGCGCTTCCGCCAGAAGAGGGTCTCCTGGGGGACGTAGTCGATCCATTCGATCGAATCCTCCTCGTGGCTCGGCAGGATCCAGCGGCCGACCTCCCGGTCCGCGTCGTCGATGACGATGCGGTGCCCGTAGATCACGTCCGCGTCGGGGTGCTTGGCGAAGTACGCGGCGACGAACGCCAGCGCCCGGGGGGCGGCCAGATCGTCCGAATTGAACCATGCCATCACGTCGTTGGGCCCGAGTTCGGGCGCGATGTGCGAAAATCCCATCCGGATCGCATCGGCCTGGCCCTTGTCCGGCTCCGACGCCCAGTGGGCAAGCCGGGAGGCGTAGCGCTCGATTATCTCGGGGCTCGTGTCGCGGGAGGCGCCGTCCTGAACCACGTAGAGCAGCTTGGGGTAGTTCTGGTTCAGGATGCTCAGCATCGTGCTCTCGAGGAACGCCGGCTGGCAGTAGCTGGGCGTGACGATGCCTATCTTTGGCAGAAGGTCGGCCGAGACCATCGGCGCCTGGGCAAGGCGCCTGTCCCATGCGATGGGCCTCGGCTCGTACTGCCTCAATACCCCGATCTGCATCCAGTAGTCCTCGACGATCCTGCGGAAAAACCAGACTCCAAGGGGACGCTTCACCCTGTTGCGGAACGCGGCCGACAGCCCGATCCAGACCTTGCGCAGTCCCGCCGTCGGCCCCGTCGCATCGGCGGCGAGCTGCGCGATGACGGCGCCCCGCTCGACGCAGGCCCTGTGGAGCTCCTGGATCACCGCCTCCTTCTTTGCCAGCAGCTCGCCGTAGTGCTTGGCCAGCTCGATCCCGGCATAACCGGTCGTGTAGTTGGCGATGGCCTGCTCGAGGCCCCCGATCCGCTCCTCGCGGTTCTTGATGATGCTTTCCAGATTCAGGATGTGGAGGTCCTTGTGCCTGATGGTCTGGGCCATGTCCTGCGCTTCGGGCGGCACGGAGCTCAGCAGCTCGAGGCGGCTGGACAGGGCCGCGCGGTCGGCCTCCAGGGCCGCGATGGCCTTCTCGCGGGCCTCGGCGGCGGCAATGTGGGCCTTGAGGCCCGCGTCGAGGCGCATGACGATCTGCTCCCGCTCGTCGCAGGTCACCTTGAGCGCCTCGATCTCGGTGTCCTTCGTGTTGGTCTCCGCCTTGAGCTCGTCGATTTCCGTGTCCTTGTCGGCGCACTCCTGCTCGAGCTCGGCCTTGATGGACTCCATCTCCGTCTTTCGCTCCTCGGCCGCGCGCTTCAGGTCTCCGATCTCGATGTCCTTTGCATTGGTCTCGGCCTTGAGCTCGTCGATTTCCGTGTCCTTGTCGGCGCACTCCTGCTCGAGCTCGGCCTTTATGGATTCCATCTCCACCTTGCGTTCCTCGGCCGCGCGCTTCAGGTCGGCGATTTCGATATCCTTGAGGTCGGTTTCGGACTTCAGCTCCTCGATCTTGTGCTGCCGCTTCACCCGGTCGTCCTTCAGCGCGAGGATTCCCGGGGTGGCCGCCGCGATGAACGCAACCGTTTCACTGGGGAGCGGGTGGCATTCGACGACCCAATCGATCGGCTTGTCGCCGGAGGCGAGGATGCGCTCGACCCCCCGTATGACGTCGGAGGCCGGGATCGTCTTCACGCACGGCCCGTCGCCAAAATGGCAGTCCCAGTTGCAGCCGAAGCAGGGAAGGGGCTGGACGATGGAGACGGCCTGGCGCGCGGAGGGCCGGAACCTCGGCCAGTGGCCGCCGCCGAAGATTCCGACGACCGGGCGGCCCACCGCGGCGGCCATGTGCATCGCTCCCGTGTCGTGGCCCGCGTAGAGACGGGAATCAGACAGCAGCGCCGCGAGGAGGGGCAATTCTCCGTTCTTTCCGAGCCAGATCGCCGGCCGGCCGGCCCCGCGCTTCGTCGCCTTCGCGGCCACCTCGTCCACGAACGAGGCCTCGTCCTCGTGGGCGAGGAGGAGGACCGGCAGCTCCTGCTCGGCGTGGAACCAAGCGACGAGCTCCGCGAAATGGTCGGCTGGCCATGACTTCACAGCTACATTGACAAGGCCGCCCGGAAAAACCGCCGCCCATTTTCCAGTCACGAGGCCGTGTTTGGCGAGGAATGACCGGGCGGCGCCTGTCGCGTCCGCCGGGACATCGATCGCGGGCAGGACCCTCGGAAGCGGTCGCCCGATCAGTTTCTCGGCGAAATGGTGCTGGTTCTCGACATCTCCAGCCGACTTGTCCGAGGGCACCGTCTCGCGGAACGACGACGCGGGATCCACCCCGAGGTCGATCTTCAGGGATTCCGCATATAGGGGGTCCACCTCGGCCCCTCCGAGGACGACGCTTCGGACTCCCTTGAAGTGGGACGCCACGGCGATCTCGAGCCACGTGCGGTTGAGGGTGGGGGCAAGGATGAGGTCCGGCTCCATCCCATCGAGCTCGCCCAGGAGCGCGCCAAGCTCCTTGCGGCACGCCGATGGCCTCTGCTTGAAGGGGTTCAGTCGGGCGACCTTCCACTCCACCTGCGCCGGGAAGAGGGGTTCAAGGCTTTCGTAACCCCCTCGCGCGACAATTACATGGCGCGCTTCCGGCCATTCCGCCAGGAAGTGGTGAAGGGCGGATGTGAACAGGATCAGGTCGCCGATCGTGTCGGGCCTAAGGTAAACAATGGTCTTGGGCTTAACGGGCACTTAAAAGGGTTCAATTCACACCATTTGGGGTGGGTGACGCGAGCCTGTTTTGGGTCCGCCGGCCTGCGCGCTATGCCACGGACCACAATGGCTCGGACAAAGCCAGGCTGGCTCAGGGTTACGCGGCCTTCACAACCGGCTGCCTCGAGGGCGCCGCGATCCGCAGCGAATGCCTTGCCGACGATCTCTTCGGTGTCATGAAAATAATCGAGGTCATTGCTGGTGCGGAGCGAATTGGGCTCAATGTGCAGCGCAGCGGCACCGGCAAGGCGGCTGGACGGCGATCGGTTCGCCGCAATCAACAGCGCGACTTCTGACTGAAATGGTGCTAGTGGCATTTGAGGAGAGACAGGATCCTATTCGCCGCCTGCCATGCGGAGCGATTGCCATTCCGTCGCAATTGCTCGGCGACCCAAGCGGCATTTGCCGCCGTTATCTGGAGGTCGGCCCTGTACGGCCAAAAACAGAATGCCCGGAATTTCCGATAGGACGAACGGGCTAACCTCACCGCCACCATCTGCTGCGCCTGCTCTCGCGTCAGGGCACGGCGGCTCTTGCGACCGCCTGTTCGGCCGATCCTGGCGAAGTAGGCGTGAATGGCTTTGCTGAGCATTTTCCTAGCGTAAGCGGCTTATGTTATGCAGGCAAGCAACCAACTAGAACCGTTTATATAGTAACAGGTTACAACCGCCAGCCACAGGGATTCGTGCAACCTTTGCGCCGGACAGCCTTTCCCTATGCGCAGAGTTTGTAGCGGCAGGGGTAGAGAATTCTGTGGTCAAATCCGACGCGCCGATGTGGCGGAGAATTCTCGGATCATAAATTGGATTTACCCGGTCAATGACCCCCTTCCACATTCCGAATCTTGCCACCTACTGGACGGCTCCCACCCTTGATTCAATGACACATGCGCCCGCGGCCACGCCCAGGCCGCATGAACCCAAGAATTTCGGACGCATCCTGATCGTCGCCCTGGCTCTCTGCGGCGTGATTGCCTTTTACGCCTGGGACGTGGCGCCGTCGCACCCCGTCTTTGGCGCGCTGAACGGGGACAATTCGTATTACGGCCTCCTGGTGAAGGGTTTTCGCGGCGGCCACCTCAGCCTGCCCGTCGAGCCGCCGGCGGGCCTGCTCAAACTTAAGAATCCCTACGACCCCAAGCAGAACGCGGAATTCGGGATGCACGACGTCAGCTTCTACAAGGGGAGATACTATCTCTATTTCGGCGTCGCCCCGGCCCTGGTGCTCTACTGGCCGGTGGCCGCTCTTTCAGGGCATTATCTTAACGATGCCCAGGCGGTCTTCCTTTTCTCCACTGCCGGATTCCTGGCGGGGGCTCTGACCCTCCTGGGAATCAGGCAGCGCTACTTCCCGGGCTTCGGGACGGCCGCTGACGTGGGCGCAGTCCTGGCTGCCGGAATGATCACAATGGTGCCGGTCATGCTGAGGCGAACCCAGTTCTACGAGGTGGCGGTTTCCTCGGCCTATGCCTTTTTCTCCCTTTACCTCCTGGCACTGTACCTGTCCCTGCATTCGAGTCGAAGGCTCACGTGGCTCGCAGTCGCCAGTTTGAGCTACGGATTGGCCATTGGGTCGCGCCCGACCTACGTCTTCGGAGCCGTATCCCTTCTCTTGCCGGTCCTGCTGGCCGTCCGCCCCGACCCGGTGGGGCCTTCTGGGAGCGGTCCAGGGTTACTGGCGAGAGCCTGCGCCGGCCTGATCCCCCTCGCGCTGGTCGTGTCAGGGCTCCTCATCTACAACTACCTGCGCTTCGACCATCCGCTGGAGTTTGGCCAGAAACTGGCGCTTTCGGGCGATGACGAGACAAAGGTCACCCATTTCAGCCTGTCCTACATTGGGTACAACTGCCGTGCCTACCTGTTCGCACCGGCGCAGTTGAGCTCGTACTTTCCATTCGTGCGCGTCGTGTCTCTTCCCGCGGCGCCAGCGGGGCACTACGGGGTCGAGGACCCCTACGGCATACTGCCGGACATCCCATTCGTGATCCTTGCGTTCCTGGCGCCGCTGGCCTGCGCGGGCAGGCCGGCCCTCCGGGTCTTTGCGATGTCTGCGGCACTATCGTCCCTTGCGACCGGAGCGCTTATTTTCACGTTCCAGTTCGCCACCAACCGCTACATGGTCGATTTCCTCCCTGGACTCATCCTCCTGAGCGTCATTGGTTTTTGGGGGTTCGTCGGCAGCTACAGGGGCGTTTTGCGACGAGTCGCCATCGCCACGGGCTGTGCGCTTTTATGCTGGTCCGCGCTGTTCAATGTCTTCGCCGCATTTGGACACAATGAACTGCTCCGCTTCAATGATCCGGCGGTTTTTCGCCGACTGACCCACGCGTTCGGCTGGCCACGCAGGATCTGCGACGAATTGACCGGCCGCACCTTCGGGCCGTTGGAGCTGAAGCTCAGGTTCCCGACCGACAAGGGGGCCACGGTCGAGCCGCTGGTGGTGACCGGGACCGAATTTCTGTCGGACTACCTCTACATTCATTATACGACGGGCGACAAAGTCAGGATCGGTTTCGAGCACGCCGGATATGGGGGTCCAATCACCGATCCGCTCCCGGTCGACTACGCCGCGAGCCACCTCCTCGAGGTGGACATGCCGCCTCTCTATCCGCCAATAGGGGATCCGTATTTTGACGGGGTTCCCCCCGCCACCCTGGCCGCATTCGGCAACAGGCTCCGCGTCTGGCTCGACGGGTCGCTGGTCATCGACTCCCCGCAGCAATTTCATCCGCCTTTCCGCACCGCTCCCGGGATAGGCGGGGGCGATCTGGGCCAACAGGCCCTGGGCCGGAGGTTTACCGGGACAATACTGGGCGTCCGCCGACTGAAGCCCGATTGGGCCGCGCTGACCCGCGCGGTCCGATCCGGGCCGCTCGTGATTTCTCTCGAGTTTCCTCCGGGGCGTGCGGGGGGCCACGAGCCTATCGTCACCTCTGGCGTCACCGGCCGGGGCGACGTCCTCGTGGTCAACTATCTCGATTCGAACCACGTCACCTTCAGTCTGGACCACTGGGGCTACGGCGGTCCGGTGAGCGGGCCGGTCGAGATCAAGCCGGGGGTCCGGCAGACACTCGAGGTCCGGTTCGGCTCGTTCTTCCAGGCGGACGAACGGCCGGCTGATGTGCCTCTATCCGCGTGGTCCACCGCATCGCAGAAACTTGAGCTGATCCTCGACCGCCAGAAGGTCTTCGAGGTCAAGACACGCTTTTACGACGCCTTGCCGCAGGAGGTGGCCGTCGGAAGGAACTCCATTGGCGCATCGAGCTGCGTGGCCGAGTTCAGCGGCCGGATCTTCGGGTCCATCCGCACGGATCTGAAGTAGCGGGACGCGCGGCCTGAATCCCCGCCTCCTGACGCTATTTCGCGCCCTTCTCCAGGCGCCGGATGGCCCAGAGGCGGTCGTTCGACTCGTAGGCCTTGTCCAAAAGCGCCTGGGCCAGCCGACCGACGGGATGCTTCGCGGTGGCCTCGGCGATCGCCGCGTCATCATGGGCCGCCAGCGTGGACCGGCTCGCCGCGAAAAACATGTCGTAGTCAAATACGGGGTTTGAAAAATCGAGATGCGGAAACCCGAGCCGCTGAAAAAGGAGCCCGGCCGACCGGCGGCTGAAGAGGTAGAGGTGTTCGTCGTTGTTCCGGTCCATGTGCTTCAGGAAAAGGTCGTCCGAGGCCCTGAGGTCGGCATAGGAAAGGTGCTCCTTGTATTCCGGGGTCTGGATCACGAAGAATCCCGCCGCGGAAAGGAGCCCCGCGCAATGCCGGAGCGTCGCCGCCGGATCCGGAAGGTGCTCCATGACATCGTTCAGCACGATCACGTCGAAGCTGCCCGGAACGAAGGGCTGTTCTTCAACGATTCCCGCGAGCACCGTGACACCAAACGTCTCGCGCGCGAATTGGGCGATTTCCCCGCTCATTTCAGTTCCTAGGGCGTCAAAGCCGGCCCAGTTGAGAAGGGCAACGTAGCCGCCGTGGGCGCAGCCCACGTCCAGGACTCGCCCGGGGGGAAGCCGGAGCGAGAGCAGCCTGCGCAGCCAATGGGTGCAGCGCTCGGGCAGGTCGCGGCGGGCGCGGCTTCGGATGTCGGGCAGGCCGTGGTGCTGCGTCTGGCGCTCGGTCCAGTAGCTTTTCGCATAAAGATCCGGCGAATGCGCTGCGCGGCTCACAAGCGTCCCGCAGGCCCTGCAGACCCGGTAGTCGTCGGAGTAGGGTTCAAGCGTGGGATGGCCGCACCAGCAGGCCCTTTCCGTGTTGCCGCTCATTCTCAGAGATAGCTTATGTCCATCGGCAGCTGGGCCGTTCCATAAAAAGGCATCGCCCCGCTCCCGTGATAGGCGACATTCAACGGTCCCAGACCCCCGACGCGGTCATGGAATACCCCTACGTTCGGATTTTCCTCGTCGAATTCCGCGGCATCGATCGAAAGGGTGTAGGCTCCAGGCTGGACGTTCAGTGCGATCCGGAACTCAAGCACCATTTCCTGGCCTTTGGCCAATGCAGGAAGTGGGAAGCGCAGCTGGGGCGTTCCCGCCGCGAAAACCAGGTTCCCCATCCGGTCGTGGATCTGGATCCCAGCCGACGGCCTCTGCGTGTCGGCGTTGGCCGCAAACAGCACCCTTACGGCGGCCCGGTGCATCATCTCGAACTCCCATGTCGCAGCGCCGTGACCGTCAACCACGGCCGCAGCGGCGATCTCGATTGCCTTGTCGCCATGCCTGGATTTTGCGGACGGCAGCACGTCGTGGGCCTGGATAGCCCCGCGGACCTCCGGATCGACCGCGGGGTGGACGCCTGCCACGGCTCCGCCCTTTGCCGGGGCCGGTGTGTGCAGGTTGAAGTACCGGCTGACGCATTCCTCCGGGGCCCCGTCAAGGACCAACTTGCCGCCGCTGAGCAGGAGGGCCCGGTCGCAAAGCGACTGCACCGCGCCCATGTCGTGCGAGACGAAGATGAGCGTCGCGCCCCGGTGGACAATCTCCCGGATCCTTTGGAAGCACTTCTGGGAGAAGAATACGTCTCCCACGGCGAGGGCCTCGTCAATGATCAGCACATCCGGCTGCACATTGACCGCCACTGCGAAGGCGAGCCTCATCATCATTCCGGAGGAGTAGGTCTTTACCGGCTGGTCGATGAAATCGCCGATGTCCGCGAATCCGGTGATCTCGTCCATCCGGGTGGCCATCTCGGCGTGGGTAAAGCCGTAGATGGCCCCGTTCAGAAAGACATTCTCCCGGCCGGTGAAGTCCGG
>Ga0302326_10016567_pt1 | contig 15418 bp, 6 predicted proteins | sample Palsa_T0_3_FD_202264 | JGI IMG/M metagenome (GOLD analysis project Ga0302326, IMG submission 202264) | Peat permafrost microbial communities from Stordalen Mire near Abisko, Sweden - Palsa_T0_3 | ecosystem: Environmental > Terrestrial > Soil > Palsa > Peat permafrost | place: Sweden: Abisko...
CAGAAGGTCTACTTTGCCGTCGTTGTTGAGGTCTACGAAGATCGAGGTGAATCCGTAGTAGCCGTTGGGATCGCTGACGCCGGCTTTCTGGCTGACATCGGTGAAGGTGCCGTCGCCGTTGTTGTGAAAGAGATGGTCGTGCTCTCCTTTGAGCCCGCGCGGGCCGCACATTACGTTGACGCCGCGGAATTGGCAGAAGTTTGAGGCTACTCCTTTCCCGTCAACCCCGGCGAGCTGATCCTGCTCGAAGTGGACGTAGCCGGAGACGAACAGGTCGAGCCGGCCATCGCCGTCATAGTCGCCGAAGGTGGGTCCGCTGGACCAGTTGCCTAGTTGCACGCCGGCTTTTTCGGCCACGTCGGTGAAGGTGCCGTCGTGGTTGTTGTGGTAGAGGCGGTTTTTGCCGAAGTTGGCGACGAAGAGGTCGGGGTAGCCGTCGTTGTCGTAGTCGCCGACGGCTACTCCAAAGCCCCAGCGGTCGTTGGTGACTCCCGCCTTGGCGGCGACGTCGGTGAAGGTGCCGTCGTGGTTGTTGTGGAACAGGGCGGCGTGGGGCGACTCCGCTTTGCCGGAGAGGGCGTCGTAGGTGGAGCCGTTCACCAGGTAGATGTCGATCCAGCCGTCTTTGTCGTAGTCGAGGAGGGCTACACCCGAGCCTGGGGCCTCGAGGATGAATTGTTTCCTGGGGGTGCCCATGGTGTGATGCCAGGTGGTTAGGCCGGCTTTGGCGGCGATGTCCTCGAAGATGATGGGGCCGGTTTTTACGAAGCCGCCGGCGGTGATGGGGCGTTTCTCGGAGTCAAGGACTGGGGCGTGGGTTCCACCCGTGTTTACGCCGCCCATGGCCTGGGGTTGTTCCTGGGTTGGGGTTTGCGCTCGGAGAAGAGACACAGATGCTAGGAGTATGAGCAAGTGGAACGTACGACGAAACAAGTAGGTCACCCTTTGAGAGGATAGTGCAAATTGGGCAGGGGAGGTTGTTGGTTTACCTGGGGACATAACAAGGGCAGAAATTGGCCTTTCCTAGGAGGATCCCAGGTCTCAAACGCGAGACCTGGGGCACCCATCGTCTTGTAATTTGAGGGTTTGTGAAGAGTAGAGGGTTTTGGACCTCCGGCCCCCTTTGATAGGAGCTTGTTGGTTTACCGGTGGACATGACAAGGGATGAGATTGGCCTCTACTAGGAGGATCCCAGGTCTCAGACGCGAGACCTGGGGCACCCATCCTCTTGTAATTTGAGGGTTTGTGAACGTGAGATAGACCCACTCTATAATTCTTGTGTTGGTCGGACGAGAGGCAACAATGGGATCGGCGGCTGCATCGAAGACAAGCGTGGCTTGGTTTCGCAATTCGGCAGGTAATCGTCGGGCTGTTCTGCTCCCGCTCGGCCTCCTGATGCTTTCCCTGGCGGTTTTTGGTTGGGGTCTTCAGTACAAGCTTTCTCTGTACCAAGGCAAGAATTCGATTACGCATCTGGCCCCGGAAGCCAAGCTTCTGTCCCAAAAAGAACGGCCTGCTGCGACACAGGGACTGGGCGCTCGGTTCCCTGAGGTGCCAGCTTTCCCTGCTTTTGCGGCTTTTGTGTTGGTAGCGGTGGCGTCTCTCTTGCGCCAGGCAGCCGTGCGTTACGTGCGCACCGGAAGCATGGAGAGGTCTCGGCCTCCGCGGCCCCCTTGCCTTCAGGCTGTATTTCTCCGGCCTCCTCCTGTCCTGAGCTAAAAAGCAGATCATTCACGATCACGCGTAGATTTCCCTGCTGCGTGATCTCTGTTAATGCTCCGCGCCGGTCCTGGCGTTTCTAGAGTTACAGGTGTCTATATGCGAAGGCGTCTCGTTTTCCTGATTGCGGCTTGCGCAATCGTTGGATTGGCCGCGTGGCTCATCCTCCGCCCCCATGGAAACCGGAGTGTTGAAGCCGCTCCCGAACCGACCGCGGCCCGCGTGTCGGTGGTGGAGCGGGGTTCGGTTTCTCATGTTCTGGCTCTTGCTGGACAGTTCCAGCCCTACCAGGTGATCGATGTTCATCCCAAGGTTTCCGGTTTCATTCGCTCGATCAAAGTGGACATCGGCGACCGGGTGCGGCAGGGGCAGACGCTTGCGGTTCTGGAAGTCCCTGAACTGCAAGCTCAGTTGGAAGGCACGGTTGCCCAGGTTTCGCGCAGCACAGATGAAATTCTCCGGGCGGAACATGAAGTGGCCGCGGCGGAAGCGCGGTTCACCTCAGTACACGCGGACAATGCACGCTTGCAGCAGGCAGCCAAGGCCCAGCCGGGGCTGATCGCGCAGCAGGAGCTGGACGATGCTCTGTCGAAAGACCTTTCGGCAGGCGCGCAAGTGGACGCGGCCAAGGCGGCCTTATCGGCAGCCCGCGGGGGTGCGGAAGTGGCCAAGGCTGATAACCGCCGGGTGGGTGCGATGGAAGACTACACCCACGTCATCGCTCCTATCGACGGCGTGATTACCTGGCGCTACGCCGATACCGGAGCCCTTATCCAGTCGGGTACAGATTCCAACAGCCAGGCTTTGCCCATCGTCAAGCTTGCCCAGAGTGGCTTGCTACGCCTGCGTATGCCGGTTCCCGAAGATGCGGTGCGCTACGTAAAGGTGGGCGACACGATGTTGGTGAGAGTGGACGCGCTGGACCGGTCTTTCACGGGCAAGGTGGTTCGATTTACTCGCGACGTGAATTTTGAAACCAGAACGATGGAAACCGAGATCGACGTCGAGAATAAGGACCTCTCGATCGATCCGGGAATGTACGCGAACGCGCAATTGCTGCTGAACCACGCTGACAACGTGCTGACGATTCCGGTCGAGGCTCTGGTGCTTAGGGACCACAAGGAGGTGGTCTACGTTCTGGACAGCCAGAATCGCGTGCACGAGCGGGCGGTTGAGGTTGGACTGCGAGGGTCGCAGTTAGCAGAGATCAAGAGCGGCCTTGCGGAAGGCGACCAGGTGATTGTGGGCGGCCAGGCGAAATACCAGGAAGGCGAACGAGTGATTCCGGTCGCGGAACCCAGGGGGGCGAAGGATGTTACGCGTGATGCGGGCAGCAGCATCGATTTAGACGACCTCCATAACCCTGGGGGTGAACAGTAATGCCGAAGTTTGCGCTCAGATACCCCTTCTTCATCATCATGATGTGTTTAGTCGTGATGTTGATCGGTGTGGTCAACGTCGCCAGCATGCCGGTCGACCTCTTTCCGAAAATTGATATGCCGGTGGTGGTGGTAGCGACTTTTTACAACGGCATGCCTCCGCAACAAATTGAAGCGGACATCACCAACACCTTCGAGCGATTTTTTACGCTGGGAGCGAACATCGATCACTCCGAATCTCGCTCTCTGACGGGCGTCAGCCTGATCAAGATTTATTTCAAGCCGGGCACGGACCCCAACGCGGCGCTGAGCAATATCGCCAACCTGGCGATGGCGGATCTGCGCCGTCTGCCACAGGGCACACTACCGCCCGTGGTTCTGGGCATGGATGCGTCCAGCCAGCCGGTGTGCCTGGTTACCCTCAAGGGCGAGGGATTGAATGAAACCCAGCTGAAAGATATAGCTCAGTTTCAGGTACGTAACCAGATTGCCAATGTACAAGGGGCTTCGGTTCCCCAGCCGTACGGCGGGACCTATCGCCAGATTCAGGTGTACGTCGACCCGATCAAGCTGGAGGCACACAACCTCAGCCTCAACGACGTGGTCGAGGCGGTGAACAGCTCCAACCTGATCCTTCCCGCGGGCGACGTTCGTATCGGGACGAAAGACTACAACATCTACGCCAACAGCCAGTTCCCTGACGCGAAATCGATGAACGCGATGCCGTTGAAGTCCTATGGCAACTCATCGGTTCTGGTGGCCGATGTGGGCAAGGCGGAAGACTCCGGCGCATTGCAGTACAACATCGTACGCATCGATGGGCAGCGCTCGGTCTATGTTCCGGTCTTCAAGCAAGGCGGCGACAGCAACACCATCACGATCGTCAACGGGATGAAGGCGGCGGTGAAACACCTGGTTGACATTCCGGAGAACCTGAAAACCGCGGTGGTGTTCGATCAGTCCATCTTCGTCAAGCTGGCGATCAGGAACCTGCTGAAGGAAGCGTCGATCGGGCTGATCCTGACGGGATTGATGATCCTGATTTTTCTGGGGAGTCCGCGGGCTACGTTCGCGGTTCTGTTGTCGATTCCACTCTCGGCGCTGGTTTGCCTGATCATCACCAAGGCTTTGGGCGGTTCAATTAATACCATGCTGCTGGGCGGCCTGGCGCTGGCGTTTTCCCGGCTGATCGATGACTCGGTGGTGGTGCTGGAGAATATCTTTCGTTTCATGGAGATGGGAGTGCCGCCGCGAGAAGCGGCAGAGAAAGGGGGCATGGAAGTTTCGCTGGCGGTGTTGGCGGCCACGTCGACTACGTCGATTGTGTTTTTTCCGGTCACTTTCCTTTCCGGGGTCAGCAAGTATATTTTTACGCCGCTGGCGCTGGGAGTGGTGCTGTCGATCTTTGCTTCTTACATCTTCGCGATGACGGTGGTGCCGCTGTTCTGCGCTACGTTTGTGCGCATTGATCACGAGACAGGAGGTCCACACGGGGGCAGGATTTCTTTTTTCCAACGCATGGTGGGGCACTTCAACGTGCGTTTTCAACGCATGCTGGAACGCTACGAAGCGCTGGCCAAGCGAGTCCTGGTGCGGCCAGGTTTCACCGCCTTCGTCATCCTGGGGTGCGTCGCTGTGATCATCCTGGCGCTGTTTCCGTTTCTCGGCCGTGCTTACTTTCCGCGTACCGATCCGGGGCAATTCGTCATCGACGTGCGCATGCCGAGCGGGACGCGACTGGAGGACAGCAACCAATACATAGCCCGGGTAGAGAAGATTATCCGGGACACGGTTCGTCCGGGCGATCTGGGCATGATCGTTTCCAATATTGGTGTTTACCCGGATCTCTCCGCGATCTACACCACCAATGCTTCGATGGATACGGCGTTTGTCCAAACCAGCCTGAAAGAAGACCACAGCGTCGGAAGCTATGAATACATGGCGCGGGTACGCGAGCGGCTGGCGCGGGAGATGCCGGAACTCACGGCCTACTTCCAGGCTGGGGGCCTGGTGGATTCGGTGATCAATCAGGGTCTTCCGGCGCCCATCGATGTGCAAGTGAGCTCGAACGACATGCGTGGAGCGTTCGATCTGGCCACGAAGCTATCGCGCAAGATCAAGGCCCTGCCCAACGTGAGCGACGTATACATCCCACAGGATCTGAATTATCCCGGGCTGGCGTTGAACATCGATCGCGAACGCGCCAGCCTGATCGGTCTCTCGGCCAAAGATGTAGTGGACAACGTGATCACGGCGCTCACCTCGAATGGAATGGTTGCGCCGAGCTACTGGGTCGATCCCAAGACGGGCAACAACTACCTGGTGACGGTGCAGTACGCCAACCGCTTCATCAATCACATGACGATGGAAGATTTTCAAGATATCCCTCTGCGTGGCACGCGTCCCCCGGGGTTCGACCCGATGCAGGAGGGCCGCTCAGCGGGCGATACCGGGGGACACACGGCCGGCTATACACCGCTGCGTTCGGTGGCCCAGATCAGTCAGATCAATACACCGACAGAAGTGGATCACTACCAGATTCGCCGGGTGATTGATATTTATGTCGCTACCCGGACGGAGGCACTGCAAACGGTGGGGAAGGATATCAACCGGCTGTTGGCTGATACCAAGACGGATAAGAACACCCGCATCACGGTGCGCGGCGCCGCGGTGAGCATGAACGAATCGTTTCGGGATTTTGGTTTGGGCTTGCTGATCTCGATTGCCCTGGTCTACCTGATCCTGATGGCGCAGTTTACGTCGTTCATCGATCCTTTCATCATCCTCATGGCGATCCCGCCTGGTCTGGCGGGGGTGGTGATGATCCTGCTGTTCACGGGCAGCACGCTGAACATCATGTCATTGATGGGGGTCATCATGATGACCGGGATTGTTGTTTCCAACAGCATCCTGATTGTTCAGTTTTCGGGCATTCTGCACGCGGAGGGCTTGCCGCTGCTTGAAGCCACGGTGCGCGCATGCAAGGTTCGTTTGCGGCCGATTCTCATGACCTCACTGGCCACGTTGCTGGGCATGATCCCCATGGCGCTGGGACTGGAGGCGGGAAGCGAACAATATGCGCCGCTGGCCCGCGCAATCATCGGCGGATTGGGAGTTTCGGTGGTGGTGACTGTGTTTCTGGTTCCCGCTGTGTATCTCGTGATCCATACCCGCCGCGAGCGCAGGCAAGGCGCAGCGAAGGAGGTCCAGGCATGAGGCTGGCTTATTTCGCAACCTTCATGGTTTTATTGGCGGCGGCGGCAGCGCGGGGGCAGTCGTCTGCGACTGTGGCTGCACTACCCAGCGCGCCTGTTCCGAACATCAACCTATCGGCCCAGGCACCTGCTTCCAATCCTGGAAATTCTGGACCGCAAACGACACTCACCCGCGGGCAGGCGGAGCAGACCGCACTCAGGAACAATCCGCGCGTAACCGTCAGCCAATTGCTGGCGTTGGCCCAGCAACAGGTGGTACGAGAGGCACGATCGGCGGAACTGCCGACAGCGAACGGCGCGATCACGGCAGAGAGAGCGCTCGAAGCAAGCCGGATCTCTGCCGGAACGCTGACCGCCTCACGATTGTTCACGCATGCCGGAGCGGGAGGCAATTTTACCCAGCTCATTACTGACTTTGGGAGAACGCACAACCTGGTGCTGACAAGGAAGCTGGAGGAGAAGGCGGCTAACGCGAGTGCGCTGGCGACGAAGGAAGAGATTGTGCTGGCGGCAGACCAGGCATTCTACGATGCATTGACTGCCCAGGCGATCCTTCAGGTGGCCAAACAGACGGTGAACGCCCGGCAGGCTACCCAGACGCAGGTGAACCAGATGACCCTGAACAAACTAAAGTCGACCCTCGACCTCTCCTTTGCCAACGTGAATCTCTCGCAATCACAGCTTTTGCAGTTGGACGCGCAAAATAATGCGGAGGCGACCATGGGGTCCCTGGATGCAGTCCTCGGACTCGACCACGAGGTCACTTATCAACTGATCGACGATTCCACCCAGAACAGCGCGCCGCCGCCGGACTTCAATCCGCTGATTCAAACTGCTCTCGCGCAAAGGCCTGATCTGAAATCGCTCACCTTCGGCGAACAATCCGCGCAAACGTTCGCCCGCGCACAATGGGATCAACGGCTGCCTTCGATCACGGCAGCCGGAACGGTTGGCACGGTTCCCATCCGTGTGGACCAGTACTACACGAACAACTGGTGGGGTGGGATTGGGGTCAACATGAGTATTCCCATTTTTAACGGGTTCCTGTACAGCGCCGAAGCAAAAGAGGCCAAGTATCGCGCGCAGGCGGACGCAGAGCGTACGCGCAGTCTTCGCGATCAGATCGTGCGCGACGTGCACACCGTGTGGCTGCAGGCAAACACGGCCTACCAGAGAATTGGGGTAACAGCGGAATTGCTCAAGCAGTCCAATTTGGCACTGCAACTGGCGCAAACGCGCTATCAGCTGGGTCTGAGCTCTATCGTCGAGCTTAGCCAGGCACAGCTCCAGCAAACGAGCGCCGCGATTGACAATACCAATGCGCAATACGAGTACAGGCTGGCCCTGGCAACTCTTGATTACCAGGTGGGAACGACGCCATGACGGAAGCGACTGAGGGTAGAGCGGCCCTGCAGGTGAACGCAGTGGTTTATGGCACGGATTTCACAGTCTGTTCGCAAAATGCGGGCCTCTACGCCGCTCTTATGGCGCAGTTCTTTTCCGCCAAGCTTCTGGTGACGTACGCGTTTACTCTTTCGCAAGCGGCCATGGAAGTGGAAATCGATGAGACGTTGGTGAGCCAACAACGGAGGGATCTTCAGGTTCTTTTGGCGCAGAAAGCGGCCACGCTGGCGTCTGACTCGATGGAGGCGACTCCACTACTGGTGGATGGTGACCCCAAAGAAGTCTTACGCAAGGTGGCGGATGAGCATGCGCCTTCTCTACTTGTTTTGGGAACCCATGGAGGGGGCTGGGTCGAGCGCGAAATCATTGGCTCGGTTGCGGAACAAGTTCTTCGGTCCAGCCGATGGCCCACGATGACCGTTGGCCCGCAGGTGCGATCGGCGAGTTCACGGCTGTTTCCTTTTCATCGCATCCTGTACGCCACGGACCTTTCTACGTCTGCTGCCAGGGCGGCTGCATTTGCGGCTTCCCTGGCGCAAGCGATGGGAGCGGAGATGGATGTGCTCCATGTGATTGAGCGGCCTGAGCGGTTGGAGGAGATCACCAGAGGCTTTCGCGACGGTCTGGGTAACGAGGTTAAGGATTTTTTAGGTCCGCAGACGTTTATCGAGGCGAGGAATGCGCATGAGCAGATCCTCAAGCATTCGCGAGAACGATCGATCGATCTTCTGATCCTGGGGATCGCTAGGGGGATTGGTAAGAGTTCTCATCTGGGATTGACAACGAGGACGTCCGGAGCTTTTCAGTTGATCGTCGACGCGGAATGTCCGGTGTTGACCGTTTCCGGGTGAAATGGACGCAGGGACTGCTAACGGTTGTCCATGATTGCGTCGCGGTCTATTTCCAGCCGTCCCCTTTCAACGCCAACCCAGGACTAACGTCCTGGGCTAAGTTCAGCCAGAGCTGTCCAAATTAGGGGGTGAACTTGCTTTTTGATGATGCAACTTGTTGATTGGTTTGAAGAGCGCTTGGCCGAACAAAATCGGGTTGGTTCTTGATTGGCGAGCTCAGACGCGAAAGGAGAGGACTTTGCCCTTTAGGCGAAAAGCGTACCTTAGCGGCTAAAGCCGTCGAGCGGCATACCATTTACGGCACAGTCGGAAACCACCTCTAAGCCCCTTAGAATCATTATGGGCGAATCCAAGTGGTTTTCATCACCTTGGGTGAGCCGCAGGCTCATGGGGACACGGCTGAAGCCGTGCCCTTCGTCTAGAGTTTTTCCTCACCTGAAAAAGTACCTCAGGGGCTAAAGCCCATCGTTGAGGGCTGTTTTCGGCACGACTAAAAGTCGTGCCCTGATACAAAGCATGAGAGCAGTGACTATCGGAAACGCGCGCATCTCCGGAGACTTGGGTCTATCGATATTTTCGAGAATAGTGCTCACGCGGGCTCTAAAGCCTATCGTTGAGGGGTGTTTTCGGCCCGACTAAAAGTCGTGCCCTGATACAAAGCACGAGCGCTCGTGGTGGGAAGGGGCTCGATGTCTACCCGTTCATTCCATCCTTGACTTGCCGCCGGCAAGTCAGCCACTCCTAATGACAAAGAGCAGGGAGGGTGTTCCCAGGAGGAATCGGCTTGAGGGATCCCAGGTCTCAAAAGCGAGACCTGGGGCACCCTTCGATTTCGCCCTTCGATATTGCAGAGGGCACAAGCGAGTCGGCTGCTCGGGATGACAAAGGAGAGAACGGCGGCTATCCCTTACTCGGCATCTTCATAGAGGTACTTCCCAAACACGCATGTAATCTATAGGAACTCCGACTTATGGCCCTTCACATTGCGCTGAATCACAAGACTCATTACCGCTACGACCGTCCGGTGATGCTCGGCCCGCAAACCATTCGCCTGCGGCCGGCCCCTCATTGTCGAACGCCAATCCTCGCCTACTCCCTAAAAGTCCTCCCCAAAAACCACTTCATCAACTGGCAACAGGACCCGCAAGGCAACTACCTCGCCCGCCTGGTATTTCCGGAAAAGACCAACGAATTCCTGGTGGAGGTTGATCTGGTTGCCGAGATGGCAATCTTCAACCCCTTCGACTTCTTTCTGGAGCCCTACGCCGAGCAAATCCCATTTTCCTATGAGACCTCGCTAGCCCGCGAACTACGCCCCTTTCTCGAAGCCGAAGTCCCCAGTCCCCGTCTGACCGGCTTCCTCGACCAGGTACCGCGCGTCAGCACGCCCACGTTGAACTTCCTGGTCAGCCTGAATCAGCGCGTCCAACGCGAAATCGGCTACGTGATCCGCCTGGAACACGGAGTACAGACCTGCGAGCAAACCATCGCCCTGGGGACGGGTTCCTGCCGCGACTCGGCGTGGCTGCTGGTACAAATCCTGCGCAACCTGGGCCTCGCCGCCCGCTTTGTCTCCGGCTACCTGATCCAGCTCACCCCGGACGTGAAACCCCTCGAAGGCCCCTCCGGCGCTTCCACCGACTTCACCGACCTCCACGCGTGGACGGAAGTGTACCTCCCCGGCGCCGGCTGGGTTGGCTTCGATCCCACCTCAGGCCTGCTGGCCGGAGAAGGCCACATCCCGCTCGCCTGCACGCCCGATGTAGGCAGCGCCGCACCCATCTCCGGTCCGCTCGAATTCTGCAAGACCGAGTTCAGCTACTCCATGACGGTGCACCGGATCTATGAATCTCCTCGCGTCACCAAGCCGTATTCGGAACAGCAATGGGAGCAGATTCAGGCTCTGGGTCACCAGGTAGACGTGGATCTGCGAGTAGGAGACGTGCGCCTGACCATGGGAGGGGAACCCACCTTCATCTCGCTCGACGACCGCAACGGAAGCGAATGGTCGACCACCGCCATGAGCCCGGCCAAGCGAAAGCTGGCGGGGGAACTCCTGCTCAAAATGCGCGATCGCTTCTCCACCGGCGCGCTGCTCCACTTCGGGCAAGGCAAGTGGTATCCCGGCGAGGAGCTCCCCCGTTGGGCGCTTGGCTGCTACTGGCGGAATGATGCCGTGCCCATCTGGGAGAAGCAAAGCCTGTTCGCCCAGGACGGCAAAGACTACGGCTTCGGCGCCTCCGACGCACGCAAGTTTCTCGAAGCCCTCACCCGCCGTCTCCAGGTGAGCTCTGACTTCACCATCACCGCCTACGAAGACATCTTCTTTCACTTGTGGAAAGAACGGCGGTTACCCGAGATCATCGATCCCCTGGACCCCAAGCTGCAGGAGTTCGGAGAACGCGCCCGCCTGGCCCACATGTTCGAACAAGCCGCCGACCAACCAATCGGCTATGTGCTCCCGTTACGTCGCATCCCCACCCGCTCCGGTACTCCGCGCTGGACCAGTCAGCCCTGGTTCGCGCTGACAAAACGCATGTTTCTCACCCCCGGCGACTCGCCCATGGGCTACCGTCTGCCTATCGAAGCGATGCCCTGGACCAAGCCGGAAGACCTCACGTACTCCTTCGACACCGACCCTTTCCGTTGGCGGGACAAGCTGCCCCAGCGGCCGGAACGCCGCGTGGACCTGTTCACCACACCCCCGGCCGAGGACGAACCGCAATCCGCCGCGGACAAAGCCAAACCGAAAGAAGAGGAAGAGCAGGCGCTCACCCTCACCCGGCCGGCGCTCTGCGTCCAGGCGCGCGGGGGAAAACTCTGTATCTTCATGCCGCCCGTCGACTATCTGTCGGACTATCTCGACCTGGTCGCCGCCATCGAAGACACCGCGGCCCATCTTTCCATGCCGGTGTCGATCGAAGGCTACACCCCGCCCAACGACACCCGTATCTCGGTCTTTAAAGTCACTCCCGATCCCGGGGTCATCGAAGTCAACATCCAGCCAGCCGCAACCTGGGACGCCCTGGTCGAGAACACAACCGCGGTCTACGAGCTGGCGCGCGAGACCCGCCTGGGAACAGAGAAGTTCCTGCTCGATGGGCAACACACCGGGACCGGTGGCGGCAACCACCTGGTGATTGGCGGCCCCACCGCCGATGACAGCGCCTTTCTGCGCCGGCCCGACCTGTTGCGCAGCATGGTCAACTACTGGCAAAACCATCCTTCGCTTTCGTATCTGCTTTCCGGGCTATTCATCGGCCCGACCAGCCAGCATCCTCGGGTCGACGAAGGCCGGGTGGAATCGCTCTACGAGTTGGAGATTGCCTTCGACCAGATCCCCGAACGAGGTTCGGCCCCGGTGTCCAAGCGCATGACGGATCGCCTCTTCCGTCATCTTCTAACCGACGTAACCGGCAGCACCCATCGCGCCGAATTCTGCATTGACAAGCTCGACCCGCCAGAAGGCGCTGGAACGCGCATGGGCCTGCTCGAGCTGCGGGCCTTTGAAATGCCGCCCCATGCGCGCATGAGCTTGACCCAGCAACTACTCGTACGGGCGCTGATCGCGCAATTCTGGCGCAAGCCATACCGGCAAAAACTGATTCCGTGGGGAAACAGCCTGCACGACCGCTTCATGCTCCCTTACTTCGTGCAATCGGATTGGGAGGATGTGGTCGACGATCTGAACCGGGCAGGCTACGGCTTTCGCAGCGACTGGTTCGCTCCCCACTTCGAGTTCCGCTTTCCGCCCATCGGTTCGGTGACCGCGCGCGGCATCCATTTGGAACTGCGCCACGCTCTCGAGCCCTGGAATGTTCTCGGCGAAGAAGCCTCCAGCGGTGGCACCGCCCGTAGTGTGGATTCCTCGGTCGAGCGGTTACAAGTGAAAGTAACGGGCATGGTCGGCTCTCGCTTTGCCGTGTTATGCAATGGCCGGCCGGTTCCGCTGCATCCGACCGGCAAAGACGGCGAATTAGTCGCCGGAGTTCGTTATCGCGCCTGGCAACCCATTTCGTGCCTGCATCCCGACATTCCCATTCACAGCCCACTGGTATTCGATATTGTAGATACTTGGTCGAGTCATGCGATCGGGGGCTGCACCTACCACGTGGTCCATCCGGGCGGACGAGCCAACGAGCAGTTCCCGGTAAATGCGTATGAAGCCGAGAGCCGGCGCCTGGCCCGCTTTAGCAGTTTTGGCCACACCCCCGGCCCGATGACTATTCCCCCGGAAAGGCCCAACAGCGAATTCCCGTTAACCCTCGATTTACGCCGGACCCCATAGAGAACTGCATCAATCCGCATGAGTATGGCCGAGATACTGGATGATCCGTTACTGACCGCCGAATATCGCCAAGCCCCTGGCGTTTACGACGAGATGTGTGCGGAGCCCGGTATTCTTCGTCCCCATTGGGATCGCTATATGGCTTCGCTGACTTCGCTCGGTGGCAAGGAACTCGCCCACCGCTGGCAGACGGCCCGGCAGCGCATCCGCGAAAACGGGGTCAGCTACAACGTTTACGGTGACCCGCTCGGAACCGACCGCCCCTGGAGCCTGGACGCGATTCCGCTGCTCATCCCGCCTGCGGAGTGGGCCTACCTGGAAGCTGGCCTCATCCAACGTGCCCGTCTTCTCAACACTATCCTTGCCGATCTTTACGGTCCCCAGAAGCTGCTTCTGAACGGAGATCTGCCCTCCACGCTGGTCTTCGGCAACCCCGCTTTCTGGCGTGCCTGCCATGACGTTCCCGTGCCGCGCTCGAATTATCTGCATTTGCTTGCCGTCGACCTGGCGCGATCGCCGGACGGGCAATGGTGGGTGATTTCCGACCGCACCCAGGCCCCTTCCGGCGCCGGCTATGCGCTCGAAAACCGCATCGTCATGGCGGAGACGTTCCCCGATCTCTTTCGCGAGGCCCAGGTTCACCGCCTGGCTTCGTTTTTCCGAGATTTTCGCGAGACCCTGCTGCATCTCTCTCCCTCCCCACGCACCCATCCGCGCGTCGTGCTCCTCACTCCCGGACCGCTGAACGAGACCTACTTCGAGCACTCCTACCTCGCTCGCTATCTCGGTTTCACCCTGGTCCAGGGGAGCGACCTCACGGTGCGGGAGAACCGAGTATTCCTCAAGTCCCTCGAAGGACTCAGGGCGGTCGACGTAATTCTGCGCCGTATGGATGATGGCTTCTGTGATCCGCTCGAGTTGCGCTCCGATTCTTACCTGGGAGTGCCCGGCCTGGTCGAGGCTGTCCGCAGCGGCCATGTAGCCGTAGCCAATGCGTTGGGCAGTGGCCTGCTCGAAACCTCCGCATTCATCCCCTTTCTTCCGGGCCTTAGCCGCAGCCTGCTCGGCGAGCGCCTGGCGCTTCCGTCCGTCGCCACCTGGTGGTGCGGCCAGCCCCCTGCTCTTCGCTACGTACGCCAGAACCTGGATTTTCTGATCATCAAGCCGGCTTTCCCGGCCAGAGGCATGGAACCCGTGTTCGGCGGCAGGCTCGGGCAGGCCGAGCGTTCCCGCCTGCTGGGGCAATTGGAGGCGCGTCCAGCCGATTTCGTAGGACAAGAACTGCTCAACTTATCCAGCGTCCCCGTCTGGTCAGAAAACGGCCTGCTGCCGCGGCGGGTGGTATTGCGGGTCTATATCGCGGCCGCAGGCGATAGCTGGATCGTTATGCCGGGGGGGCTTACCCGCGTTTCTCCATCGGCGGACACCCCAGTCGTTTCCATGCAGCATGGCGGCGGCAGCAAAGATACCTGGGTTCTTTCCCCTGAGCCGGTGGACAACTTCACCCTGCGCCGCCCGCGCGATCTGCCGGTAGAGCTCCATCGTGGAGTCAGCAGCGATCTGCCCAGCCGTGCCGCTGAACATCTCTTCTGGTTAGGCCGTTATGCGGAACGCAGTGAGCACCTGGCGCGCGTGCTGCGCTGCATACTCTCCCGCATGACCGGCGAATCCTGGGGGCCGGAAACCCAAGGATGGCGATCGCTGATGAAGTTGTACGAATGCCTGGAGTCTCCCTATTCCCGGCTGGCAAAGGATGATCCGCAGGGGGTTCTCGATCAGCAGGGAGACCTGGAAAAGGAGATCCTGTCGCTGATCTTTGAAGAACAACGCAGCGACAGCCTTCATGCCAACCTGAGCCGGGCCACGCGTGCCGCGGCCCAGGTGCGGGATCGCCTTTCCACCGATCTCCTGCGCATTGTGTCCCAGATGGGTAATATCGCCCGTGCCTCGGACCGCGTCGCCTGGGGCTATGTTTCGCCGGCAGACGCTCTGGCGGTGCTGAACAGCTGTATCCTGACCCTCGCCGCTCTGCGCGGGATTGAAGCCGGCAACATCACCCGCGGACCCGGCTGGCACTTCCTGAACATTGGCCGAAGAATCGAGCGTTCCGTCCAGATCCTGGAGCTGTTGCGCTCGATCGTGGTTCCGGTGGACCCCGAGAACTGGCCTTCGCTCGAGATGTTGCTCGAGGTAGCCGACAGCTCCATCACCTACCGTTCCCGCTACTTCACCGTATTGCAGGTCGCGCCCGTGGTTGATCTGCTCATGAACGACGAAGCCAACCCGCGCTCTCTCGCCTTCCAGCTCAAAGACTTAGCCCGGCACTGCGCGGGGCTCTCCGGCATGCCATCCGGATCGGGCTGGCCCGTTCTCAAGCAAAGGCAAATGGAAGCCGCAGCGTCCAGGCTGCTCCACGCCGACGTCGAAGCGCTCTGCGAGGCACGAAACGGAACCAACCGCACCCGCCTGGACACCCTCATCGGTGACCTCGCCGCAGCTCTGCCGGCCTTCTCAGAAGCCATCTCCAACACGTATTTCAGTCACGCAGAAATGGAGCGAGCG
>Ga0302326_10016568_pt1 | contig 15417 bp, 11 predicted proteins | sample Palsa_T0_3_FD_202264 | JGI IMG/M metagenome (GOLD analysis project Ga0302326, IMG submission 202264) | Peat permafrost microbial communities from Stordalen Mire near Abisko, Sweden - Palsa_T0_3 | ecosystem: Environmental > Terrestrial > Soil > Palsa > Peat permafrost | place: Sweden: Abisko...
TTACCCATCGAGCGCCTCACTTCCAACACGGCATTCGTCGCTCAGTTTGGCCAGGTGCTATTCGGATCCTTCGGCGCGCGTATTCTCTCCATCTGCGTCTTGATCTGCGTCTGCGGAGGGATTGCTGCGCTTACGATGGCTGCTCCGCGCGTCTGCTACGCAATGGCGCAGTCAGGCGCATTCTTTCCCGCATTCGGCAAGCTGCATCCGCGCTGGGGGACACCCGCGAACGCCATTCTTCTGCAAACAGGCCTCTCGCTTGCGGTGCTCTTGCTGGGTGCATTTGATCGCGTGCTGTCCTACATCATCTTCTCCGCGGTACTTTTCCTTGCACTGGCCGCGTCCACGCTGTTCCGCATGAAATCGCCGGTGCGCGGCTGGTGGTATCCGGTTGCGCCCATCGTCTTCATCGCGATCTCAGCGGCGATCGCGTTCCTCATTCTCATGCACGATCCACTGCCTGCTCTCGCTGGCGTTGGCATCGTGCTCTGCGGAATCCCGCTGCGCAGACTATTCGCTACGCCGCATGCTGCCGCACCACTCATATCCGAAGTTACAGAAAGGAGTTAACATCCACCATGCCTCATATTCAACTTCCCGAGGGTCTTCAAGGCATTCGCGGACCCATGGCCTTTCGCCCAGACACCGCCAAGCCTCTGAACGAACTCGCAGAGATTCTTCTGCACGCCCCTAACTCGCTTGCACCGGGCGAACGCGAGCGGATCGCAACCTACGTTTCGCCTCTAAACGATTGCTACTTCTGCCAGACAGTCCATGGCGCGATCGCCGCGGCTCATCTCGACGGCGATGAAGACTTGGTGCGCCGAGTTAAAGCGGACTTCCAGCACGCCGACATATCCGCCAAGCTGAAGGCGCTGCTGGTCATCGCATCCAAAGTGCAGCGCGGCGGCAAGCACGTGACGGCGAGCGATGTCGAAGAGGCGCGCCAGGCCGGAGCGACCGATATCGAGATCCACGATACCGTGCTGATTGCCGCGGCCTTCTGCATGTACAACCGCTATGTCGATGGCCTCGCAACCTGGCAGCCAGAAGACGAAGACCTTTACCGCCAGCGCGGCAAAAAGACTGCCAGAGATGGCTACGTGACCATGAGCCGGGAATATATTCCCCAACCAGAGTTAGAAACCCAAGGAGCCTGAACTATGCCGCATATCGATCTGCCCCAGGGACTGCCCGGAATCAGCTCCGGCTTTGCCTTCCGCCCCGAAACAGAGAAGCCCATGCGCGAACTCGCGCACATCCTGCTGCACGAGCCAAACAGCCTTACTCCCGGTGAGCGGGAGTTGATTGCGACCTATGTGTCTTCGCAGAACGACTGTTACTTCTGCCAGACCAGCCACGGAGCCGCGGCCGCGTCTCATCTGGGAAGTGAGAGCACGGTAAAACAGGTAAAGACGGACTTCACGCAGGCGCCGATCTCCGAAAAGCTCAAGCGTCTCCTCGTCATTGCAGGCAAGGTCCAGCAAGGCGGAAAGCATGTTACTGCGGAAGATGTAGAAGCAGCGCGCCAGCAGGGAGCCACCGACCTTGAGATCCATGACACGGTTCTCATTGCAGCCGCTTTCTGCATGTACAACCGCTACGTCGATGGATTGGCGACCTGGCAGCCGCAGGAGGAATCGATGTATGCGCAGATGGGCAAACATCTGGCAACCGAAGGCTACCGAGCGTCCTCCGTAAAACCGAGTGCTGCGGAACAGCCTTCCGACCTGGTCGGAGCCGGGACGCAGTCACAAGGATAGAAGGCCTGCGACCGCGGTCAAACGCGGTCTCCCTCAAACAAAGGCAACTTCGTCAACTCGCCGCAGCGTCAGAGCCCCAGCTCTTTCGCTGCGAGCGCAGTTCCTTCAACTCTTGCCTGAATCTTCCGGAACGCAGTTTCGCGAGCGGTCGAAATGTCGTCGGCGAATGGCGAGAAACCGCAATCGTCCGTTGTGCCAAGGCGATCTACCGGTAGATACGACGCCGCTTCGAGAACGCGGTCGCGAACATCTTCCGCAGTCTCTATCCGGGGATTGATCGGATCAATTACGCCGATAAACACAAGATGATCAGGCTGCCTCAACTCACTGATCAATCGCAGGACACGCTTTCTGTCCGGTTCGCTGGCCAATTGAAGGTAAAAACGCCCAACATGCATCTTGAATAAATCAGGGAGAAGTGCGGCATAGTCCACATCTGCGGAATGTGTCGAATCATGATCCCCGCCTGGGCAGACATGCACTCCGATCTTCGGCCGATCTGCTGCGGAAAAGCGATCGAGCACCTGATTGTTTAGAGCAATAAAATTGCGCAATAAACCACCTGAAGGGTCCAGCTTTAACGAAAGCCGTCCCTCGGTAAAGTCAATCTGGACGCTCGCCGCGCCAGCATTCAGCGCGCCGCGAATGTCCTCCTCCGCCTCGTCGAGCAAGTCAGCGACAAACACCTCGCGGGAGTAGTCCGCAATTCCATCTGCTGGATACAGCAGGCTCAACGCGCTGGCCGAGATGACCGCCTGCTTCATCGGACGCTGCGTATATTCGCGTGCTGCCCTCAGATACGTTGCAGCATGAACACCGTAATGAAATGGCCCGCCTGTTAATCGCGGCAACTGGCGCTGGTGTCCATCCGCAAACGGAATAACGACCCCGTCGGAAGTAAGATTGGTCAAGCCGCTCAAAGGATAAGTTGCAAAGCTCGGCTTAGTCTGTTCGCCATCCGTCAGTACCGGCGAACCGGTCCGCTCCAGCCGGTCAATGGTATCTCGAAGCGCGGCATCGTATGCGCCTTCCAGTTCTGCCGGCGCAAGCTTGCCAAGGTGAAAAGAGGTAATTGCCTCAATCAGTTCTACAGGACGGGGAATGCTGCCAATCGCTTCGGTAGGAATCGTCATGCGCAGAAGCCTACCAAGGCTTCATCAAACAACACTTCCACCGAAAGGATGACTTCATTTCATTTCACAATCAGGTTGCAAGAAGACATTATGCCAAAAAGGGTTCAGCGCCAATTATCAATCATTGATGGGTGAACCCATTGATGGCTGAACCCTTTGTTATTTTCGCGATGTAGCAAATGTCGGGTTACGAGTTACTGTTAGAGGCGGACTAGGATCGCGCCCAGAGTTGAAGTTTGCTTCTTGCGCGGGTCGGGCCACCAGAGAGTTCGCTGATCGCCCGGCGCGCTAAATCCGTTGGACAAGTTCAGACTCTGGAATGCCCTCCGCCGACACTCACCGTAGTCCGCAGACCACCCCGCCCACGCCAGTCACCGGAACGACGGTTGCATAGCAATAGGTATCAGGATCGACAAACTGGAACTCCGCAAATCCCGCATTCACGGCTTCCTGTGCGCCCTGAGACTTGGTGAAGTCCGCCAGGCTGCGGGCCGTCCCAGCCTCCGGTGACCAGAACACCAGCATCAGATTGTCGCCGGTTCTGGACTTGATGTCGGCGAGCGCGGTTTTCGCCGGAGCTTTCGTTCCCGCCCAGCTATCGGCGTAGATCTTCACGTTCTTGTACGCCGGTAGTTTGGCGTGAAGGAATTTAGAGAGATTGGCAGCATAATCATCGCGACCCTTCATCTCCTTAATATCCGCGGCGCTCAGTTGAACCTTGGATGAAGAAGCCGTCGCCGGTGGAGCTGCGGCCTGAGAGACTGGTGCAGCTCCCGATCCGACTGTCGATTCTGCGGAGCGTTGGCTGAAGCCCGCAAAATAGATACCAGCTGCGACTAGAGCCGCGAGCAGCACAATCCCAACCACTACAGCCGCCCCGACCGGCATTCCAAAGAACTTGCGGGAGACGGGCGCTTCTTCACTGGCTGGCGGTGCGCCAACCCTCACAGGTCCACTGGCGGGCAACCTGTCTTTTTCCGGAGTGCTCGATCGGATCGTATCGTGCTGCTTTTCTATAACATGTGCCATATTGCCTCCTCAATCGGTTTCCGACCAGGTTGGCGTAGTTAGGCTCAAAGTCAGCGTTGGGAAATCGGCTTGTAAGTCTCGCCACGCATTTCGGGCATCATTGTCGCGCAATTTACGAGAATGCGCAACCTCTAAGCCTTTGTCTATGGCATCTGCGGGCAGGAGGTTGCACCCGGCACCCGTAATTCCGTCTCGCAGCCCATGGCCCGTAAGTGACTCAAATCACGGTCGGAGCCAGCCAAACAAATCCATTGCCGTTTGACCGGCTTTCAGTTATTTTCAAGTTCTCATTCCCCGTTTGGAGGACTTTTTGGGCATAGCGATCCTAAGCAGGAAAGACTCGTCCCTGATCAACGACGACCTTGCTCCGACCACGCTCGCCCATCGCACCTGGGGCACCTACAACTACATCGCGCTCTGGTTCTCCATGTCCATGGAGATCACGACGTATCAATTGGCCAGCTCGCTCATCGCCAAAGGGATGGACTGGAAGCAGGCCGTTGGCACAGTGCTCATGGGCAACCTCATCGTGCTAATCCCGATGCTGTTGAACGCCCATGCAGGAGCCAAATACGGCATTCCATTTCCGGTCTTCATTCGCGCACCTTTCGGCGTGCGCGGCGCAAACATTCCCGCGATCATGCGCGCTCTGGTAGCCTGCGGCTGGTTCGGCATTCAATCCTGGATCGGCGGCCAGGCTATCCACTCCATGCTCGTCGTGATCTGGCCCGCTGTCGCTGATGTGGAATGGGCGCTCTGGGCCTGCTTCCTCGGCTTCTGGCTGCTGAACATGGCCGTAGTCTGGCGCGGCGTCGAATCCATCCGATTCCTGCAGGGCTTCGCAGCGCCATTCATGTTCGTCATGGCCGCGGCTCTGCTCATCTGGGTCCGCATGAAGGCCGGCAGCTTCGGAACGATGTTATCCACGCCAAGCAAATTCCAAAGCTGGCACGAATTCCTGCCAGTCTTCTTTCCAACCCTCACCGGCATGGTAGGCTACTGGGCCACGCTCGCTCTCAATATCCCTGACTTCACCCGCTATTCCAAGTCGCAGGGCGCGCAGATCGTCGGCCAGGGCTTCGGCCTGCCCGTTGCGATGACGCTCTACACCTTCGTCGGCATCGCCGTAACGTCTGCTTCCGTGGTCCTCTTCGGCGAGCCGATCTGGAACCCGATCACGCTGCTAGGCCGCTTCCACCAGCCATTCGTAGCATTTCTGGCCATGATCGCAATTCTCGTGGCCACGCTCAACGTCAATATCGGCGCCAACGTCGTCTCTCCGTCCAACGACTTTTCCAACTTATATCCCCGACTAATCAGCTATCGCACCGGCGGCATGATCACCGGGCTTCTCGGCCTCGCAATGCAGCCCTGGAAACTCCTCGCTACTCCCGACGCCTACATTTTCGGATGGCTAAGCGGTTACGCGGGCCTGATGGGTCCAATCGCAGGCATCATGATCTGCGATTACTTCTTCATCCGCCGCACAAAGCTATCGCTCTTCTCGCTCTATCACCGCGAAGGCATCTACCACTACAGCAAAGGCATCAATCCCCGCGCCATCGCAGCCTTAGTAATAGGCGTAACTGTAGCCCTGGTCGGACTTTTCGTTCCCTCGCTGCATTTCCTCTACGACTATTCCTGGTTTGTTGGGCTGTTCCTCTCAGGATTTCTGTATGCAGCGCTGATGCAGCTATGGCCGGTCCCAATTGCTGATCCGGCCACAGCGTGATTCCTAATTCAGAAGCGAATGAAGAGTATCGACTACTCCACCAGCCCATCCGCAATCGCCAGCGCCTCATCCAGCGCATCAATGCCCTCATCCAACTCCGCTTCAGTAACAATCAGCGGCGGAGCAATCACAAAATGGCTCACCCAGGCCTGTAGCGAAACACCCCGGCCCATCATCTTCGCGGCCACCTGATCGACCACCAATGGCTTGCCTTCCACCTTGTCACGCATGGTGTTGAAAGGCTCCTTGGTCTCGCGATTCTTCACCAGCTCAACGCCCCAGAAAAGCCCAAGCCCACGCACATCGCCGACAGAAGGATGCTTTTCCTTGAGCGCCTCCAGCTTCGTGCGCACATACGGCTCCAGCGAAGCAGCGCGCTCCACCAGCTTCAGCCGCTCCATCTCTTCAATCGTCGCAACCGCTGGCCCCAGCGTCATTGGATGCGCCTCATACGTGTGCCCATGCGAGAAATAATGCTCTTCAAAGTACTCCGCAATCTTCATCGTAGTCGCGCAAAGCCCCAGGGGAACGTAGGCCGAAGTTATACCCTTTGCGGTAACTAAGATATCCGGCTTGACGCCCCAGTTATCCACGCAGAACCACTTGCCAGTGCGTCCCCAGCCAGTCATAACTTCATCAGCAATCAGCAACACGCCATACTCTTCGCAGATAGCCTTCAATCGCGGCAGATACTCCTTGGGCGGCACCAGCACGCCGTTCGTCCCGACAACCGGCTCTACTATCACCGCCGCAACATCCGATTCGTTGCGAATCATATGCTCGATATAGTCCGCGCAGGCAATACCGCAGCTCGGATACGTATGCTTGATCGGGCACTTATAGCAATTCGTCTCCGGCGCAAAGATGAATCCTTGGCCTTTGCCGCTCGGCTCCATAGCCCAGCGCCGCGGATCACCCGTCGCCGCGATCGACCCCGAAGTCGAGCCATGATAACTGCGATACCGCGAAATAATCTTGGTCTTGCCCGTATACATGCGAGCGATCTTGAACGCCGCTTCGTTGGCCTCCGTCCCGGAAGTCGCAAAGAAAAACTTCTCCAGCCCTTCCGGCAGCACTTCGAGCAGCTTCTGCGAGAGCCTCGCCCGCGACGTCGTCGCATATCCCGGCAGGGCGTAAGGCAATTCGCGAGCCTGCTCGGAAATCGACTCAATCACCCGCGCATTTTTGTGCCCAAGATTCACGCACATCAACTGCGACGAAAAATCCAGATACCGCTTGCCAGCAGCGTCAATGAAGTAGCAACCCTCCGCGTCCACCACGTGCAGCGGCTTCCATGTCTTCTGGATGCGCCATGTGCCGTAGTTGTTTTCGCGTGTGATGCTTGTAACCTGTTCAGTGGTAAGGCCCGTTATCTGGATTGTGTCGCTCATCGCATTGCTCCGGAAAGAAAATTCAAGGAAAGAAGATTCAAAACATCGTACCACCGCAGTGCAGCTCACGTTGCAGCAGGAAAAAGGCCCCGGCATAATCTGCCGAGGCCCCTGGTTTGCGATCGATCTGTTTCTACGCGCTGTAGAGCAGAACCCCATCCGTCTTCTCTTCCGAATCGCTCGGAGCATTCGAAACCGAACGGTAGAAGAGTTGATTGTTGCTGATGTAGACCTCCAGGAACGCAGGCCGGTCCATGATCTGACCACCGATCAGCGCCTCCGAAAGCGGGTCTTCGATGTAGCGTTGCAGAGCGCGGCGCAGCGGTCTTGCACCGTAGCTGCGGTCGCCCAGCGTCTTGTCGAGAATCCACTTCTTCGCTTCGCCGTCCACCGAGATGGTGATCGACTTCTGCGCCAGATTCGTGTTGAGCTGCGTAACCAGCAGGTCCACAATCTGGATCAGGTCCGCATCCGACAGCGACTGGAACAGAATCACTTCATCGATACGATTGAGGAACTCCGGATTAAAGGTGCGCTTGACCTCACCCTTCACCAGTTCTTCAATCTTCTCCATCACAAGGTCTTCGCGCTCGCTCTGGAAGCCCAGCCCCTGCTTCTTCATCAGATGCCGCGCGCCAATGTTTGAAGTCATGATGATGATCGTGTTCTTGAAGTCGACCGTGTTGCCAAGGCCATCCGTCAACTGCCCGTCTTCAAACACCTGCAACAGTAGATTGAAAACATCCGGATGCGCCTTCTCAACCTCGTCCAGCAGCACGACCGAGTACGGCGAGCGTTTGACGCGTTCCGTCAACTGACCGCCTTCCTCGTAGCCCACATATCCCGGAGGCGAACCAATCAGTTTCGAGACCGAATGCTTCTCCATGAACTCCGACATATCGAAGCGAATCAACGCTTTCTCACTGCCAAACAGGAACTGTGCCAGCGTCCGCGCCATCTCCGTCTTGCCCACGCCCGTCGGGCCAAGGAAGAGGAAGCTGCCAATCGGCCGCAGCGGAGACTTCAGACCAGCACGCGAGCGCCGAATCGCCCGTGCCAGCGCAGAGATGGCCTTCTCCTGTGAAATCACGCGCTTGTGCAGCTCTTCTTCCACGCGCAGCAGCTTCTGCGTCTCTTCTTCCTTGATCGAAGTGACAGGCACGCCAGTCCAGCGGCTCACGACATCCTCAATGTCCTCGCGGCCAACAATGCCGGCTGCGGAGTCATCCAGATGATATTTCTCGCGCAACCCGCGCAGGTTCTCGCGCTCCTTGCGTTCCTCGTCCGAGTAGAAGCGAGCCTTCTCGAACTCATGATTCGCAATCGCCGAGTCCATGCGGTGCACGATGAACTTGATCCGCTTCTGCACCTCGGTGATCTCTTCGGGCAGGGAAGTCTGGCGCAGCTTCACGCGTGCCCCCGCTTCATCAATCAGATCGATGGCCTTGTCCGGCAGAAAGCGATCCGGAATGTACCGATTCGAGTGAGATACGGCAAACTCAATCGCGGCATCGGTATAGCTGACCGCGTGAAACTTTTCATAGCGGTCCTTAATGCCCATGATGATCTTGATCGCGTCGACTTCATTCGGCGGAGGTACTTTGACTGCCTGGAAGCGCCGTTCGAGCGAGCGATCCTTCTCAATCGATTTGCGGAACTCAGCCGGCGTGGTTGCGCCAATGCACTGAATCTCGCCGCGCGACAACGCCGGCTTCAGGATATTTGCGGCATCCAGCGAACCCTCCGCCGAACCCGCGCCCACCAGCGTGTGCAGCTCGTCGATGAAGACAATGGAGTTCTGATTCTCCATCAGTTCCTTCATGATCGTCTTGAGCCGCTCCTCAAACTGCCCGCGATACTTGGTTCCGGCGACTATCAGCGAAAGATCGAGCGCCAGCACGCGCTTGTCCGCGAGGAAGCTCGGCACTTCGCCGTCTGCAATGCGCTGCGCAAGGCCCTCGACAATGGCGGTCTTGCCCACGCCTGGCTCGCCAATCAGCACCGGATTGTTCTTGGTGCGCCGGCAGAGGATCTGGATCACGCGCTCAAGCTCGCCATCGCGGCCTACAAGAGGATCGAGCTGCGAGTCCATCGCCGACTGCGTAAGGTCGCGGCTGAACTCGGCCAGCAGACTGCTCTCGCGCTGCCGAGCCTGTTGCGGAGCCTTCTCCTGCGTGACGCGGGCCAGCTCCTCGCGGATCGCAGCCAGCTTCAAACCACGCTCCTGCAGAATCTCCGCGGCAAAGCATTTCTCTTCGCGCAGCAATCCAAGCAACAGGTGTTCCGTTCCGATATGCTTATGCCCCAGCCGCTCGGCTTCTTCTGCCGCGTAAGCCAGCACACGCTTGCATTCGTTGGAAAGCGGCAGATCGACCGAAGTCGAAACCTTTTCGCGAATGGTTGTATGCGCCTCAATCTGCTTTCGTATCGATTCGACCGATGCATGGGAGCGCAAGAATTTGTTGGTGAGTGCTTTGTCTTCGCGCAGCAGACCGAGCAGCAAGTGCTCCGTCTCGATATAAGGCGAGCCAAACTGGCTGGCCTCATACCGCGCAAAGAAGATTACGCGCCGCGCTTTCTCCGTGTAGCGTTCGAACATGGTGCTCCTTTTCTGTGACTATCGGCTGCGGTGGCTGAAAGTTTGGAACGACGCCCCAAATACGGCTCTCGTTCCAATCGTCAGATAAGATCTACCGCGGGTTACTGTAGGGGGTGAACGCCTCGTCCTGGGGAACCTCCAACAGCCTGCCCCCCGCTAAACGTAAAGTCCGGGTACATCGCCCGGCCAATTCCAGGTTGTGCGTTACCAGCACGGAGGTGAGTCCGTGCGCCTCATGCAGCCGTTCAATCAAGCCAAACACCAGGTCCGCTGAAGCGCCGTCCAAATCGCCGGTCGGCTCATCGGCCAATAACAACTGGGGATTCGTCACCAGCGCTCGAGCCAGTGCCACCCGCTGCTGCTCTCCGCCGCTCAACTCACCGGGTCTGTGCGCTGCCCGGTCCGCCAAGCCTGTTTCCGCCAGCCATCCGGCTGCTTCCTGCATCGCTTTGCGCTTTTCGACGCCCCGCGCCAGCAGTGGCATGGCTACGTTCTCCTGCGCTGTAAACTCCGGCAACAGATAGTGAAATTGCCACACGTACCCGACCTGCTCATTGCGAAACCGGGCCGCCTCACGAACACTCAATTTCGTAACTTGAGTTGTGGCGCAGTATATCGTCCCCGCCGATGGAGTATCAAGAGCACCGAGCATGTGCAAAAGTGTGCTTTTCCCACTTCCGGACTGGCCCACAACCGCCACCAGCTCGCCGCGCCGAACCTCAAGGCTGAGCCCGTCGAACAATCGCAACGCCCCGCGGCCACTCCTGCTGTTGCCCGGATATTCCTTGCAAAGCCCCTCGACCCGGAGCAGTGGTTCGCCCGAATCTCGTTCAGACTGCGAGAGTTGGCGCATCCCTGGCTCCGGCAGCGGGAAGGTTACACTGCCGCCATAGGAGCCCGAGGTTGGGAACGATTCTTTCATTCCTATGACTCATATCCTAACGCGGGAAGTTGGTTGAGCCCCATTCGTCGCGGAAAGAGGAATGCCACTTTAGTTGGATGCGGCAGGAGGTCGAACGGTAGCAAGAGCGCACTTTCGTGCTCCTCCCGCGGTCTATTTTCAGGCAACAGGTCCGCAGACATCACTTCCCGGCAAGGGTGGAAAGCCGCGCAATCCGTCCCTTCGACCCAACCACAAACGGCAGCGAAAGCGCATTCCAGTCGCCATCGTCAATCGGTTGCCACGTCTTGCCATCATCCCGACTGATGTCCGACCCATTCGTCCCGACCGTGATCCACGCCTTCAGCTCACCGCTCCACGCGACGGAGGAGCGGTAACCATGAGGCGGCTTTGCTGCCGAAGCCCAGTGGAGACCGCCATCCGAGGTCCATGCCGCCGTTCCTGCACTTTCGTTTGGCTTGGCGTAGTCGCCGCCAACTACGACCAAGCGATATTTAATTCCATTAATCGTCGCCGATTTGTCCTTGCTTAACTCCACATGACCGCCAATTGCGAACGCTCCAATGCTGTCTGCGCCCCTTGCAAAAGGCAAAGGGACAATATCCCAGGTTTTCATCAAGGGAGAGGAGTCGTTAAGCCAGTAGGGTCCTCGATAGCTTAGGCGAATGAAAAAGCTTCCCATTCGGCCACCCGAAACGAAGAAGTTAGAAGCCGCTCCAAAATCGGTGATGCAGCCATTGCTGGCTGCAAATGCTCCGTCGCCCGCACCTTCGATCGCGAGACTAGCGCTTTCGATTCGGCTCCACGTATACCCGCCGTCGCGAGTTTCGAAGGCGCTCAGATGGCCCTTCACGGGATCTCCGAAAAGCAGTCCGAAGCCGTCGTGATCGCTAAGAAGCCGCTGCTCCCGATGAAAACGAAAGCTGTCGAAGAAGCCATCGGGCGCGTCTGGGTTCTTGAGCAGCAGTATCCAACTCTTGCAGCCATCGGCAGTCTTGTACAACCGGCTCTTGTCGCCGGGACCGGAAGCCATGATGATCGCCGCCTGTGCGTCCCACGCCTGCACACCGCGAAAATCTAGCGTCGCGCCATCTTTATCTCCATCGGGCACGGCGCATTTGATCCAACGTTCGCCACCATCAATGGTTCGCAACACCGTTCCGCCAGTCCCGCTGGCCCAAGCGATCTTGCCATCCACTGAGTCAATTCCGCGCAACCCAGCCCTCGTCCCGGAATCCTGCACAACCCACGAGAGCGTCTGATTTCTAGCCTTATCCGACGCAGATTCCTGCCCGGAAACCACACCGCAGCCAAGAGATAAAATCGCGCCAGCGATCAGGATTTGCTTGCAAAGATGGAAAGTCATCGCCCCGAGTATAGCCCGTCCGACCAAAGCCCCGATCCGTGAATTCCGGTGGGAGCAGGGGCATTCACGCCCCTGAAATGCCCGCACAAAAGCAAAGCGGCTTCAGCCGCGGGCCGTTCGTCCGCAATCAAACCAAATCCGGGATTGCGCAGAATCACCGCGCAAAAAGCCCACGATAGAGAAGACCGGAAGCTCTGGCCAGCAGAAATATGCGCGCTAAAACGTCACAAAACGGCGCTTAAACGCACCTTTAAAACGGAATAACCAGCCTGAAATGTGCTTGATACGAGCGAAAACTGCCTACCCACGGTTTTGTTCGCTGTGTAGTCGCTAAACTTCGCTTCATCCGCAAGTCAAAAGGTCCGCTAGACCTTCGACTTGAAGAAATCCAGCGAAAGCTTTAACCCTTCGCGAAGACTAATCTTCGGCTCCCAGTCGAGAATCGCTTTGGCCTTCGAAATATCCGGCTTGCGCCGCGTAGGATCGTCCTGCGGCAGCGGCCTGAAAAGCAGTTCGCTCTTCGAACCTGTAACTTCCAGCACCGCCTCCGCGCACTCAAGGATCGTAAATTCGACGGGATTCCCGATGTTCACCGGCAAGTGTTCGTCCGACCGGGAAAGCCGCACGATTCCATCAATAAGGTCCGAGACGAAGCAGAAACTGCGCGTCTGCTGGCCATCGCCATAAACCGTGAGCGGCTCACCGCGCAACGCCTGCATCATGAAGTTGGAAATCACGCGGCCATCGCTAGGATGTAGCCTCGGCCCGTAAGTGTTGAAGATGCGCACCAGATGCGTGTTGACGCCGCGATAGCGGTGGTAGGCCATCGTCAGCGACTCGGCATAACGCTTCGCCTCGTCATATACCGAACGCGGCCCAACCGGATTCACATTGCCCCAGTAGCTCTCTGTCTGCGGATGTTCCAGCGGATCTCCGTAGCACTCCGAGGTCGACGCATGAAGATAGGCAGCCCCATATTTATGGGCAATTTCCAGGGTATTCTCAGTGCCGACCGAGCCGACGCGCAGCGTTTCGATAGCCAGCTTCAGATACTCCGGCGGGCTGGCGGGAGACGCCATATTGAAGACCGCATCCACTTTGCCAGGATCAAAAGGCTGACAAATGTCCTTCTGCTCAAACCCAAATCGCGGCTCATTGGAGAGATGAGCGATGTTGCCGAGGTCTCCGGTCGAAAGATTGTCAACGCCGAGCACCGAGTGCCCTTCGCCGAGCAGGCGATCTGAAAGATGAGATCCCAGAAAACCGGCAGCGCCGGTCACAAGTACACGCATAGTCAAGAAGTTACGCTCCGGATTGCATCCTATGAAGGAGATTCGAACTCGTCAGGGCTGAGAAGGCTGGAGCCGGAACTTCGGCCGGGGACGACAATCCCGGCTAACGTTCCGACTCCACGACTCCCCTCGCTACGACAAAACCAGCCGTTTCGGCTTGCCTTGCTGAGCGTTATAAATTGCAGGCCGACCAACGCTGACGTACGTAAAGCCCCGTTCGTGCATGTACGCCGGCGTGTACAGATTACGGCCGTCGATGACGATGGGGAATTTGAGCGCCTGGTCCAGGCGAACCAGATCGAGCCGGCCGAATTCCGCCCAGTCCGTCAGGATCAGAACGGCATCGGCGCCCTCAGCGGCTTCATATGGGCTGGCGGAGTAGCTCATGCTTTCGGAAGCCGGCAGGACGTCCTTTGCCTTCTCGGTCGCCGCAGGATCGTACGCTGAAACCTTCGCGCCCGCAGCGAGCAGCTTCTTGATCACGTCGATTGCAGGAGAGTCGCGGATGTCGTCCGTGTCGCCTTTGAAAGCCAGGCCGAGAGCCGCCAGTTTCTTGCCGCGAAGCGTCCAAAGCGCGGAGCGAACCTTCCTGAAGAAGATCTCCTGCTGGGTGGCATTGATCTTGCGCACCTCTTCGAGAAGCTGAAAGTCGACACCCTGCTGCTGCGCAACCCAGTAAAACGCAGCGACGTCCTTTGGGAAGCACGAACCGCCGTAACCCAGGCCGGCGCGGAGGAATTTGGGCCCGATACGGGAATCGAGTCCAATGCCGGCGGCAATGTCTTCAATGTCCGCGTCGACTGACTCCGCCAGGTTGGCTACTGCGTTGATAAAGGAGATCTTAAGCGCCAGGAAAGCGTTGGAGGCATGCTTGATGATCTCGGCGCTCTGGGCGGAGGTTACGAGCAGCTTAGCCGGATTCTCCGGTGACAGCGGTCCAGGCAGCGCGTCGCGTCCGGCAAAATAGCTGCCGTCCGTAAGTGGCGCATAGATGCGGCGAAGCACGTCCGCGGCGCGCTCGTTATTGGCGCCGACAACAATGCGGTCAGGGTGCAGGAAGTCGCCGATAGCGGTGCCTTCGCGCAAAAACTCGGGATTCGAAACAACGTCGAAAGTGCCCGGTTCGACGCCGTGCCGATGCATACAGCGGGTGATCCATTCATTGGTGTAGACAGGAACCGTGCTTTTCTCCACCAGCACCTTGTATCCATTCACGGCGCGGGCGATCTCACTGACGACGGCTTCGACGAAGGACAAATCAGCCGATCCGGTGCTGCCCTGGGGAGTCCCTACCGCGATAAAGATAGCTTCGCACTGCTCGACCCCGTAAGCCAGGTCTGTCGTGAACTCCACGCCGCGATTGAGGTGTTTACCCAGCAACTCGGGCAGGTGGTGTTCGTAGATGGGGACACCGCCCTCGTTGAGCATGTTTACCTTGGCTTCGTTGTTGTCGACGCAAATGACTTTGTGGCCGATCTCAGCAAAACAAACAGCAGCAACAAGTCCGACATACCCTGATCCAAGCACACAAATGGAAACTTGATTCGACATGCGTAGGGCTCTCCTGGGCCGCGTAAAGCACCGGGCAGGCTGGCGTTGCCTACCTGGGGTTATGGTTGGCGGGAGCCCGAGTTGCGACGCCCGGATCGCCGGACCCCGAAGTGGGGAGGGCGGGTCGATTCAAACGGCGATTCGAGTGCAATCAATAGAAAATTGAGCGCGTCCCTGAGGGAGTTCCGTTGACAATGGCTGCGTCAGCAGACTTGAACGTCGCCTGTCACACTCAGGGTACCTGCATCGGAGGCTTGCGAGCAATGTTTTCTATGATTCCAGGAGAATGGGGCGGTCCGTTATGAAATTTTTGGAGACACGCATAAGCCAATAATTTGATTGCGCTTGCGAGTCGCAGCCTCGCGCGACGACAACGTAGCTTGATTCGGATCAACGGCAGCGGAAGCCCCTCTTTGCTAAAGTGATGATGTGAAACGAGATTTTGCGCTAATCAAGGTGGAGAGAGATGGATTCGGCATCGGAAACTGATTCGTTGGCGCCGTTTCGGCTGGAACCTCAATTCGTGGAACGGATTTGGGGTACGGCTGATCTCCGGCCCTGGTACAACTACATATCCAGCACGGAACCGGGCCACAACCCGGTCGGTGAAGTGTGGCTCACAGGCGATGACTGCAAGGTGGCAAGCGGTTGTCTTGCGGG